>Ga0156162_113_pt1 | contig 162782 bp, 154 predicted proteins | sample RifCSPlowO2_12_FD_107815 | JGI IMG/M metagenome (GOLD analysis project Ga0156162, IMG submission 107815) | Pseudomonadales bacterium RIFCSPLOWO2_12_60_38
GGGCATTGCGTTCGTTTAATTGATCGGCATTGGGCTTGCCCGCGAAGGCGGTGTGTCAGTCGCTGCATCTGTTGCTGCACTATCGCTTTCGCAGGCAAGCCAGCTCCCACATTGGATCTTCGTTGCTTTGAGTATTGCGGTCGGCAGTAGGGTAAGCCCCCCACCTATGGCCGAAACAACTTGAGAACCGCTCTCAACCCCGTAAAATGCCGCAGCCGTTGCATCACCGTCTTTCAGGGAAGAATCCAGGCCAGCGCGTTTTCAGGCTGCCTTTCTCCTTGGAAAACCCAGCAACGCTGATTTCCTCACCCAAGGAGCACCCTGTGAAGACACTGTCCAAAATCCTGCTGTCGGGCCTCACCGCCGCGGCGCTGTTGACCGTGGCCGGTTGTGCCACCGAGAGCAACCGCGCGATGCCGGTGGAGCAAGTCGCCAGCGCCCACGTTGCCTATTCCGGCGTGCGTGTGCCGATTGCCGTGGGTAAGTTCGATAACCGCTCCAGCTACATGCGCGGCATCTTCTCCGATGGCGTTGACCGTCTCGGCGGCCAGGCCAAGACCATCCTCATCACCCACTTGCAGCAGACCAACCGCTTCAGCGTGCTGGACCGTGACAACATGGGTGAAATCTCCCAGGAAGCCAAAATCAAAGGCACCGTGCAGAAGCTCAAGGGCGCTGACTACGTAGTGACTGGCGATGTAACCGAGTTCGGCCGCAAAGAAACCGGCGACCGCCAGCTGTTCGGCATCCTCGGCCGTGGCAAGACCCAAGTGGCCTACGCCAAAGTCGCGTTGAATATCGTCAACATCAACACCTCCGAAGTGGTGTATTCCACCCAGGGCGCCGGTGAGTACGCGCTGTCCAACCGTGAAGTGATCGGCTTCGGCGGCACCGCCAGCTATGACTCCACCCTCAATGGCAAGGTGCTGGACCTGGCCATGCGCGAAGCGATCAACCGCCTGGTCGACGGCATCAACGCCGGCGCCTGGAACCCGCGTAACTGATCAGCCACACCACAAGGAGCAGTACACGGATGAGCAAGGCAGTGAAATTGGCGCTGACGCTGGCAGCAGTCGCAACGGTAACCGGGTGCCAGACGGCGCCCCAGCCCCTGTATCAATGGGAGAGCTACCAGCCGCAGGTTTACGAGTACTTCAAAGGCGAGCCCAAGGAAGCACAGGTGGAAGCACTGGAGCGCGATCTGCAGAAGATCAACGCCAGTGGCCGCAAGGCGCCGCCGGGTTACCACGCGCACCTGGGCATGCTGTACATGAACATGGGCAAGGATGACCAGATGGTGCAGGAGTTTCGCACCGAGAAGGCGCTGTTCCCCGAGTCTGCTGCGTACATGGACTTTCTGTTGAAAAACGCCAAAGCCGGAGTCGCCACCAAATGAGCCTGTTAAAACTCACCGGCGCCTTACTGGCCCTGGCGTTGCTCGGCGGTTGTGCCGCGCCCAAGACGGTTGATTATTCGGCGTACAAACAGGCGCGGCCCAAGTCGATCCTGGTACTGCCGCCGATCAATGAATCGCCGGAAGTGCAGGCGTCTTACAGCCTGGTGTCGCAAGTCACCTACCCGCTGGCCGAAGCCGGCTACTACGTGTTGCCGATTGCCCTGGTGGACGAAACCTTCCGCCAGAACGGCCTCACCACCGCCAACGATATCCAGGCCGTACAACCGGCCAAGCTGCATGACATCTTTGGTGCGGACGCGGCGCTGTACATCACCATCAGCGAGTACGGCACCCAGTACATGCTGATCTCCAGCGACACCTCGGTGACGGCCTCGGCCAAACTGGTGGACCTGCGCACCGGCACCACCTTGTGGACAGGTTCTGCGCGGGCGTCGAGCGAGGAGGGCAACAACAACGGCGGCGGCCTGGTGGGCATGCTGATCACGGCGGCGGTCAAGCAAGTGATCAACAGCTCCACCGATGCGGCGCACCCGATTGCCGGTATCACCAGTGCGCGGTTGCTGTCGGCAGGGCAACGCACCGGCATCTTGTACGGCCCGCGTAACCCCAAGTACGGCACGGACTAAGAGAACACCGCCATTCAACTGTGGGAGCTGGCTTGCCTGCGATAGCGGTGTGTCAGGCAGCCTTTCCAGCACTGGCCCACCGCTATCGCAGGCAAGCCAGCTCCCACATTGATCGGGGTGAATTTCAAGGGTTTAACCCGAACCCAATCTACCTCGCGTCTGACCTTGTGAACGGCTCATTCATTCACGAGGTTCAGCCCCATGTCCCGCCCTCTGCTTTACCTGCGTCCCGCTGCCCAAGGCTTCACCGTTACCCTGCTGGTGGCGCTGGCTGGGTGTGGGCTGTCATCGTCCCCCGAAGTCTCCAAACCGGTTGAACCGGCGCCTCTCGCCGAGCTGCACAGCGCGCCGATCCAGAATGCAGTGGTCAAGCGGATGGCCATGCCGGCACCAATGAGGGTGCGGGAAATGGCGACGATGGACTACCGCAGCGAACCCCGCGAGCAATACGCCAACCTGCCCGACAACCCCGTGCACCGCGTCGCCGAAACTCCGGTCTCCACCTTCAGCGTGGATGTCGACACGGGCAGCTACGCCAACGTACGGCGCTTCCTCAACCAAGGCCGTCTACCGCCCGAAGGCGCGGTGCGATTGGAGGAAATGGTCAACTACTTTCCCTACAATTACGCGCTGCCCACCGATGGTTCGCCCTTTGGCGTCACCACCGAAGTCGCCACCACGCCATGGAACCCGCGCACAAAACTGCTGCGCATCGGCATCAAGGCCTCCGATAAACCCGTGGCCGAACTGGCGCCCGCCAACCTGGTGTTCCTGGTGGACGTGTCCGGCTCCATGGACCGTCGCGAAGGCTTGCCGCTGGTCAAAAGCACGCTGAAATTACTGGTGGATCAACTGCGTGATCAGGACCGCGTGTCACTGGTGGTCTACGCCGGTGAATCCCGCGTGGTGCTCAAGCCCACCTCGGGCAGTGAAAAAGCCAAGATCCGCAACGCCATCGACCAACTCACCGCCGGCGGTTCCACGGCGGGCGCGTCCGGCATCGAACTGGCCTACCAGATGGCCCGCGAAGGCTTTATTGCCAACGGCATCAACCGCATCCTGCTGGCTACCGACGGCGACTTCAATGTGGGCATCAGCGATTTCGACAGCCTCAAGCAAATGGCCGTGGCTCAGCGTAAAAGCGGCGTATCCCTGACCACCCTCGGCTTTGGTGTGGATAACTACAACGAACACCTGATGGAACAACTGGCCGACGCGGGCGACGGCAACTACGCCTACATCGACAACCTGCGCGAAGCGCGCAAAGTGCTGGTGGAGCAACTCAGTTCTACCCTGGCCGTGGTGGCGCGGGATGTGAAACTGCAGGTGGAATTCAACCCGGCCCAGGTCAGCGAATACCGCCTGCTGGGCTATGAAAACCGCGCCCTGAAGCGTGAGGATTTCAACAACGACAAAGTCGATGCCGGCGAGATTGGCGCAGGGCATACGGTGACCGCGCTGTATGAAATCGTGCCCAAGGGCGAGAAGGGCTGGTTGGAGCCTCTGCGTTACGCCGCGGCGCCTGCGACCGAAGGCAAATCCGATGAGCTGGCGATGCTTCGGGTGCGCTACAAGCCCGCTACGGGCGGTAGCAGCCAGTTGATCGAACGCCCCATCGCCAACCAGGCTGCCCCGGCCAGCGACGACCTGCGTTTCTCGTCTGCCGTGGCCGCCTTCGCCCAACAGCTCAAGGGCGATGGCCGCTACACTGGCACCATGAGCTTGCAAGACACCGCCAAACTGGCGCGCTCGGCCCGCGGCGATGACCCGTTCGGGCTGCGCAACGAATTCGTGCAACTGGTGGAGCTGGCCCAAAGCCTCAAACCAGAATCCCGAACACAACAATGAACCAATGTGGGAGCTGGCTTGCCTGCGATGCAGACAACTCGTTCACCAGGCACACCGAGTGGATGCCATCGCAGCGTTGCGACGATTCGACAAGCCAGCTCCCACACTAACCCTGCTTCGGCTGACCAAAAGGAGTTCGCCCACTACATGGCCGTTCCAGACGACTCACCCAGCGACGAATCGCTGCTGGCCCGCTACCGAACCGGTGACGCTGCCGCCTTCGAAGCTTTGTACAGCCGCCACCGCCAGGGCCTGTACCGCTTCCTCGTGTCCCTGTGCAACAAAGCCGAACTGGCCGAAGAAATCTACCAGGACACCTGGCTCAGCCTCATCCGCAGCACCACCCAGCCACAAGGCCGGGCGAGTTTTCGCACCTGGTTGTTCCAGATCGCCCGCAACCGCCTGATCGACCATTGGCGCAAGCACGGCATCCACAACCCCCTGCATGACAGCTACGATGAACAGCTGCACGCCCAGGCCGACGACAGCGACGGCCCCGAGCAGCAACTGACCCTCAGCCGCGACCAGGCGCGCCTCGACGCGGCCCTGCAAGCGTTGCCCGAAGACCAGCGCGAAGTGTTTCTGCTGCGCCTGCACGGCGACCTCGAAGTACCGCAAATCGCCACCCTCACCGGCGCCCCGCTGGAAACCGTAAAAAGCCGCTTGCGCTACGCCCTGCAAAAATTGCGGCGCCTGCTGGCCGAGGAGGTACCCGTATGACTGACTCCCGACACACCCCAGACGACGCGCTGCTCCAGCACTACCGTCAACACAGCACGGGCGAACCGCCCGCGTCCCTCGACGCCTTCATCCTCAACGCCGCCCGCCGCGAAGCCCCGCAGCCGCAACCCAGCCTGTGGCAACGCTGGCTGCAAGCCTGCCAACGCCCGCGCTGGCAAATGGCATTCGCTACCGTCGCCGGGTTGGCACTGATGATCGGCGTGGTCATGCGCTCCCCCGTGCCGCAACCCGAAATCTCCACAGCGACATTCTCCGCGCCGCGCCACGAAGAAGCCGCCCAGCCAGCGCCGCAAGCCTTCTCCGCCCCCGCGCCCATGGCCCGGATGGCGATAGCGCCACGGGTTGAAAGTGCGCCAGCTCAAGCCGAAAGCGCAGTGGCGGATCAGCCAGCGCTGAAACTCAGCAAACGGGCGCTGCCGACGTTGGAAGAGGGTCTGCAGGAAATTGTGAACCTGCGTCGAGCGGGGGAAACCAAGGCGGCGGACGAGAAACTGCTGGCGCTGTACCAACGCTTCCCGCAGGAGGATTTGCCGGCACGGTTAGAAGCACTGCAAACGCGTTAAATCTGCCGCCACGAAAAAAGCCCCAGGCCTGTCGACCTGGGGCTTTTTATTACAACCCGCCGTAGGCTCGGTACCAGCCCACCGTGTCCGCTAGGGTCTGCTCCAACCCGCGAAAGCTCAGCCCCAGTTCCTCTTCACTTTTACGGTGGTCAAAGCGGGTACGGTGCTCCTCGCGTATCAACAGCCGCAATGTCGCCATGCTCAGCAAGATGGGCTTGCCGGTCAGGTACGCGTAGGCCTCTTGCACCGCTGCCAACAGGTACAGCGCGGGCAGCGGCAGTTGGCGGGAGGGCACCTTGACCCCGGCAATACGCCCCAGCGCCGGAATCAGCTGGCGCATGGTCAAGTTGCGACCGGCTGCGAGATAACGCTCGCCCCGTCGCCCGCTTTGGGCGGCGGCGATGTGCGCCCAGGCCACATCGCGGGCATCGACCAGCGAAAAGGTGCCAGGAATCAGCCCCGGCAACTTGCTGTTGATAACGTCCCGGACCAACTGCCCCGAAGACGTCGGCCCACGGTCACCCGGCCCCCACATCCAACCGGGCAACACCATGCAAGCGTGCATCTGCGGATGGCTTTCAAGAAACCTCAATACCTCCCGCTCAGCCAGAATCTTGCTGCGGTAGTAATCGTCCGCATCGGCCTCGGCCCGCAGGCACGTCTCGTCGATCGGCGTACCGGGGGCACCGTCGAGCACGGCAATCGACGAAGTATGTACAAACCGTCGCACACCGGCGTCATACGCCTGTTGCAGCAGGGCTCGCGTACCGACGACATTGATCTTATCCAGTTCCTCCCAATGGCTGCCGCCCTTGTAGTTATCGCGAAAAAACGCCGCGCAGTGAAACACCGTATCGCAGCCTTGCAACGCCGCCGCGAAGGCATCCACATCCGCCATGTCCCCCACCACCTGCTCCACGCCCGGCACATCGCCGAACTGCTGCGCACCCTTGGCCGCCGAGCGCACCAGCGCCTTCACCGCATAACCCCGTGCGACCAGCTCCCGTACCAGGTTATTGCCCAGCAAGCCGGTGGCACCGGTCACAAAGGTGCTGCGCAAGCGATTGGGGTTCGTGTTCATACAGGCCATTCCATTTATTGAGAAGGCCAGTAGATATACCCGCGAGCCCGCGCCGTAAAAACAGCGCCTGCGGCATAATGGCTTTGCACATCTGCACACCAGGGAAGCGCGGAGATATGGCATTGCAGGCAAATTGGGACGATCTTCGACTGCTGCTGGCAGTCTCACGGCGCGGCAGCTTTTTACAGGCAGGCCAGTTACTCGGTATCGCGGCCTCAACCGTCTCCCGCCGCCTCACCCAACTGGAAACCGCCCTGGGCGAACCACTGGTGGAACGCGGCGTGGAAGGCTGCCGGCTCACCTCCCGAGGCCAAGCCCTCGTAGACGTCGCCCTGGCAGCCGAATCCGGCCTGCGACGCCAGGCCCCCGTCGACGGCGCGCCAGCAATTCTCAGCGGCACCGTACTGGTCAGCGCCGGCGAAGGCTTTTCTGCCAGCGTGCTCGAAGCCGCCAGCCGCTTCACCGCGCAGCACCCAGGCTGCTCCGTAGAACTACAGGTCACCACCGACTTCCACAAAATCGTACGAGGCGTGGCCGACATTGCCATACGCACTGCACACCTGGGCGAACCTTCCCTGATCTACCGAGGGCTTGGCAAACTCGCCTACGGCGTGTTCGCAACCGCCGAATACCTGCAACGGTTTCCTGCGCTAACGCCAGCCACCGCCGCCAGTATCGCCTTGCTGCCACCGCTGGACCTGCTACCGCAAATGCGCGCCGCGAAAGCTGCCGGGCTGGACCATGCGCCGATTAGGGTGAGTTCGTTTGCGGTGCAGCTTGAATCGGTGAGGCGCGGGATGGGGGTGGCGGTGTTGCCGCGTATTTTGGCGACGGGGTTGAGTGAGGTTTTTCAGGAGATAGAACTGCCGGCGATGGAGGTTTATTTGGTGACGCGGCCGCAGGCGTTGAAGCAGGGGCATATTCAGGGGTTTTTTGGGGTGTTGGAGGGGGTGTTGCGCGGTGAAATCTCTAGCTTGGATAAGTAGAATTTCAGGAGCTCATGAGAATCTCATAATACTCAGCCAATACTTCATTGGTATATAGAGCCTCAGCCGCGCTTAGCGCCATCGAGTTGCGCGTGCAACTGATAACAAAAAGTCCCGAAGGACGTTCAATAGGTTCTCCATTTGCTTCATCGTTGAAGGAGCTTCTTTCTCGCATCGTTAAATTCTTGCTCAGTGATATGACCGTCCTCTTTTAGTTTTGCCCATTTAATCAGTTCGTCAGCGACAGAGAACGTACGAAGCCTTTCGCCTTTGATAATATCAACCTCATTGGTGTCAGTGGGTGTTTTCGTTTTACCGGAGAAATACCGTTCGCTTCAACCCATTGTGCGTGGCAACGCAGCGGGCTTAGAAAGAGGATGTTCAGAAAGATGATGTACAGCAAGGCGATACCTGCCAAGGCAGTCGAAAGAATAAACTCCTCGAACTGACGATGCCATCTGTCAGATAAGCTAAGCGTTGTTGCGAAATACAAGGCGAATAGCCCGCTGCCCATTACTGCGAGATATAGGTAACCTTTGTAAATTCGCGCTGCGGTTTCGATGTGACTGAAATCGCCGTTCTTCTTCATCATCACCAAGCCAAAAATCAAAAATATGGCGGGAATGATTCCGACGATAAAAAATAATGAAGGGAGCAATAGGAGTACAAAAATCAGAAGCTTGCTTTGTTCGGTGCTAGACAGAGGTGTGTTAGTGATTTTTTCGTCAGCGTTTATCAAGTTATATTCCAAAGGCTTTGATTGTTATTGAAATAGGGACGGGCCACCATTATTGAGAATATGGTCTGCCCCTTATTTTTACTGGATTAAATCGCTTGTCCAGAACGTGTGGGAATAAATACGTTCATTCTTCCTCGCGCAGTTCGGCGGGCGCGCGCTTTTCCAGGTTCGCCAAAACGACTTTCTTGAAGCTCGATGAGAGGCGGCTTAATCGTCTATGCATCATGATCGAGTAAACGAATGCGACGAAGCAGAAAGTCGTTGTCAGAGTTTTGTATTCAGGCGACGCATAAAGATAAGCGACAACCGTACCTGCCAAAGCATTGAATGCCGTGCCGCGAGCAATTCGGTCCCTGCTGACATAGCCTTCCATTGTTCTTACAGCATCCGCAGGAGAGTATGCCATGATCGCGGCGGTGTTCTTGTAGGGCTCTCTTTTGGGAGTACCTACAATAAAATGATATATCCATGCGAGAGTGTTCAGCGTTTTCGGCGAAATACTCACCTGCTTATTAACCCATCCCGTCAGTTCTCTGGTTCTACGTATAATATATGAGGATGTGGCGTCGACATAAATTCCCAAGATATACGCAATGGGCAGGTAGATCAGAATTAATGTTTCTCTATGATCGTTGATCGTGTGTAACAGCAGTGGGTAGTAGTTCAGAACAACCGCTGTCAGCCAAGCCGATGCGACGACGCCAGAAATCAGGTACTCGATCAGTGCTACTGCAAATTGCATTACGCCTCCATTGAAAAAGTGTTCATTGTTCTAGTGACAAGCTTTGTGTGCGCCGGGTTATTTTAGTAGCTTGTGAGTTTTATATGTAGGGTAGTAGCTTGAATGGTGTTGTGTTGGGTTGTTCATAGTTGTTTCGTTTGATAGAGTTTTTAGTTATTTTTCTAAGCTGAGCGATCCTCTGTTCTACCTTGTTGTGTTCAGCCATGAATCGTGATTTATTATCGTGGTACACCAGCGTCGTGAGCCGTTTTTTTTTCTTTATGTTAGGTAAAAGTATTTTCAAATGGTAAGGCCGATAATGCTCATCGCATCGTGCAAGCCAACCGACTTGCAGGTATGCGGCAGGTAGTTTTTCCTCATCCATCGCGAGGTTTGTTATAGAGCTAATTTCTCCCCATGTTGCGTCGTTGTGTTTTTCCATGACCCTTACGGAGTCATACGCGATTCCATGATGCGCATCATACTTGAGGTATTCATTGTATATGCGGGTTATGACGGGGTAAAAGTTTTCATCTTTACTTTTGAGTAATGAATTTATTAGTTTTGTGTATTTTGAGGTGTTAGGTGGGGTGTATATAAAATGCGTATCGGTTTTGAGTATAAAATAACTATAAAGAAAATGCTCGCCGGGCTCTATTCCACACTCTTTCAGTGCCACAAATGCATGGTCGGCCAAATACAGCGTGCGTTCTCCTGCGGCATTGAAGCGGCCAATACGGGTTTGTGCAACTTCGCCCTCTGGAGGGAAAAAATCGCTAACCGTTAGAGGGTTTTTTAATAGTGTTCTCAGCTTTTCATCTCGTACTCTGCGAACCCTTGAAAAAATTGACCCTTTACAGTAAGTACGTAATTCCAAGGGCAATACCCCGGAACTGAATGTGTCGGGCATCGAATCGGGTATTAGGTACTTGCGTATGGCGGCGCAGTAACCGTCAACACCTATAGTGGGATCGAATTTTTCGAATTTTGGGGCGGGCGGCGAACCAAATTTAAGTTCGAAGTACAAAGAAGGCGTTTTTCTTAAGTCCATTTAATGATTGACCAACGTCCGAGGCGTGCATTTGTGTGATGGGTAAAGAGTAGTCACTGGGACAGTGCCCAAACAGTATGACTGACTCCGCCTGCCTGCAACACACTGCGTCAACAGGCGACAGATTTATTTTTGACAAAAAAGGACAGATTTATTTTCAAACCGTCGTGAAGCCGCTAAGGAGGGAAACATTTCGTAAGTCGATGAGAAGCTCCTGGTGCTTCAAAAGCGCTTTCCGAGCGAGGTCTTATCAGCGCGGTTTGAGCTGTTGCATAAGCACTAAATCACCACCCAAAAAAAAGCCCCAGATCTCCCGACCTGAGGCTTTTCCATTTCACATCTGGTGCACCCGGCGGGATTCGAACCCACGACCCCTGCCTTCGGAGGGCAGTACTCTATCCAGCTGAGCTACGGATGCTTGTGCGGGCGACATCATACCCATGTCGACCTGATGCGTCCATTCCAGCGTTTTCCCCGCCCCCTGTCGTCCATTTCCGACAAAAAATGGCTAATCGCCACCCTCATTCACAACTCCACGCGCCGCACGTCCCTTTGTTTGCTTTGCTCTTGTGGCTTTAACCCGCTTCCACGCCGCAATTCCTCAGGTGAACGCATGCATTCCAAAGGAACCGTGATGCTCGATCTCCCGCTCAGACAAACCCTGCTGGCTCGCTCCGATTTGTTTCGAGGTATGCCGGAGCATCTCTTGCGCTACGTCGCCACCCATATGGTGGAGCGCACGCTGGATGATCGTGAGCTGTTGTATTTCAAGGATGACACCCTCGAATTCATTGCGCTGGTGGTGGAGGGTCGGATTTATTCGGTGGTGCATGGGCCGGATGGGCGCGAGCAGATTATCGGCAGTACCGGGGCGGGGCAGGTGGTGGGGGAGACGGCGTTGATCAAGGATCATGGGCGCGAGTCTTCCACCTTCGCCAGTGGCCCCACACGGTTGTTGCAGTTGGGTAGCCGGCATTTTGCTGTGTTGTTTGAGGAGCCGGTTTTTCTGCGGCGTTTGTTGATGCTGATGATGCTGAGGTTGCTGCACGCCATCGAGTTGCTGGAGTTGGTGTGTCTGCATCGGCTGGAGTCGCGGTTGGCGCGGTTTTTGTTGGCCAACCTGGGTGAGATCGACCTGGCGTTGGCTTTGCCCAGTGTGTCGTTGCCCGCAAGCCAGGGGGTGTTGGCGTCGATGCTGAACACCAGTCGGCCCAAGCTGAATGTGCAGCTGCAAGTGTGGCGGCGCAGTGGGGTGATCAGCGGCGGTCTGGAGCGCATGGTGATCAATGATGTCGAGCAGTTGCGGCGCAAGGCTTTTGCGCTGAATTAGTTGTGGTGGTGTTCCCCAGGTAACAGCGTACCCCCGTCGAGCCCTCGCAGACTGGCCCTTCATCAAGGATGCACAGGAGTGCTGGCGATGGGGATGACTGTTCAGTGCAAGGATCAATGGGCCGCCGATGACCGTTTGTTCGAAGCGAGTTGGCGCGCTGTGCACGGCGAGCTCAGGCGCCGGGCGTTGCGGCGGGCCAAGGGCAATCTGGATCAGGGCCAGGAGTGGTTGGCGGCCACGGCGATCAAGGCCCTGTTGTTTTTTCGGCGCTCGCCCGAGCGCATTCGCGACCCTGAGGGGTTTCTGTTTCTGGTGCTCGATCATGTGTTTCTCGACAGCTTGCGACGCAGCAAGCGCGAGGGGCGGCTGTTCGATGATTCGGTGGACCTTGAACACGATCACCTGGCCGCACTCGCCGCGCCCTGCGCCTCGGTGCTGGAGCGGGTGGAATGTTATGAGCGCCTGGAGCAGATCGAGGCGCACGTCGCACGGTTACCGCTGTTGCAGCAGCGCTTGTTCGAGATGCGTTTCGTCGATGACCTGCCTTACCCGCAAATTGCCGCCGAGCTGCACGTGAAGCTGCCGCTGGTGCGCAAGCGTGTGCAACTGCTGCGCAGTGCCTTGCGCTGAAGGTGATTCACAAACGTTGGCGTGGGGCGTTCTAGTGGTATGAGCGCAGCACGCCGCCGCTATCCACACCCAAACCTGGGTGAATGCCATCAAGGAGAGATGTATGACAGAGGTCAACAGCCAGATCACCGACGCGGTCACTCAAACCAACGTCAAGGTGGTGGCAGAGGCGCCGGCCCAGGCCATCGCGTCGCTGTACCAGGTGGCCAGCAGCGCGGCGGGCCTGTCGTTGCAGAACGCGGTCAACAGCCAGCAGGCGATGAACCAGATTTCCAACGCGGTGATCTCCAAGGCCGTGGCGCTGATTATGCAGATTGGCGAGAAGGGCTGAGGCCTCGGGAGATCGATTATGTCGTGGTTCAGCAGAAAGAAACCCACCGCCGCCCAAGCAACGCCCGCCGCCGATCCACCGGCGCCGGTACCCGCCGCACCGGCCTCGCGCTCGATCATGGCGCGCATGAACGAGCACTTGCTCAATCAGGTGAGCGCACCGTCATCCGACAGCACGGCGGCGCTCAATAGCCAGATCGTGCAGGCGGTGCAGTTCACCAATTCGCAGAACTTTGCCTATGCGCCGGCGCAGATCGCGGTGCCGGCCGACATGATGATCAGCCAGGCGGCCGGGCTGGTGGCGCAAGCGGCGGCGGGGTACTTCGATGGGGTCAGCAAGATCGCCCTGGCGGCCCAGGCCGTGCTGCTCCAGCAAATGACCGAGAACATCGTCAAGGACAACCTGCCGGCCGCTGCCGAAGATGCCTTGGGCGCCCTGGCCACCGACCTGCTGGTGGGCGCCGCTGCCGCCGTGGCTGCCGCTGCCGGTGCGATGGAGGCCGAAGCCGCCAGCGTGGCCATCGACAAGATCGACCAGAGCATCGCCAAGTACGCCGACACCCTGGCCAACCGGGCCGCGCCAGCGGCCTGAACCGAGCACAGCGCTCCAGCGTTCTGCTGGGGCGGTGCAACAGCAACTTGAAAGCAACTTTTCTTGAGTGAGGAGCGACATCATGCAGCCTGGAGATATTATTTTTTCTGTCAAACAAGATGACGACAGCGCAACGCGGGCGTTTATCAAAGCCGGTCAACTGGTCAAGGCCAAGGTGTTCTCGCAGGACACGACCTACTTGAATGTGGTTCACCCGGCGATTGCGGTGAGCGACACCCTGGTGATCGAAAGTGTCGGCAGTGGCCTGGCCCTGACCGACCTGAGCCTGGAAAAACCGCCACGCTCGGCGATGGTGTTTTCCTGCGTGGATACCGAACTGGGCGAGGCAGCGACGGTGGCTGCCAAGCAGTTCTACTTCGACAAGATCGGTGGTGATATCCGGGGCCGCTACAGCGTGTGGAACGCGATGATTTCAGCCTTTCGGCGCTGGACTTCCGATACCAGCCTGGTGACGCGGATCAACGAGTCCATCGACATCGGCAGCGGGTCCTTTTGTTCGCAGTTCGCGGCCAACTGCTATGAGGTCGGCAACCTCTACAACGAGGCCAATCTGCTGCCGCCTCCGCCGGCCATTTTTCCCAACCAGCCCAGCGCCATAACGCCTGCGGAGTTGGCGACCTTCTGTGATTCGTCGCCGCATTTTTACTTTGCCGGTTTCTGGCAGGACAACGTTGAGGTGCGGCTTTAGCGGGCGTGTCGCCGCCAAGGCAGCCCCTAAGGAGCTCGATATGCAACCCTCGGTCCTGTCCACCGACGACCGCCAGCGGCTCGAAGCGATGCTGCGCAACCCGCAGGTATTCGCCGGCACGCCCCAGGCCATCGTCGACGAAACCCTCAAGCGTGCCACCCAGGTGCTTGAGCAATCGAAGGCCAACGAACAAGCGCTCAAGACGGCTGCCCAGCAGCGTGAAGCGGCGCTACGCCAAATGCTGAACGGCGCGGCCTCGGACCAGGACGCGCAACGCAAGGAAGTGCAGGCACTGATCCAAGGGTTGATCGCCCAGATTGAAGCGGCGCTGGGCCCCGCAGCGAAACCCTAAACCAGGTTTCACAGCGCCTGTTTCGCAACGTTCATTGATGAACACGGAATGCACCGTGTACTAAATAAGGAAATTGATCATGCCATTAGTCAACGAGCAAATTACCGACGCGGTCACCCAGACCAACGTCAAAGTGGTGGCCGAATCGCCTGCGATGGCGATGAGCACTATCTATCAATCCATGGCGCAGGCCACGGCGATTCTGTTCCAGAACGCGGTGTCGGCCCAGCAGCAGCAAAACACCCTGGCCCAGGCGGCCACCAACCAGGGCGTGATGCAGATCTACAGCGTCGATACCACCGCAGGTGCGGCGGCCACCGAGAAAGTCGCCCAGGGCGGCGTGTCGGATAACCTCACCAGCCTGTTGACCGTGCTCAAGTCGTTCCAGCCTTAAGCACTGAGCAATAACGGATGTTGTTCTTTCTCAACCCAGGAGTTTCAACCATGAGTACAGTCAGCCCGCAAATCACCGATGCCGTCACCCAGACCAACGTCAAGGTGGTTGCCGAATCACCCGCGATGGCCATGAGCACTATTTACCAATCCATGGGCCAGGCCACGGCGATTCTGTTCCAGAACTCGGTCTCGGCCCAACAGCAACAAAACACCCTGGCTCAGGCGGCTACCAACCAGGGCGTGATGCAGATCTACAGCGTCGACACCACCGCTGGCGCCGCCGCCACCGAGAAAGTCGCCCAGGGCGGCGTGGCCGACAACTTGACCAGCCTGCTGGCCGTGCTCAAGTCGTTCCAACCTTAAGCTGCAAGGCCCCCAACAGCCCCGGCGCCCACAAGGCTCCGGGGCTGTTGTCGTGTGTGCGTTTGATCCGAAAGATGAATCGGATGCGCCATATTCGTTCTTTTTTTCGAACATCCTATTGCCCTGTACCCCCATTGATCCTAGGATTCGTTTGAGATTTCAAACGCTCTGTCTCCCGTGCGCTCTTTCATTTTTTCTGCGCGCTGGGGCTGATTTCCCTGACGGCAGCCCACAAGGCGCCTTTCAACAACTCTAATTCGCTCCGCGTGCGCGCGGTGCTGTTAAGGAAAGCCGACATGCAGCTTAAAGACACCCAGTTGTTCCGCCAGCAAGCCTTTATCGATGGCGCTTGGGTCGATGCGGACAATGGTCAAACCATCAAGGTCAACAACCCGGCCACGGGCGAGATTCTCGGCACCGTGCCGAAGATGGGCGCCGCGGAAACCCGCCGCGCCATCGAAGCCGCCGACAAGGCCCTGCCAGCCTGGCGTGCACTCACTGCCAAGGAGCGCGCCAACAAGCTGCGCCGCTGGTTCGAACTGCTGATCGAAAACCAGGACGACCTCGGCCGCCTGATGACCCTCGAACAAGGCAAGCCGCTGGCCGAAGCCAAGGGCGAAATCGTCTACGCCGCCTCGTTTATCGAGTGGTTCGCTGAAGAAGCCAAGCGCATCTATGGCGACGTGATCCCCGGCCACCAGCCCGACAAGCGCCTGATCGTGATCAAGCAGCCCATCGGCGTGACCGCAGCCATCACCCCGTGGAACTTCCCTGCGGCGATGATCACCCGCAAAGCCGGCCCGGCCCTGGCCGCCGGTTGCACCATGGTGATCAAGCCGGCCTCGCAAACCCCGTTTTCGGCCCTGGCCCTGGTTGAGCTGGCGCACCGCGCCGGTATCCCCAAAGGCGTGCTCAGTGTGGTCACCGGCAGTGCTGGCGACATCGGCGGCGAGCTGACCAGCAACCCCATCGTGCGTAAATTGTCCTTCACCGGCTCGACCGAAATTGGTCGCCAGCTGATGGCCGAATGCGCCAAGGACATCAAGAAAGTCTCCCTGGAGCTGGGCGGTAACGCACCGTTCATCGTGTTCGACGACGCCGACCTGGATAAGGCCGTCGAAGGCGCGATCATCTCCAAGTACCGCAACAACGGCCAGACCTGCGTCTGCGCCAACCGCCTGTACATCCAGGATTCGGTGTACGACGCCTTCGCTGAAAAGCTCAAGGTGGCGGTGACCAAACTGAAGATCGGTAACGGCCTGGAAGACGGCACCACCACCGGCCCGCTGATCGACGAAAAAGCCGTGGCCAAGGTGCAGGAACATATCGCTGATGCCCTGAGCAAAGGCGCCAAGCTGTTGGCCGGTGGCAAGGTGATGGAAGGCAACTTCTTCGAACCGACCATCCTGGTTGACGTGCCGAAAAACGCCGCCGTGGCCAAGGAAGAAACCTTCGGCCCGCTGGCGCCACTGTTCCGCTTCAAAGACGAAGCCGAAGTGATCGCCATGTCCAACGACACCGAGTTCGGCCTGGCCTCCTACTTCTACGCCCGCGACCTGGGCCGGGTGTTCCGTGTGGCCGAGGCCCTGGAATACGGTATGGTCGGCGTCAACACCGGGTTGATCTCCAACGAAGTGGCGCCGTTCGGCGGCATCAAGGCCTCGGGCCTGGGCCGTGAAGGCTCCAAGTACGGGATCGAGGACTACCTGGAAATCAAATACCTCTGCCTGGGCATCTAAGGCACGGGATTGCAGCAAACGCAGAGGGCACGAGAGCGCTGCCCCTTTGCGTGTTTCACACCGTTATTCGCAGTGGCCGGGAAAGCTGTGGCAGTCGATCATCGCATGCTGCCGTAGTTGCCTCCCCGCCACGTATTCCTTGAGCCACGCCGCCCGATGAGCGGCGAATGAGGACTTTATGAGCAAGACCAACGCATCCCTGATGAAACGCCGCGAAGCCGCTGTACCGCGCGGTGTTGGCCAGATTCACCCGATCTTCGCCGACTCTGCGAAGAACGCCACCGTGACCGACGTTGAAGGTCGCGAGTTCATCGACTTCGCCGGCGGTATCGCCGTACTGAACACCGGCCACGTACACCCGAAAATCATCGCGGCCGTGACCGAGCAACTCAACAAGCTGACCCACACCTGCTTCCAGGTATTGGCCTACGAGCCCTACGTAGAAGTGTGCGAAAAAGTCGCCGCCAAGGTGCCAGGTGATTTCGCCAAGAAAACCCTGCTGGTCACCACCGGTTCCGAAGCGGTGGAGAACGCCGTGAAAATCGCCCGCGCCGCCACCGGCCGTGCCGGTGTGATCGCCTTCACCGGCGCTTACCACGGCCGCACCATGATGACCCTGGGCCTTACCGGTAAGGTCGTGCCTTACTCGGCCGGCATGGGCCTGATGCCGGGCGGCGTGTTCCGTGCGCTGTACCCCAACGAACTGCACGGTGTGAGCGTCGACGACTCCATCGCCAGCATCGAGCGCATCTTCAAGAACGATGCCGAGCCGCGTGATATCGCCGCCATCATCATCGAGCCGGTACAGGGCGAAGGCGGTTTCTACGTCGCGCCAAAAGCCTTCATGAAGCGCCTGCGCGAACTGTGCGACAAGCACGGCATCCTGCTGATCGCCGACGAAGTGCAAACCGGTGCCGGGCGTACCGGTACCTTCTTCGCCATGGAACAGATGGGCGTTGCCGCCGACCTGACCACCTTCGCCAAATCCATCGCGGGCGGCTTCCCGCTGGCCGGTGTGTGCGGCAAGGCCGAGTACATGGACGCCATCGCTCCAGGCGGCTTGGGCGGCACCTATGCCGGTAGCCCGATTGCCTGCGCCGCGGCCCTGGCCGTGATGGAAGTGTTCGAAGAAGAGCACCTGCTGGACCGCTGCAAGGCCGTGGGCGAGCGCCTGGTGACTGGCCTCAAGGCCATTCAGGCCAAGTACCCGGTGATCGGCGAAGTGCGTGCCTTGGGCGCGATGATCGCGGTCGAGCTGTTCGAAGACGGCGACACCCACAAGCCAAACGCTGCCGCCGTTGCCTCCGTGGTGGCCAAGGCACGTGACAAGGGGCTGATCCTGCTGTCCTGCGGTACCTACGGCAACGTATTGCGCGTGCTGGTGCCCCTCACCTCGCCGGACGAGCAGTTGGACAAGGGCCTGGCGATCATCGAAGAGTGCTTCTCCGAACTCTGACCAACCTTAGTCACTGTGGCGAGGGAGCTTGCTCCCGCTGGGGCGCGAAGCGGCCCCGCTCTTTGATTTGGGACTGCTGCGCAGTCCAGCGGGAGCAAGCTCCCTCGCCACAGGTTACAGCCCGTACAAAAAAACCGCTTCGGCGGTTTTTTTGTGCCTGCTTCATTGTACGCACGCGCCTGCATTGTCTAAGGTGCAAGCATTGCCGATGGAGCGTGCTGGATGACTGCTGTTGATTTACCCGCTGTACCCCGAGTGTTAATCGCCGAAGCAGACCCTTGGTCGCGGGACCTGCTCAAGCAAGTGCTGTTGAATGTGCGCTGTGACGCACGGCTGGATGTGTGCGCCGATGGGCAACACGCCGCCACGCTGTTGGGCGAAAAAACCTATGACCTGATCTTGGCCGATTGGGAGCTGCCGGGCGTGGATGGCCTGAGCCTGCTGCGCAGCGTGCGCCAGAAACGCCGTTCGCTGCCGTTTATCTTGCTGAGCAGTCGCAACGACAGTGCCAGCGTGCGCGAAGCCTTGCCCCTGGCGCCCACCGCCTACCTCACCCGCCCGCTGAACATGGAAAGCCTGACCCAGCGCCTGCAAGACCTGCTGCTCAACGAAGGCGAAAGCGTGTACTGCGAAATCCCACCGCTGGCGCCGGGCATGACCTTGCCCGCCTTCCTTGAGCGGCGCCGCGAGGTCTGCGATGGCGCGCCGTTGCGCGTGGATGTGAAAGCCGCCGTGCAACACAGCCTCGGCCCCGAAGGCCTGGACCTCAAGCAGTTGGAAGACCAGGTGCACAGCGACCCGCAAATCACCGCCGTACTCATCGCCGCCGCCAACAGCGCCGGCTACCACGGCACGCCGGTGCAGACCCTGTCAGAGGCCCTGCATAAGTTGGTGCCCGGCCAGAGCATGAATCTCATCCTGGGCCTGGCGCTCAAGCACAACGTGGTGTTGGGCGACCCTGGGCTGGTGGCCTACGCCGAGCGGCACTGGCAACTGTCCCAGGACAGCGCCGACTACGCCCGGCGCCTGGCGCGCATGCTGGAGCTCGATCACGAGCGTTGCTACAGCGCCTGCATCCTGCATCGCTTGGGCGACTTGGCTTTGTTGCGTTGCCTGGAAGACTGGCGCCAGGGCGGCGGTGCCCTGGATGACGAAGCCATAGGCGAATCCCTTGACGCCTTTGGCGCCGCCTACGGTTCGGCGTTGCGCACGCGTTGGCGCTTGCCGCTGGAGTTGCGGCAGTTGATCGCGGGGATCTATTCACTTGAAGGCGGGGTGTATTCGCGCGAAGCCCTGGTGGTGAACCTGGCGGTGCAAATGGCGCGGCTGACCGAGCACGAAGGGCTGGAAGAACTGGCGGGCAGCAAGACCGCGCGGCTGCTCAAGGTCGGCTTGCCGGAACTGACCCGAGTGCGCAAAACCTGAAACACACACCGACCCACTGTGGGAGCTGGCTTGCCTGCGATAGCGGTGGGTCAGTCAAGACGCCATCGCAGGCAAGCCAGCTCCCACAGTGGGTCGGTGTTAACCGGCGATAACGCGGTTCTTGCCCTGGCGCTTGGCCTCGTACATCGCCGCATCCGCTCGCGCAAACAGGCTGTCGAGGGTGGAGTCATCTTCGCGCAGGCCGGCCAGGCCTTGGCTGACGGTCACATTGAATTCATGCCCTTCGTAGCTGAACACCAATGCCTGGATTTCCTTGCCCAACCGCTCGGCAACCTGCAGGGCCATCTCCGGTGGGCAACCCGGCAGCACAGCAGCAAATTCTTCGCCGCCAACGCGTCCGAACAGGTCGCCACGGCGCAATACCCCGCGACCGCTCTCGGCGATGCGCCGCAGCACCTGGTCGCCCTCCAGGTGGCCATAGGTGTCGTTGATGTCTTTGAAATCATCGATGTCTAGCAACAGGAACGCCAGCGGCGTGCCCTGCGCGCAGGCATTGTCGAAGGCCTGGTTGGCGAGTTCGAAGAAGTGTCGGCGGTTGCTGCTTTGGGTCAGTACGTCGGTGGTGGCGAGGCGATGCAGTTCCAGCTCAAGTTGCTTCTTTTCGGTGATGTCTTCGGCGATGCCCACCACGATCAGCGCTTCACCGGGCACCACCTGCTGGTTGATGTAGCACTTGTCGCTCAACCAGCGGATCTGCCCGTCAGCGGTGATGATGCGGTACTCGCGGTCCTCCACGGCGCCCTGTTCCAGCACACGGGCCAGGCTGTGTTCGGCGTAGTCGAGGTCTTCGGGGTGGACGCTGTTGCGCCATTCACGGTGGTCGGCCAGCAGCAGGCCGGCGGAGCGGCCAAACAGGCGCTCGTACGCCGGGCTCACATACAGCACACGGCGTGTTTCCCAATCGATGGCCCACAGCACGGCGTTCACGCTGACCAGCAGGGAACTGAGCAGTTGCTCACGCTCACTCAGCCGCTCGACTTCACCTTGAGCATGCATAAGCGCCAACAGGGTCGCCGCCGCGGCCGGGCGCGGCGGCTCTGCGGTGGGCACATCGGGCAGGCTGGGCTTTTCGTGAACCATCGGTACAACTCTCTCTGGGCGCGCCGCAGGTGCAAAAGCGGTCACTACAAGGGGTCACCATGATGGCGAAGTGTTCTTTGAGAGAGGGGAATTGCGGTGAAGTTCCGTGAACGGCGTGGATTGACGGTGCCCGGAAAATGACGCCAAAAAGCCAGTGCGTGGGAGGGCGAACCCTCCCACGGCGCCCTCACGCTGCTGTAGGACGCAACGAGTAAGTCTTCAACTGGTGGGCAAAATCGCGCAGGGATTGGATGCCACTGGCCTCGGCTTCATGCACCCATTCCTTGATCGCCGCCAGCATGTCGTGGCCGTTGGAACTGGTCTTGAGCCAGATCTGCTGCAGCGCCAGGCGCTTTTCGTAGATCACGGTCAGGGCATGGCTGTGTTCCAGCATGCTCTGGATGCGCAGGTGATGGCGGTCTTCCAGCAAGCTGGTTTCCCGCGACAGCAGGCGCTTGGCGCGGTGGAACTGGTGGCGTACCGAATGATCGACCTTCTCCAGCTCCTGCTTGACCAGCGGGCCAATCACCAACTTGCGGTATTGGGCCATGATCTGGAAGCGGTTGTTGAGGATCGCCATGGCGGTGTCCATGTCCAGGCTGCCCTTGCCTTCGACGCGGTGGGCGATGGGCGCTACACGCTGCACCTTGGCCAGGCGCAGGAAGCTGAACACCTTAATCCAGGCCCAGCCCAGGTCGAACTCCCACTTCTTCACCGACAGCTTGGCCGAGTTAGGGTAGGTGTGGTGGTTGTTGTGCAGCTCTTCGCCGCCGACGATGATGCCCCACGGCACCAGGTTGGTGGCGGCGTCACGGCATTCGAAGTTGCGATAGCCCACGGCATGCCCCAGGCCGTTGATCACGCCGGCGGCCCAGAACGGGATCCACATCATCTGGATCGCCCAGATAGTGATACCGATGGTGCCGAACAGCAGCAGGTCGATCACGCCCATGAGCGCCACGCCCAACAGCGGGTAGCGCGTGTAGAGATTGCGTTCGATCCAGTCGTCCGGGCAGTTTTTGCCGTAGATACGCAGGGTCTCGGGGTTTTCCGCCTCGGCGCGGTACAGCTCGGCACCTTTGCGCAGCACGGTGGACAAGCCCTTGATCACCGGGCTGTGCGGGTCATCGACGGTTTCGCATTTGGCGTGGTGCTTGCGGTGGATGGCGGTCCACTCGCGAGTGTTCTGCGCCGTGGTCAGCCACAGCCAGAAGCGGAAGAAGTGTTTAAGGCCGGCATTGAGCTCGAGCGAGCGATGGGCCGAATAACGGTGCAGATAGACAGTGACCCCAATAATGGTCACGTGGGTCATCAACAGCGTGACTGCCACCAGTTGCCAGGCGGACAGATCAAGAAAACCGTTGTACCACATAGGCTGTATGGCCCTCAGATAAAGAAAAAAACAGCACCCGCATTATCACTTCCTTTGCAGATAAAACCAGTCACCGTTTCAGATAAGACTTACAAAGTGTTTCCTCCTCTATAATCCTGATCCTTTGTAGGGCGATTCTGGTTATTTAGTAAGGATTACTAAGCATATGCTGTTTTCATACCGAGGTGCCCTACGTGCGGGGTTGGTGTACCTGCTGGTTTCCATCCTTTGGCTCCAGCTCAGCCATTACCTATTAATCAACTTTATCGATGAACCCTTGGAGCAGGGACGCTGGCTGCAAGCGCGCGGTTATGTGTGGGTCAGCCTCAGCGCCTTGCTCATTTACTGGATAGGCTGGCGTTTTGCCCGTGCCCATGCGTTGCAACAACCCCTGAAAGAGAACCGCGAGCGCCTGCGTCAGGCCGCTGCGGTGTTCGATTGCACCCGCGAAGGGGTGCTGGTCACCGATACCCAGGGGCTGATCGTGCACGTCAACCGCGCGTTCATGGAGATCACCGGCTATCAGTGCGAAGAGGTCATGGGCCAACGGCCAAGCCTGTTCAAGTCCGGGCGCCACTCGGCGCATTTCTACCAGCAGATGTTCCAGGCCCTGGAAAGCACCGGCGAATGGAGCGGCGAAATCTGGAACCGACGTAAAAGCGGCGAGGTTTACCCCCAGTGGCAAACCATCCGCGTGATTCACGATGACCAGGGCCAGGTCAGCCACTACGTGGCGGTGTTTTCGGACATCAGCGCCATCAAGGACTCCGAGCACGAATTGGCGCACCTGGCACACCATGACCCGCTCACCGACCTGCCCAATCGCCTGCTGTTCACCGATCGCGCCGAGCAGGCCCTGGCTTCCGCGCAGGTGCACAAGCGAGGCTGCGCTCTGCTGTTGATGGACTTGGATCACTTCAAGATCATCAACGACAGCCTCGGCCATAACGTTGGCGATCAGTTGCTCAAGTTGGTGGCCGAACGCCTCAGCGGCCTGTTTGGGCCGGGGGTTACCCTGGCGCGCCTGGGAGGCGACGAGTTTGCCGTGCTGGCCGAAAGCTGCCCGCAGGTGGTGCAAGCGGCGGCCTTGGCGCAGCGCATGCTCAACGCCATGAAGGATCCGTTCATTTTTGACGGCAACCAGCTGTTTATCAGCGCCAGTATCGGTATCAGCCTGTTCCCCAGTGACGCCCTGAGCGCCGAGCAACTGCTGCGTAACGCCGATTCCGCGTTGTTCAAGGCCAAGAGTGCTGGGCGCGAAGGTTACGCGTTGTATACCGAAGAGCTGACCGCCCACGCCCAGCATCGGGTGGAAATCGCTGGCGAGCTGCGTCGCGCCCTCGATCAACATGAGCTGCGCGTCTATTACCAGCCGGTGCACGACCTGCACGACAGCCGCTTGGTCGGCGTTGAAGCACTGGTGCGCTGGCAGCACCCGGAACGCGGCCTGGTACCGCCGGGCGAGTTCATCCCCATCGCCGAGCGCACCGGGCTGATTGCCGACATCGATGCGTGGGTGATGGACCAGGCCTGCCGCCAGATGTGCCAATGGCTGGCCGACGGCGCGCCGCTGAGCTTTATCGCAATCAATGTCTCCAGCCGCCTGTTTGCCCGGCGCGAGCTGTATGAGCAAGTGGCCCAAGTGCTGCACACCACTGGGCTGGATCCGGCCTTCCTGGAGCTGGAAGTCACCGAGAGCGCCGTGATGGACGACCCGGAAGTCGCGTTGGAGCAACTGCACCGCCTGCGCGAACTGGGCCTGCGCCTGGCGATCGACGACTTTGGCACCGGCTATTCCTCGTTGCTGCGCCTCAAGCGTCTGCCGGTGCAGAAGCTCAAGATCGACCAGGGCTTTGTGGCGGGCTTGCCGTGGGACGAAGACGACGCGGCGATTGTGCGCGTGGTGATCGCCCTGGCCAAAAGCATGGGCATGCAGGTGCACGCCGAAGGAATTGAGCAGGTGGAACAGGCGCGGTTCCTACTGGATCAGGAATGCGACATGGGCCAGGGGTACTGGTTTGGACGGCCGATGCCGGCTGATGAAATCGACTGGACCCGAGCACCTCTGATCCGCCAGGACTGACGCGGTCAATGTGGGAGCCGGGCTTGCCCGCGAAGGCGGTGTGTCAGTCGCTGCATGTGTTACTGCACCACCGCTTTCGCAGGCAAGCCAGCTCCCACAGGGTTCTGCGGCGACTGTGCATGAGCGTTTTTTCTGTGGAAACCCTTGCAACCCCATGCCCTATCAGAAAATTCTTTCTGGTTATATAAACATTCTTAAATAGTATTTTTAAGAATATCCGCGCTTATCTACTATCGCCCTCACGCCGCAAGCAGTGCCGCCACTGCCAGGCACTACTCATTTTCAGGAGCGAGACCATGAGCGCATCTCTACGTAGCGTTGACGGCCAGGACGAAGCAGCCATTTTGCGTGAAATCCAGAGCGCCCTGCGCGACCTGCGGTTTGGCGCGGTGGAAATCACCGTACACAACGCCCAAGTGGTACAGATCGAACGCAAGGAAAAATTCCGTCTGCAGAACCCCGGTAACAAACCGAGCTGAGCAAGAACGGCGATAGACCCGCAATTACAAGAAAAGCCAACACTCAAGAATTTCAGGAGCTTCTATGTCGTCGATTCGCCGTTATGCCTTGGCCGCATTGGCCAGTGCCGTGTTTGCCGGTTCCGCCGTTGCCAAGGACTACGAGTTGCTCAACGTCTCGTACGACCCCACCCGTGAGCTGTACCAGGATTACAACGCTGAGTTCACCAGCTTCTGGAAACAGTCCCACCCCGGCGACAACGTCAAGATCCAGCAGTCCCACGGTGGCTCGGGCAAGCAAGCACGCGCAGTGATTGACGGCCTGCGCGCCGACGTAGTGACCCTGGCCCTGGCCGGTGACATTGATGAAGTCGCCAAGCTGGGCAAGACCCTGCCGGAGAACTGGCAGACCCGCCTGCCGGACGCCAGCACCCCATACACCTCCACCATCGTGTTCCTGGTGCGCAAGGGCAACCCCAAAGGCATCAAGGACTGGGGCGACCTGATCAAGAAAGACGTGTCGGTGATCACGCCCAACCCGAAAACCTCCGGCGGTGCACGCTGGAACTTCCTCGCCGCCTGGGCCTACGGCCTCAAGGCCGGCGGCAGCGAAGCCAAGGCCCAGGAATACGTCAAAGAGCTGTTCAAGCACGTGCCGATACTGGACACCGGCGCGCGCGGTTCTACCATTACCTTCGTCAACAACGGCCAGGGTGACGTGCTGCTGGCGTGGGAAAACGAGGCGTTCCTGGCCTTGAAGGAAGACGGCGGCGCCGACAAGTTCGACATCGTCGTGCCTTCCCTGTCGATCCTGGCGGAACCGCCTGTGGCCGTTGTGGACAAGAACGCCGAGAAAAAGGGCAACACCGAGATCGCCACCGCGTACCTCAACCACCTGTACAGCCCGGCGGGCCAGGAGATTGCGGCGAAGAACTTCTACCGTCCACGGGATGAAAAAGTCGCCGCCAAATACGCCCAGCAGTTCCCGAAACTGGACCTGGTGACTATCGACAAAGACTTCGGCGGCTGGAAAACTGCCCAACCGAAATTCTTCAATGACGGTGGCGTGTTCGACCAGATCTACACGGCGCAATAAGCCAAAGTACCTGTAGGGGCCTGACTTTCTGTAGGGACTGGGCTGGTGTGGGAGCTGGCTTGCCTGCGATAGCATCACCATGGTGTGGCTGATACACCGAGGTGCCTGCATCGCGGGCAAGCCCGGCTCCCACAGAAAAGCCAGCTGCCACAGAACGCACGCTCCTACAGTGGTTTCTACCCTTTAACCAAGGACTCTTATGTCGCGTCGTATCTCCCCCGTCATACCCGGCTTCGGGCTGACGCTGGGCTACACCGTGGTGTACCTCAGCCTGATCGTACTCATCCCCCTGGCGGCGATGTTTGTACACGCCGCTCAACTCACCTGGGATCAGTTCTGGAACATCATCTCCGCGCCTCGCGTGCTGGCGGCCTTGAAGCTGAGCTTCAGTACCGCGCTGTACGCCGCACTCATCAACGGTGTGATTGGCACTTTGTTGGCCTGGGTGCTGGTGCGCTACACCTTCCCCGGGCGCAAGGTCATCGACGCGATGATCGACCTGCCGTTCGCCCTGCCCACCGCCGTCGCCGGTATCGCGCTGACGGCGCTGTACGCGCCCAACGGCCTGGTCGGCCAGTTTGCCGCCGACCTGGGTTTCAAGATCGCCTACACCCCCCTGGGTATCACCCTGGCGCTGACCTTCGTCACGTTGCCCTTCGTGGTGCGCACGGTGCAGCCGGTGCTGGCCGATATCCCCCGGGAAATCGAAGAGGCCGCCGCCTGCCTCGGCGCCAAGCCGTTGCAGGTGTTCCGCTACATCCTCGTGCCGGCATTGTTGCCCGCCTGGCTGACCGGCTTCGCCCTGGCGTTTGCCCGAGGCGTGGGTGAGTACGGTTCGGTGATCTTCATCGCTGGCAACATGCCGATGAAAACCGAAATCCTGCCATTGCTGATCATGGTCAAGCTCGACCAATACGACTACCGCGGCGCCACCTCCATTGGTGTGCTGATGCTGGTGGTGTCCTTTGTCTTGCTGCTGCTGATCAACCTGTTGCAGCGGCGCATCGAACGTCCATAAGGAGGCGCGGAACATGTCCCAATCGTCTATTTCCGCCGCGTCCTCGGCCAACGCCGCCCGGCGTGGCAGTGCGACCTCGCGACGTATCCTGATTGGCCTTGGCTGGCTGGTATTCGTCCTGTTTCTGCTGCTGCCATTGCTGGTGGTGGTGTCCCAGGGCTTGAAGAACGGCCTCGGCACGTTCTTCACGGCAATCCTTGAGCCAGACGCGCTGTCGGCGTTGAAACTCACGGTGATCGCCGTGCTGATTTCGGTGCCGCTCAACCTGGTGTTCGGCGTCAGCGCCGCCTGGTGCGTGAGCAAGTACTCGTTCCGTGGCAAGAGCATCCTGGTCACGCTGATCGACCTGCCGTTCTCGGTCTCGCCGGTGATCGCCGGCCTGGTGTACGTGTTGATGTTCGGCGCCCAGGGCTTCTTCGGGCCGTGGCTGCAAGAGCATGACATCCAGATCGTGTTCGCCCTGCCGGGCATCGTGCTGGCGACCATCTTCGTCACCGTGCCGTTCGTGGCCCGTGAGTTGATCCCGCTGATGCAGGAGCAGGGCACCCAGGAAGAAGAAGCCGCGCGCCTGCTGGGCGCCAATGGCTGGCAGATGTTCTGGCATGTCACCGTGCCGAACATCAAGTGGGGCCTGATCTACGGCGTGGTGCTGTGTACGGCGCGGGCCATGGGTGAGTTCGGCGCGGTGTCGGTGGTGTCCGGCCACATTCGCGGCGTCACCAACACCCTGCCGCTGCATGTCGAGATTCTCTACAACGAATACAACCACGTTGCCGCGTTTGCGGTGGCCAGCCTGTTGCTGATCCTGGCGCTCTTCATCCTGCTGCTCAAGCAGTGGAGCGAGAACCGAATCAACCGCCTGCGCAACAGCGCGGGTGAGGAATAAGTCATGTCGATCGAAGTCCGTAATGTCAGCAAGAACTTCAACGCCTTCAAGGCCCTGGACAGCATCAACCTGGATATCCAGAGTGGCGAGCTGGTGGCGTTGCTGGGCCCGTCCGGCTGTGGCAAGACTACGTTGCTGCGCATCATTGCCGGCCTGGAAACTCCGGATGCCGGCAGCATTGTGTTCCATGGCGAAGACGTTTCCGGCCACGATGTGCGTGATCGCAACGTGGGCTTCGTATTCCAGCACTACGCGTTGTTTCGCCACATGACCGTGTTCGACAACGTCGCTTTCGGCCTGCGCATGAAACCGAAAAACCAACGCCCCACCGAAAGCCAGATCGCGAGCAAGGTTCACGAGCTGCTGAACATGGTGCAGCTCGATTGGTTGTCCGACCGCTACCCGGAACAACTTTCCGGTGGCCAGCGCCAGCGTATCGCCCTGGCCCGCGCCTTGGCGGTGGAGCCCAAGGTTCTGCTGCTCGACGAGCCGTTCGGCGCCCTTGATGCCAAGGTGCGTAAAGAACTGCGCCGCTGGCTGGCGCGCCTGCACGAGGACATCAACCTGACCTCGGTCTTCGTGACCCACGACCAGGAAGAGGCCATGGAAGTCGCCGACCGTATCGTGGTGATGAACAAGGGCGTGATCGAGCAGATCGGTTCACCGGGCGACGTCTACGAAAACCCGGCCAGCGACTTTGTCTATCACTTCCTGGGGGACTCCAACCGCCTGCATTTGGGCGAAGACAAGCACCTGCTGTTCCGCCCCCACGAAGTGTCGTTGTCACGCCATGAACTGGAAGATCACCATGCGGCGCAAGTGCGGGATATTCGGCCGTTGGGCGCGACTACTCGCGTGACCTTGAAGGTCGAAGGCCAAAGCGAGTTGATCGAGGCCGAAGTGGTGAAAGACCATGACAGCCTCACCGGGTTGGCGCGGGGCGAGACCCTGTTCTTCAAACCCAAGGTCTGGCAAAAAGCCTAATAACACTGCAAAACCCTTGTGGGAGCCGGGCTTGCCCGCGATGGCGGTGTGTCAGTCGACAGTTATGCCAACTGATCCACCGCCATCGCGGGCAAGCCCGGCTCCCACATTGGATGTTCAGTACTTGTTAGACCGTGGCGTTTTTCCCGCGTACTCCCACCGGCCCAGAGCGCTCTTCAATCTGGCGCTTGAGGTCCTGCCGCAACCCCAGCAAAAACGCCAACTCCGCCACCACAAACAACGGCCCTACGATCAGCCCCGACACATCATCCACAAACGCAGGCTTCCTGCCTTCGTAGTAATGCCCGACGAACTGAATCACCCAGCCCACCACAAACATCCCCACGCCGCTGCTCAGCCACACCGCCGTGCTTTGCGTCGCCAGCACATGCCCGGCCCACACCGACAAGCCCATCAGCACCGTCATCAACACGCCCAAGGCCAGTTCCAGGCGCAGATAAAACCACGCCGAAAACAACGCCAGCAGTAACGCAGGTGATAGCCACAGCCCGCCCATCGACCATTCGGGGCGCGACAACAGCACGGCCACCGCCACCACAATCAACGGAATACCGATGAAGTGGCTGGCGATGTTGCGTGGGTCGCGGTGGTACGCGGCGTATTGACTGAGGTGGTCGACGAGGCTTTTCATTGTTGTTCCTCCTGTAGGATGTTTGATCATGCCCTGTCAGTCGGTGCCTAACTGTCAATTGGGCGACAATCTTCGGAGTTCGCATGGACACAGGGACATGGCACGCGCAATTGGCTCGCGGTCATTGGTTCAGCCATTTGCCGCCTGACTTGCAGCGTAGCCTGCTGGGGGCGGCGCGGTTGCGTGTGCTGACGGCGGGGCAGTACCTGTTCAAGCGCGGTGACCCGCCGTGCGGCGTGTATGCGGTGCTGGAAGGCACGGTGCGCATCAGTGCGGTCAGTGCCCAAGGCAAGGAAGCGGTGTTGAGCCTGGTGGAAACGCCCTACTGGTTCGGCGAGATCTGCCTGTTCGACAACCTGCCGCGCACCCACGATGCCTTGGCCACGGGTGCTTGCAGACTGCTGCAGGTGCCGCAGGCGGCGATGCTCGGCATTCTCGAACAGCATCCGCTGTTCTGGCGGGAGATGGCACTGTTGATGAGCCATAAACTGAGGCTGTCGTTGATCAATATCGAACACATGAGCCTGATGCCCGCTTCAAAGCGCCTGGCCCATCGGCTGCTGATGATCGCCCAAGGCTACGGCGAAGTTGAGCAGGCGCGCCGCGTGCTGCAACTGCCCCAGGAGGATCTGGCGGCAATGCTGGGCCTGTCGCGCCAGACCATCAACAGTCTGCTCAAGGCGCTGGAGCAACAGGGCATTATCGGCTTGAGTTACGGCGCCATCGAGATACGCGACCTCAATGGGCTGCGGCTGGCCGCGGGCCTATGAACCGCGATAGGTGGAGAAGCCGTAAGGGCTGAGCAGCAGCGGGATGTGGTAGTGCTGGTCGGCCTGCTTGACCTGGAAAATCACCGGCACCTCGGGGAAGAACGTCTCGCGGTTCGCCTTCTTGTAGTAATCGCCGGTCTTGAACACCACGCGGTACTCGCCCGGCTGCATGCTGCGGTTGGCCGGGAACAGCTCGGCGATGCGGCCTTGCTGGTTGGTCACACCTTCAGACAGCGACTGCCATTTATCGCCCACGTGCTGTTCCAGGGTGACATTGACACCTGCGCTTGGCAGGCCGTTTTCCAGGTTGAGTACGTGCACGCTCAGGGGGTTGCCGTCGGCCAGGGCCAGGTTGCACAGGCCACTCAGGCTCAGTGCGGCAAGGGTCATGCTCAAGGTTTTCATCGCGAAGTCCTTTTGAGGGAAGTGGAATCAAGGGGTGATTTTCAAGCCCAGTTGCTCGGCGGCCAGTACGGCGCAGGCTTCATCCTGCGCGGCGCCACCGGCACCGGCGATGCCCAGCGCACCGACCAGTTCGGCATCGGCAAACAGCGGCACGCCGCCGCCGAGCAACAGCAGCTCGGGCAAGCTGTTGAGGTTGGCGGCCTCGGGGTTATTACGCGCCCGTTCGGCAAACAGCCGGGTCGGGGTTTTTGTCGACAGCGCCGTGTACGCCTTGCGTTGGCTGGCGAGGCTGTTGTGCGGGCCGACACCGTCAGCGCGCAGGCCCAGCAACAGGTTGCCACCGCGGTCGAGTACGGTCAGCGCCGCGGTGCAGTGGGCCAGGCTGGCGTCGGCCAGTTGGCGAGCGGCGTGCAGATCCAGCTCGGCGTGGCGGGGCAGTTGTGGCGTCGCCTGGGCGACGGTGGCCACGGCGAGGCTCAGGAACAAGGCAGTGCGGTACATAGTGAGGGCTCCAGAAAGCAGGCCAACACGGTAACCAGCGGACGCGGACAAAAGCCGCACAATTGGATGACAGGTTTGTAATCAAACTGGCTGAGTGGGTTTTGTACCTGTCAACTTTGACAGTAGATGCGATGTTTAAGGTGGAGCAGACTTTCGTTATCAATCCTGACAATCAAGGAGTTAAGGCTCATGTCAGAAAAATCTAGTGTTGCGCCCCATCCGATACCGAATGGACCTCAAAATCTTCAAGTAGGCGCACCGGTTGTCAATGCACCGACGACGGGAGCAAGTTACTCGACTCCAGTGACATTCAACGGAATTGGTCTTCCAGGTTGGTGGGTCTACTTCACACGTACTCCGATAGATGGAGATAGCTTTGGCGGCGTGAGAGTCAAAGACGATGGCTCATGGGAATTTACCGCTTATCTGGACCCTGGCGAGGTCGCTGTTTTCGGCTGGCAGCAAGATGATCGGGTGCGTTCCGAATGGACACCTGTTATTAGATTTACGGTGAAGTGAGCGGGTGGTTTGGCCCGGGTCAGTAGTCGTTCTTAGGGGGAGGCAGCGGGTACTTGGATGGCTACTGCAAATCCCCCCGAAACTGCCCCGGCGTCATCCCCGTCCAGCGCTTGAACGCACGATTGAAACTGCTGGTATCGGCAAACCCCAGCAAATGGCTGATCTCGGCCAGTGAGCACTGCGGGTCACGCAGGTGCAATAACGCCAGGTTTTGCCGGCACTCATTGAGCAAGGCGTCGAATCGACAGCCTTCATCGGCCAGATGCCGCTGCAAGCTGCGCAGGCTCAAGTGCAGCGCTTGGGCAATACGTTCGGCGCTTGGCTCGCCGTCTGGCAATTGCGTCTCGATGGCGGCGCGCACCTTGCGTTCCCAGGTCAACGGTTGCAGTTGGGCGAGGGTGCGCTTGAGCACGGTTTCGTTGTGTTCGGCCAGCTCCGGGTTGGCGTCGTCCAGATGGCTGTCGAAATCGCTGGCGGCGAATTCCAGGCGGTCTTCGTCGGCGGCAAACCATACCGGCGCGCGAAATACCCTGTGCCACGGCTCGGGGTCGGCGGGTTCCGGGCGCCGCAGGTAAACGGCCAACGGCGCATAGTCGCGACCCAGGCGGTTGCGACAGGTGCGTACGTAGATCGCCGCAAAGGCATCAATCGCTTCCGGCGCGGGCGCGGGGCTGCCTGGAGGTTGGAGCAGGCGAAAACGGTAGACGTCGCCGTGGCGGCTCAGCTCCAGGTCCAGGGCATCACTGACCACCTGGTGATAGCGCACGATGCGCTCGAACACCTCGCGCAAGCTGCCGCTGGCCACCAATGCGTAACCCAGCGCATGAAAGGTGGTGGGGCTGACAAACCGCGACACCCGCAGCCCAATCGCCGGGTCGCCACTGGCCTGTACCGCCAGCGCCCATAGGCGCGTGGTGGCCGACAACCGATAGCGGGCGTTGGGGTCGTCCATCTGCTGCGGGTCCAGCCCGGCTTCGGCGCACAGGGCGGCGCTGTCGAGGCCCAGGGCGTCGAGCTGCTTGCGCAGGGCACGGGTCCAGCTGGCGAGGGAAGTGGGTTCGGTCATGGCAATTGGCGCTTGTGGTCAACAGATTGGCGTGCGCGGCTAGCGTCCTGCGCTAGGGTTAGGTGCAGGATTCAGGCATCACTTCACAAGAGAATGGAAGCATGGACGGTACTTCTGCAAGCCCCCAGCCGTTGAACGCGCAACAGCGTTCGGCGCATATCCGCGAGGTCGTGATGGCCGAAGGCGTGCGCTTGCGCCAGCGGCACCCCTGGTTGTTGCATCAGGACGCGCTGGGCGCGGGCATCCTGGCCTTTGTCCTGCTGGGCATGCTCGGCTCGGCAGCGCTTTATATCAGCGGTCATATGGCCTGGTGGGTGTGTCTGCTGCTCAATGCCTTTTTCGCCTCGCTCACTCATGAGTTGGAACACGACCTGATCCACAGCATGTACTTTCGCAAGCAACGCGTGCCCCACAACCTGATGATGGGCCTGGTATGGCTGGCGCGGCCAAGCACCATCAACCCATGGATACGCCGGCACCTGCACCTCAACCATCACAAGGTCTCGGGCACCGAAGCCGACATGGAAGAGCGCGCGATCACCAATGGCGAACCCTGGGGCATCGCGCGGTTGCTGATGGTGGGGGACAACATGATGTCAGCCTTGATCCGTCTGTTGCGCGCCAAGACCTGGCCGCACAGGGCTAGCATCCTCAAGCGCGTGCTGCTGGTGTACGCACCGCTGGCCTTGCTGCATTGGGGCGCGTGGTACGTCTTCCTGGGCTTTCATGCCGCCAATGGCATTGCCAGTTTGATGGGCGCGCCCATTCAGTGGTCAGCCGGTACCTTGCAGGTGATGCAGGTGATCGATATCGCTGCGGTGGTGATCATCGGCCCGAACGTGTTGCGCACCTTCTGCCTGCACTTTGTCAGCTCCAACATGCATTACTACGGCGATGTGGAACTGGGCAATGTGATTCAGCAAACCCAAGTGCTGAACCCTTGGTGGCTATGGCCGTTGCAGGCATTCTGCTTCAATTTCGGCAGCACCCATGGCATCCATCACTTTGTGGTCAAAGAGCCGTTCTACATCCGCCAGATGACCACCAAGGTGGCGCATAAGGTGATGGCCGAGATGGGTGTGCGCTTCAATGATTTGGGCACCTTTGCCCGCGCCAACCGCTTCGAACGACGTGAGCAGGCACACAGCGATTTAGCTCACCTCAGCAGGCAATAAACGCCAGGGGCAAATCGCGAATCTGTTCGCGCACGGGTGGTTGGTAGTGGTCATCGCTGATCAGTTCGTGCAGCAGTTCTTCGCGCAGTTGGTGGAATTCAAAGCTGCTGCGCTGGCGTGGATGGGGCAGGGCGATCTCGACTATTTGCTTGATGCGCCCGGGCCTGGGCTCCATCACCACCACGCGGTCGGCGAGGAAAATCGCCTCTTCCACGTCATGGGTGACCAGCACCGTGGTGATTCTGGCGCGGGCGCGAATGGCCAACAGTTCATCCTGCATCTGCTGGCGGGTCAGCGCGTCGAGGGCGCCGAAGGGTTCGTCCAGCAACAGGATGCGCGGGCTGGCCACCAGGCCGCGGGCAATCGCCACCCGTTGCGCCATGCCGCCGGAGAGTTGGTGGGGATAGGCGCGGGTGAAGTCAGTCAGGCCCACCAACTCGATAAAATCACCGATGCGCCGCGTGCGTTCGGCTTCGCTCAGCGGCTCGTTGACCAGGCCCAGGCCGATGTTTTGCGCCACGGTCAGCCACGGGAACAGGCGGTGCTCCTGGAACACAATACCGCGTTCGCCGCCGATCCCGCTGACGGCGTTACCATCCACCTGGATCTCGCCGCGATACTGCGTATCGAGCCCCACCAGCAGGCGCAGCAGGGTGGACTTGCCGCAACCGCTGGCGCCGACAATCGCGACGAATTCCCCTTCGGCCACCTCCAGGTTGAATTCGCGGATGGCTTCCAGTTCGAAGCCATCGACGTCGAAGGACTTGCCCACGTGGTTGAAGCTGACAATTGGTGCGTTCATGCGTGTCTCCAGCGAGTGGCGCGGGTTTCGAGGCGTTGGCCGAACAGGTTGAGGGTGGCGCCGGTGAGGCCGACCAGCAGCATGCCGCTCATGATCAGGTCCATGCGCAGCAGCTGTTGGGCGCCGATCATCAGGCTGCCGATGCCGCCATTGGAGGGCATGAAATATTCGGCGCCGAGGGTGCCCATCCACGCGTAGATCAGGCTCAGGCGCAGGCCGGCGAAAATCCCCGACGCGGCACCCGGCAGCACCAGGCGGCGCAGGCGTTGCCAGAGGTTCAGCCGCAGCACCTGCGCGGCTTCGCGCAGCTGGGGTGACAGGTTGAGCACGCTGCGCTGGGTGGCAATAAACAACGGGAAGAAGGCGGCGAGGGCGATAAACACCCACTTGGCCAACTCACCCAGGCCGAACCAGGCGGTCAACAGTGGCACCCAGGCGAAAATGGCAATCTGGCGCAACGCGGACAAGGTTGGGCCGAGCAGTCGTTCACTGCGCCGCGACAACCCCAGCCACAAGCCCACGGCAAAGCCCAGGCTGCCGCCGAGCAACAAGCCGCCCAGGGCCCGGCCCAGGCTTTTGCCCAGGGCGGTGGTCAGGCTGCCATCCAGCCCGCCGGCCAGGGTGGTTTGCAGCACGGCCCAGGGGCTGACCAGAATGTTCGGGTCTACCCAGCCCTGTTGCGACGCTGCCTGCCACAGCGCCAACAACAGCAAGGGTAACAACCAGGGCTGCAGACGTTGCCAGCCTTCATAGCGTGGCCCGCGGCGGATCTGCGCGGTGGCGGGGTGGGGCCAGTGCACCCACTGGCGATCCAGCCAGCCGATGCCGCGGTCCATCACCACACCCAGCACGCCAATGACCACGATGCACACGAAGACGATATCGAGCATGAACAACTGGCGCGCCCACACCATCAGGTAACCGATGCCTTCGCTGGAGGCCAGCAGCTCCACGGCCAGCAGGGAGGTCCAGCCGGCGGCCAGGGCCAGGCGTACGCCGGCCATGAACGCAGGCAGTGCGGCGGGCAGGACCAGGCGGCGGATCAGCAAGTGGCCAGGCAGGCGCAGTACACGGGCGGCTTCGCGCAGGTTGGGCTGGGCGTCGCGCACGCCCACCAGGGTATGCAGGGTCACGGGCACCACGATGGCCTTGACCAGCACCACCAGCTTGAGGGTTTCGCCAATGCCGAAAAACACCATGAACAGCGGGATCCAGGCGAGGGTCGGCACTTGCGCCAGCGCGCTGAACGTCGGGAACACCAAGCGCTCGGCGCGCGCACTGAAACCCAGGGACGCGCCCAGTATCGCGCCGGCACTGACACCGGCCAGCAGGCCCCAGAACAAGCGCTGCAAGCTGATCGCCAGATGGCTCCATAACTCGCCAGCGGCCAACTCCACCGCGCTGTTCCACACCAGGGCGGGGGTGGGCAGAATCTGCTCGCTCATCCAATGATTGCGGCTGGCCAGCCACCATAAGGCAAACAGCGTGAGCGGCAGCAGCCACGGCAATAAACGCTGGCCCAGCTGCGCCCAGCGCGGCGCGATGTCTTTGGGCGGGGCCGCCAGCGGCAGGCTCAGAAGTGAAATCCGGGCCATGGAAGACCTCCGAATGCGTTATGTGATTTCGATCTTACAAAAGCGTGATCAAGATGATTGTGAGATAAGAAAAGTCATTTAAAGCCTCACGCCGCCACGCATCCAATGCATTCGAAGAATATTTTCGATGCTGTTTATGCATATGCCTCTGGAGGCTGCGGGTTAGCTTGCATATTTCTAAATGCTATTAAATTGTGAATTTATAGTATTTAAAGTTTTGTTCAGTCTATGCCTACTTTTTGCTCCCCAGGCGACCGTCGCCCACCAGGAGCTGCGCTTATGAAACTGCCCTTTAAACGTCTGATCAGCCTGTTCGCCGGCACCGCCCTGGCCGGGTTGGTGCATGCCGCCGACCTCAAGGAAATCCGCATCGCGGTGCCCGACCTCAGTGCCGGCAGCCAGCACAGCGGTGGTGGCATCACCGACGTGTTGCGTGAACAGCAGATCTTTGAAAAAGCCTTTGCCGACCAAGGCATCAAGATCCAATGGAATTACTTCAAGGGCGCCGGCCCGGTGATCAATGAAGCGTTCGCCAACGGCCAGGTGGACCTGGCCTATCTGGGCGACCTGGCAGCGATCATCGGCCGCTCCAATGGCCTGGACACGCGGCTGCTCAGCGCCTCTGCACGGGGAGTGAAACACTACCTCGGCGTGGTGCCGGGCTCCGGCATCAAGACCTTGCAAGACCTCAAGGGCAAGCGCGTGGCGGTGTTCCGAGGCACGGCCAGCCAGTTGTCGTTCGACAGCGCATTGGCCAGCCAGGGCTTGAGCGAGAAGGACCTTAAGGTGATCAACCTGGACTTCAACGCGGCCGCTGCCGCCCTGGCCGCCAAGCAGATTGACGCCACCTGGGGCGGGTCCACCCTGACGGCGTTGCAGGCCAAAGGTTTGGCAGAAATACCGCTGACCACCAAGGACCTGGGCGATGCCGGCAGCATCCAGGCCGTGCTGGTGGGCAGCTCCAAATTCGTCGATGAACACCCAGACGCCGTGGCCACGTTGCTCAAGGCCCAGCAGCAAGCGGTGCAGTGGTTGACCGATGACAACAACAAACAGGCGTACATCGCACTGGTGTCAGGGCTGGCCAGTTACCCGCCGGTGATCCTCACCAATGATTTGAAAGACCAGAAACTCAGCGAAGTTTTCCCCTCCACGCTGGACCCGGTGTTCCTTGGCAAATTGCAGGATGCGGTGGACTTGGCGTCCAGGGAGAAGTTGATTCGCAAGTCGTTTCAGGTGAGTGATTGGGTGGCGCCTGGGCTGGTGGCGGCAGGGCTCTGAGCTTGTCGGTGCCTGGGCTATCGCTATCGCAGGCAAGCCAGCTCCCACACTTGAATGTGTTCAACGCTCAAATGTGGGAGCGGGCTTGCCTGCGATGAGGCCCTTCAAACCGCCACACTGACCTGCTGGCTATCCACCTCCACCAAGGTCTCGATCATCGCCTTCGCCGCCGGCGACAACCGCGACCCCGTGCGGCTGACGATCCCGCAGCGTGCGCTCAGGGTGTCCATGTGCTGCGGCAAGTTGCGCCAGTGCAGCAGCACCAGCGCCCCCTTGGCGATGTCCTCGGCAAAGGCTTCTTCAGTGCCGACGCCGATGGCATTGGTTTGCAGCACGATGCTCACCAGCGCCGGGAAGTGCTCGGTCTGGATACTCGGGGAAAAATCCATACGCCCACTCAGGTTCGCCAGCAGTTTGCGAATGCCTTGGGAGATCAGCGGCGCCGCCAGCGGGTAGTCGAACATATCGTTGGTGGACAGGCTGTCCTTGGCCAGCAAAGGATGCCCAGGGCGGCAGAAAAACACCCCGCGTTTGGGGGTGAGTGCGCGGGTCTGGAAATTCGGGTCGGCTTCGAACTGGCGGATGTCGGCGATAAAGAATTCAATCTCTTCACGGCTCAGGCGGCGGCTGAGGGTTTCCCAGTTATCCACCTGAAACGTGGTACGGATTTTCGGGTGGGCGTTGATAAACCGCGCCACCGCATCCGGCACCAGTTTCACGGCTGGCGCCGGGCCGCAGCCGAAACGCAGGTCGCCGGCGTCGAGCTTGGTCATGCGCGTCACTTCACTGCTCAGCAGCGCTGCACCATGCACCAGGCTCAGGGCGTGCTGCAACACCACCTGGCCTTCCGGCGTGGGGCGCAAGTCCTTGTGGCCACGGTCTACCAACACGCAACCGAACTCCTGTTCCAGCCCCTGGATACTGCGGCTGAACGCTGGTTGGGTGATGCCCATAGCGTCCGCGGCACGCACGAAACTGCGGTGTTCGTTGAGGGCGATGAAGTAGCGCAGTTGGCGAAGATCCATATGCTTTCCCGGCATTTTAAAAATAGGTCGAAGGCATTTGCGACCGAGCAAGCTGAGGTTTTAAATGCAAGCTCTTATTCCGTCAACGAAGCATTCATTCATTTGCTAGACCTAAATTGCATATGGATAGAGCGTTGCTGGAAGCGTCCCCCCACCGTTTCGCAGGCACATGAGGGTCATCACAATGAGCAACGCCGCATTAGCCGTTCAATCCGTCGCCCAACCACTCGATATTCACCCGGTAGCCGGGCGGATCGGCGCCGAAATCCGTGGCATCAAATTGTCCGGTGAGCTGGATGCCGCCACCGTCGAGGCCATTCAGCAGGCGCTGGTGCAGTACAAGGTGATCTTCTTCCGCGAACAAACCCATCTTGATGACCAGAGCCAGGAAGCCTTTGCTCACCTGCTCGGCGAGCCGATTGCCCACCCGACGGTGCCGGTGCGGGACGGCACGCGGTTCTTGATGGAGTTGGATGGCACCCGTGGCCAGCGCGCCAATTCCTGGCACACCGACGTGACCTTTGTGGATGCCTACCCTAAGGCCTCGATCCTGCGTTCGGTGCTGGCGCCTGCTTCCGGCGGCGATACCGTATGGGCCAACACAGCCGCTGCCTACAACGACCTCAGCGTGGAGCTGCGCGCATTGGCTGACCACCTCTGGGCGGTGCACAGCAACGAATACGATTACGCCGCACGCAAACCCGATGTGGCGGTTGAGAAGCTGGAGGAATACCGCAAGGTCTTCACCTCCACAGTGTATGAAACCGAACACCCGGTGGTGCGCGTGCACCCGGTCAGCGGTGAGAAAACCCTGCTGTTGGGGCACTTCGTCAAACGCCTGAAAGGCTACTCCCAGGCAGAGTCGGCGCAGTTGTTCAACCTGCTGCAAGGCCACGTCACCCGCCTGGAAAACACCGTACGCTGGCGCTGGAACACCGGTGACGTGGCGATCTGGGATAACCGCGCCACCCAGCATTACGCGGTGGACGACTACGGCACCCAGGAGCGCATCGTGCGCCGGGTTACGCTCAAGGGGGATGTGCCGGTGGGGGTGCAGGGGCAATCAAGCAAAACCACTAAAGGTCTTTAATCTGAGTGAAGATTAAAAAATGTGGGAGCGGGCTTGCCCGCGAACGCGCAGTGTCAGTCGACGTATTCATCAACTGACCCACTGCATTCGCGAGCAAGCCCGCTCCCACATTTGGATTTGTGGTGTTTACCAGACTCCGATCTTCACCACTTTCTCTGCCTCTGGCTCACCATAACGAAACCATTGCCCGCGCACCTCAACCTCCGTGTGGCTGATGGTGGTGCGCCGCTTCAACCCGCGCAGCCAGTCGAACAGATAACCCAGGTGCGTCTCGCGTACCTCGGCATAGGCGGGATCGCTGCCCAGGTCGTGCAGTTCTTGCGGGTCGTTTTCCAGGTCGAACAGTTGCGGGCGAAAGCCGTCGTAGGCCAGGTACTTCCAGCGCTCGCTGCACACCATGGTCATGCGGCAACGGTCGATCGGTTGCTCCAGGCGCTCGCGAGCCGGGGCCTGGAAGGCGTAGTCGTATTCGGCAATGGCGTAGCGGCGCCAGCTGGGTTGCTCGCCCTGCAGCAATGGAATCAATGAGCGGCCTTCCAGGCGATGGTCGGCGGCGGGCAAGCCCAAGGCGTCGAGGAAGGTGGGCAGGGCGTCGATGGTTTCCACCAGGCGCTCGTCTACGGTGCCGCGGCTGACATCGGCGCTGGCACGCGGGTCGCGCACGATCAACGGAATGCCCACCGCAGGCTCCAGCAAAAACTCTTTTTCGCCAAGGAAGTGATCGCCGAGGAAGTCGCCGTGGTCGCTGGTGAACACGATCAGCGTGTCATCCCAACGGCCAGTGCTTTGCAGAAAATCAAACAGCCGCCCGAGTTGATCGTCGATCTGTTTGATCAGGCCCATGTAGGTCGGAATCACCGTGAGGCGCACCTCGTCACGGGAAAAATTCTGGCTCTCCTGGTGTTGGCGAAATGCCTGGTACACCGGGTGATCGCTGGTGTGCTCAGGTTGAATCGGCGCCTGCACATGCTCGGTACCGTACAGCGCGTGATACGGCGCCGGCGCGATGTAGGGCCAGTGCGGCTTGATATACGACAGGTGCAGGCACCAGGGCTGTTCACCTTGTTCGTCGATAAAGTCGATGGCGCGGTCGGTGGTGTAGACGGTCTCCGAATGTTCTTCGGCCACCCGTGCGGGTTTGCCGGCGTTGCGCATATGCCAGCCGCTGAGCACTTCGCCGTTCTCACCTTCGGCGGCGTTGGCCCATTCGTGCCAAGGGTTGCTGCCGTGGTAGCCGTGATCACGCAAGTATTGGGTGTAGGGCGCGGACTCGCGCTTATCCTCGAACAGCGGGCTGTCGGGGTAGATGCCGTCGTGACGCAGATACGCATCGAAGCCGACCTCATTGAGCGGCTCGGCCTGGGCACTGTCGGGGTCGATCTGCAGGCGCTGCAAGGCCTCAAGGTTCGGCGTGGCGTGGGTCTTGCCCACCAAGGCGGTGCGGATGCCGTGGGGGCGCAGGTAGTCGCCGATTGTCAGTTCTTCGAGCGGCAGCGGCACTGCATTCCACGCCACCTGATGGCTGCTGACATAGCGCCCGGTGTAGGCCGACATGCGCGACGGGCCGCAGATGGTGCCTTGTGTATAGGCCCGACTGAAACGCACGCCGGCGGCGGCCAGGCGGTCGATATTCGGCGTGTGCAAATGGGCATGGCCGTAGCAGGACAGGTAGTCGCGGCGCAGTTGGTCGCACATGATGTAGAGCACGTTGCGCACGGGTTTGGGGTCAGACATGGGAATTTACCGAACGGAGGACAGGTGGGGTTTTTCGCCGTTCGAGGGGCGCTCTGGCAAGTGCATTTGGGGACTGGGTTCTATGCATTGAGTGCATGGGTGTGGCTGCTGGCGTCATCGCAGGCAAGCCAGCTCCCACAGTTGAAATGCATTCCCCTGTGGGAGCTGGCTTGCCTGCGATGACGGCCTGACAGCAGATACATATCTACCTGGCACACCCGCGATCCAATTGTGGGGAGCAGGCTTACCCGGCGAAGGACCTGATGTGAGCGGCCAGTCCTGCCAGCGCTTTATCATCTGCCCTGGCCGCGTCATGGGAGGAGACATAGCCTTCATAACGCTCAAAATATTTGTCCTGGGTCGAACTGATTTTTTTGAAGGCGCTATCTTCCCCGGTCCCGTGCATCGGGAATAATTTGGCGTGCAGATGATCGACGCCATAACCCTCCAGAATCATGCCTGTTCTAGCCACACCTTTTAGTGCTTTGTCCAAAAGCTTCGCCGTCTTTTTGGCTGCGATGACCAAGTCACACAGCACGGCGTCCGGTTCGGCAAACGCATAGCTGCCGTGATGGGTTTTGGGGATAACGACACTGAACCCCGGGGTGTTGGGAAATATGGAGAGAAAGGCCATGTGGGTCTGGTCTTCCCATAGGAGGTGGCAGGGTGCAGTACGGCGGGCAATACTGCAAAAAATACAGTCCATCAAACGCGCTTCCTCGTGCGAGTCAAAAGGTAGACCCTCTTGTATGTGATCTTTGTTATCTAACGATGACTTCACTGACGTTGCGGGCCGCTGTTCACCGCTTAGTCAGACCGCAATATTTTCCAACGCATAAACATCCTCGTCCCTCTCGTCAATCTCCTTGATCTGCTCAATCATCGCCTGCGCCAGCGGCGACAACCGATACCCTGCACGGCTGACGATCCCGTAGCGGGTGTAGCGCTCCTCCAGGTTTTCGTCCAACCCCTCAATCTGCAAACACACCAGTTCGCCCCGCGCCATGTGCAGCACGTCGCTGTTGGCGCTGACGATGCCGATGGCGTCCGAGCGCAATACCACGCCCATGAGGCTGTAGCCGTTTTCGCATTCCACATTGGGCTGGTAATCCGGCCGGCCGCTGAGGTCGACGATGACTTTGCGCAGGTTCGGCGGGCGGATGGTCACTGCCAGCGGGTAGCTCATCAGCTCGGCGGCGCTGACGCTGTTGCGTGCGGCCAGGGGATGCCCGGCGCGGCAGCAGAAGTGCCAACGGCGCGGGCGCAGGCGGTGGGTGTGGTAGTCGGGGTTGGCTTCGAAGTGGCGGGTGTCGGCGACGAAGAATTCGAACTCTTCGCTGAGCAGCCGCTTGCCCAGGCTTTGCCAGTCATCCACTTGGAACTGCACGCGGGCCTTGGGGTAGCGCCCGATAAAACTGCCGATGGCACGTGGGACTAACCCAGCTGCCGGCGCGGGGCCGCAACCGAAACGCAGTTCACCGGCTTCCAGGCCGTTGAACTGGCTGATTTCATTGGCCAGTTGTTGTGCGCCGCTGACCAGGCGCCGTGCATGTTCGAGCAGCACCTGGCCTTGCTTGGTGGGCGCCAGGTCTTTGCGGCCACGGTCGACCAGTTGGCAGCCGGCACTGTGTTCCAGGGCCTGGATGCTGCGGCTGAACGCCGACTGCGACAGGTTCACCGCCGTTGCTGCCGCGACGAAACTGCGCTGTTCGGCGAGCGCGATGAAGTGGCGAAGCTGGCGCAGGTCGATATGCATTTTTCACATCAAAAATATCCGGGAAATGCATTGGCTATGCATTAGGTCGACTCCTTATAAAGGCTATCTCTTATGCAGTAAATGTTCGTAAAAACATAAATAAATAACCTTTAGGAATATGAGGCGACGAGTATTCCGGGGTTTTGGAGCCGCTTATGAGTCTGTTCAAGTCCTTGCCCCTGGCTGTTCTAGTGGCCGGTAGCAGCAGTTGGTCGCCGGCCCAGGCCGCTGAAACACCCGCGCCTGCCGGCAAGGGCGAAAGCGCCAGTGGCCAACTGGAAACTGTCACGGTCACTGCCCGGCGGCGTACCGAAAGTGCCCAGGCTGTGCCGACGCCCATGAGCGTGCTCGGCGGCCAGGCCCTGGAAACCCAGCGGGTGTACCGCATCCAGGATTTGCAGCAACTGGTGCCCAGCGTCAACGTCGCCTATATGCATGCGCGCCAGTCCAGCGTGTCGATCCGCGGCCTGGGCAACAACCCGGCCAGCGATGGCCTGGAAGGCAGCGTGGGGCTGTATATCGACAACGTCTACCTCGGGCGCCCGGGCATGGCGGTGTTCGACCTGATGGACATTGAGCAGCTTGAGGTTTTGCGCGGCCCCCAGGGCACGTTGTTCGGCAAGAACACCACGGCTGGCGTGATCAATATCAGTACGCGCGCGCCGAGTTTTACTCCCGAGCGCAGCATCGAAACCTCCTTGGGCGAGGACGGTTATTTCCAGACCAAGGGCACGATTTCCGGCCCGCTCACCGAGGACTTGGCAGGGCGTTTCTCGGCCTATCGCACGCGCAGCGACGGCGACATCAAGAATGAACACGACGGCCATGATCTGAACGGCGGTTCACGCCAGGGCTTTCGCGGGCAACTGCTGTACAAGCCCAACGAAGCGTTCAACCTGCGCTGGATCGGCGACTACAACGAAGAGGATTCCAGCGCCGGCACCCGCGTGCTGTACAGCACCGGCCCGACCATCAATGGCACCAACCTGTATCAATCCCGGGCCAACGCGGCGGGCGCAACTTTGGTGGACGGCACCCATCGCAAGGTCAACCTCGACAACGACCAGCACGTCACGGTGTTCCAGGGCGGTACGTCGCTGGAAGCCAATTGGACGCTGCCCAGCGACTTCACCCTGACCTCGGTGAGTGCTTATCGCTGGTGGAATTTCACCCCGCGCAACGATGATGGCCTCAACGTACCGGCGTCGTATAACGCCGGGGTTTCGGTGGAAGATAAGCAGTGGTCCCAGGAATTTCGCCTGGCGTCGCCCAGCGGTGGTTTCTTCGATTACGTGCTGGGCGCCTACTACTTCGGCTCCGACCTGGATAACAAATCCTTTGCCTACTACGGGCCCAAGGCCGATATCTGGAACGGCACACCTGCCGGTGCGTTGAGCAACGTGAGCAGTGTGGGCAACGGGCATATCCGCACCGACAGCTTCGCGCTGTTCGCCCAAGGCACCTGGCACCTGACCGAACGCCTGGATTTCACCGCCGGCCTGCGTGGCACCTACGAAGAGAAAAGCGCCTGGGTCACGCGCAATGCGCCCGTCGGTGGCGCGGCGGTCAGCGGGGCTGCTGCCACGGCGCGGCGTGGGCGTACCGGGGCCTATGACTCTGGCGACCTGTCGCAATACAGCGCCACGCCGTCGGGGCTGCTCAACCTCAGTTATCACTTCAATGAAAACCTGCTGGGCTACGCGACGCTGTCCCACGGCGAGAAGTCCGGCGGTGTGAACCTGGCGGTGGGGTCTGCGCCGACGGCCGGAGCCGACTCGTTGCTGATCGGCACCGAGCGCGCCAACAACGCCGAGCTAGGCTTCAAGAGCACGCTGTGGGACCGCCGCCTGCAGCTCAATGCCAACCTGTTCTGGACCCAGGTCAACGGCTACCAGACCAACGCCTACGACCAGGACAACCGCGTTCAGTACCTGACCAACGCCGGCTCGGTACGCTCGCGAGGCGTGGAGGTGGAAAGCACCTTGGTGCCGATCAAGGGCCTGACCCTGAACATCAACGGCTCCTTCAATGACGTGACGTACCTGTCTTACAAGGATGCGCCGTGCCCGCCGGAAACCAGCCTGCGTCCCGGTGCGCCGGCATCCTGCGACCTGAGCGGCCATCAGGTAGTGGGCGCCTCCAAGTGGATCGCCAACGCCAACGGCGAGTACAAGTGGAACCTGGCGAACGGCTTCGAACCCTATGTCACCGCCAGTTACGCGTTCCGTTCCAAGGCGGTGGGCACGGTGGAAGATTCCGACTACGGGCAGATCCCGGCGTATGCGGTGGTCAACCTGTCTACCGGTTTGCGCGGCGACTATGACCAAGGGCAGTGGGATGTGTCGCTGTGGCTGAAAAACGCCTTCGACAAAACCTACTACACCACCCTGTGGACCGGTGGTAACGGCGGTTACGAGGGCCTGTTGGGCACGCCGCGCACCCTAGGCGTGACTGGGCGCTACGACTTCTAGGTCGGTGCGATAGGTGGCCGGGCTGAACACCCGCGTCACCAGCAGCATCGCCACCACCGTCACCGTCAGCACCACCCAGGCACTGACAAAGTTGCCGGTAAGCTCGCGCAGCCAGCCGGTCAGCCACGGCGAAATCGCATTGATCAAAAAGCCCACGCCTTGCACGAACGCCGCCAGTTGCCCGGCTTGGCGTGGGTCGCGATGGTGGTCGAGGGTCAGCAGCAAGCTCAGGGCAAAGCACGCCCCTAACCCGAAGCCGCACAAGGCCACCCACAGGTGGGGATATTCCTGCGGCGCAATGATCAGGCCCAGGTAGCCGATGGTTTGCGCCAGCAGGCTGATGCTGAGCAATGGGCGGCGGTCGATACCGCGTTGCGCCAGCACTGGCATCAACAGAGCGGCCGTCACCTGAAAAATCGTCATGAACGCCAGCAATGACCCGCTGGGCAGCACGCCCCAACCCAGTTGCTGATAGTAGGCGGGCAGCCACGCGACCATGCTCATGTAGCCGCAGTTGACCAGGCCGAAATACAGCGCCAGCAGCCAGGCGCGGCGGTTACGCAACCCTTTGAACGCAGGGGCCTGCTGTGGGTTTCGCGCCGCGCCCAGCGGCAGCCAGGCCCACAGCAACAACGCCCCCAGCGCCGGCAAGAGCCACACACCCAGGCCTGCTTGCCATTGCTGGAAATGCGTGGCCACCACCGGACTGAGCAGCGCCGCCAGGCCGCCACCGGCCATCAGCGAGGCCGAATACACGCCCATCGCCACCGGCACGCGGTGACGGAATTCGCGCTTGATCATCGCCGGCACCAGCGCCTGGATCAGCGCCACGCCCGCACCGCCGAGCAGCGCGGTAACCAGCAGTGCCGAAGCCTGGCCCATCAGCCAGCGCGCCAGGCACGCCAGCAAAATCATCAACAAGCCCAGGGCGATGCCGCGACGCTCGCCCAAGCGCGCCTCCACGCGCACGCCCACCAGTGCCACCAACCCCATGCAGATCACCGGCAGGCTGGTGAGCAGGGCGCTGCTCTGAAAGCTCAGGCCGGTGGCCTGGCGAATCTCGCCGAGCAGCGGGCTGATGGAACTGAGGAGGGGGCGCAGGTTCAGGCCGAGCACCACCAGCAGGCCCCAGCCGGCGAGGGATTTATTCAGGGTCATGCAGGGTTTTCCACTGGTGATACAGCGCAGTCATTGCGGCGTCGGGCAGGTGCTGAATGGGCAGGCGTTGCGCGTCGATGGGCAAGCCAACCTGCTGGCTGATGGCTGCCGTCGACAGGCCGAATGGCTCGGCTGTTTCGTTGCTGGCGGCAAACACTACGCGTTCTACACCGCACAGGTACAGGGCGCTCAAGCACATTGGGCAAGGCTGTCCGCTGGCATAGATCACGCACCCCACCAGGCGCGCACCCAGTTGTCGGCTCGCTGCGCGGATCGCCAGCAGCTCAGCGTGGGCGGTGGGGTCCTGGGTCAGGTGTATCTCATTCGCGGCTTCCACCAGCACTTCACCGTTGCGCGTCAGCACAGCACCGAAGGGGCGGCCACCTTGGGCGACGTTGGCGCGGGCCAAGGCGATAGCGCGTTGCAGGTGTGCTTGATCGTTGGTCATACAAGGCCCCCGGATGCGATGAAAGGTGTGAAGTATGGGCAGCCAGCAAGGTATTCTGAAATTAAATATAAACATGCCAATCAGTGGCAAGCACAATGGTGATGACGTTGTTCGATCCCGTGTTGTTGCGCAGCTTTGTCGCCGTGGTGGACTGCGGCAATTTCACCCGCGCCGCCGAGCGACTGCACTTGACCCAGTCCACCGTCAGCCAACAAATCCGCCGCCTGGAAGACGCAGTGGCGTGTCAGTTACTCGACCGCGACCAGCGCCGGGTAGTGGCCACCGCCGAGGGTGAGCGCCTGCTCGCGTATGCGCGCCGCATCCTCGCGCTGCACGAAGAAGCCGCCGATGTGCTGATCAACCAGCAAAGCGACGGCGTGTTGCGCCTCGGCGTGCCGGAGGACTTTGCCGCCGAGCGCCTGATGCCGCTGCTTTCGGCATTTGTCGTGGCTTATCCACGGGTGCGACTGGAAGTCACCAGCGGGCTGGGCCCTGAATTGCAGCGCCAGTACCGGGGCGGTGAGTTCGATGTGTTGCTGGTCAAGCAGATGGGCGACAGCGACGACTGTGTGGCGTCGTGGCCGGAGCCCTTGTACTGGGTCGACAGCCTGAGCACTCCGGCCCTGGGCCGCGACCCGCTGCCGCTGGTGGCTTTCCCCGTAGGCGGCCTGTATCGCAACGACATGCTGCACCATCTGGAACGGGCCGGCTGGCGTTGGCGCATCGGCTATTCCAGCGCCAGCCTGGCCAGTGTGTGCTCGGCGGTGGCGGCAGGCTTGGGCATCAGTTTATTGCCCGAACGGGTATTGCAACCGGGCCATCGCATACTCGGCCCAGAGAGTGGCTTGCCGCCTGTTCATGGCGTGCGATTGGCCCTGTATGGCCGCAGTGGTCTGGGCGCAGCGGGCCAGAGTTTGCTGGGTGAATTGCTGGCCTTGTGCAGTGGAAACCCGCACTGAGCCCATACCTTTGCCGAATATTTTGTATGCCTTTAAGGCATTGAAAGACAACGGCTTGAAGCCAGGCCACGGGCCACGTGGCTTTGGCGTGATCGGCTGTTTTGTTTATGTGTTTTTGTTCTATGTATAACTTTAAAGATTACTTTAAGAGATAAGTGTCTGGCCCCGATGATTCAGCCCACGACGGGCCTTCGCTGGCCCGTCGGTTTTTCAAAACCGTAGGGAGTGAATCAATGGGCAATGTCCAGACCGCCGCCAGTGCACCCGAGGCGCAGTGGCGCCCGGCACCGAGTGGTGAGTTGGTCGACCTTGGCCGGCCGCATCACGCGCCGTTGGGGCAATTGCGCCTGCAGAAGACCCCGAAGCGTTTTTCCAGCCGCCGCGAGGGGGTTTTGCTCGGGTTGCTGGTGTTGGCGCTGCACGGTGCAGTGATCTATTGGGTGAGCCAGAAACCCACGCCGGTGCTGCCGATTGTGCCGCCGGAAATTCCACCGATGACCATCGAATTTTTCCAGCCGGCGCCGCCGGTGGTTGAACCGCCACCGGCTGTACCGCCACCACCGCCTGTGGTCGAACCACCGCCGCCGGTGGTGGATGAGTTGGCGGCCAAGCCGGCGCCGCCCAAACCCGTTGCGAAACCCAAACCCAAGCCCGTGCCTAAACCTGAGCCTAAGCCGGCCCCCAAGGCCGTCGAGCAGCCACCTGCACCACCGACGCCAGCGCCACCTGCACCGCCCGCACCCGCGGCGCCAGCGCCGGTGACGCCTGCTTCGGCCAACGCCGCGTACCTGAAGAACCCGGCGCCGGAATACCCGTCACTGGCTCAGCGTCGCGGTTGGGAAGGTACGGTGTTGCTGCGGGTGCAGGTGCTGGCCAGTGGTAAACCGGGTGAGATCCAGGTGCAAAAAAGCAGTGGTCGCCAGCAGTTGGATGACGCGGCATTGGCGGCGGTGAAGCGCTGGAGTTTCGTGCCTGCCAAACAGGGCGATGTGGCCCAGAACGGCTGGGTGAGCGTGCCCATCGATTTCAAGATTCATTAATTATTCAGCGGCGCAGAGGGAAAACATCATGGCATTGGCATCTCCACTTGAATCCATCGAAAGCGCGGTGATCTGGCTGCTGGTGGCCTTTTCGGTCGCCACCTGGGGCCTGGCCTTGCTCAAGGGCGTGCAGTTCGGTCGCCTCAAGGCCCAGGATCGCAAGTTTCACAAACAGTTCTGGGCGGCATCGAGCCTCGACTCGGCCGCCGAACTCGCCGAAACCCAGCCTGGCGCCGCCGCCCGTGTAGCCCAGGCCGGCTATGCCGCGATCCAGGTGGGCGATACCCCCCACGCTGCGGATTTGAGCCAGGCGATCAATCACCAGGACCGCCTCGAACGCGCCCTGCGCCAGCAAATCGTGCGTGAGCGTCGCTCCCTGGAAACCGGCCTGGCTGTGGTCGCCAGTATCGGCAGCACCTCGCCGTTTATCGGCCTGTTTGGCACCGTGTGGGGGATCATGGAAGCGCTGAAGGGGATCAGTGCTGCCGGGTCCGCCAGCCTGGAAACCGTGGCGGGGCCCATCGGCGCGGCACTGGTGGCGACCGGCGTGGGGATCGCCGTCGCGGTGCCTGCGGTGCTGGTTTACAACTACTTCCTGCGTCGCCTGAAGCTGACGGCGGCAGACCTGGATGACTTTGCCCACGACTTCTACAGCCTGGCGCAGAAAAACGCGTTCCGCGTGCTGCTGCACCCGACGTTGGCCAAGGTCAACGCCGGCAGCCCGCAGAAAGTGAAGGAGGCATCCTGAATGGCCTTCTCCACGCAAGACAGCGATGAGGTGCTGAGCGAGATCAATGTCACGCCTCTGGTGGATGTGATGCTGGTGCTGCTGGTGGTGTTTATCGTCACCGCGCCGCTATTGACCAACTCCATCCCGATCAACCTGCCCAAAACCCAGGCCGTAGCGCCGGTTGAGCAGAAAGACCCGTTGGTGGTGAGCATCGACGGCGCGGGCAAACTGTTTATCAACAAGGACGCAATCCAGCCGGACCTGTTGGAATTCAACCTGCAGGCGGCCAAGGCCAAGGACCCCGACGTGCGGGTGCAATTGCAGGCCGACGATGGAGTGAACTACGGCGAAGTGGCGCGAGCCATGGCGTCGATCGAGCGCGCAGGCATTACCAAATTGTCGGTGATTACTGCACGTTAGTTTCAAAGAGCCGCGACACGTTTTTGGGCCGTTTCCTTGGCAGGGTGCGGCCCTTTTTTTATTGGAAGGGTATAGCGTTAGTAAAGGAAAAGAATTCACACGTTTTTAAATGTTTCTGAGCGTGCAATTCATGACCGTATGATTATTCTGGCTGGCGCATGGAAAGTTTCGATAAATGGAGAATTTATAGAATGGTACGTTTTCCGATTCGTTTGGTAGATACATTCGTCAGCCCGCAACAACCGGTTTCTCAGCCCGATGAAAAAAAACCTGTCGCTTTTTCTGGGCCGTCCGATAGGCCTGGCCCACGGCATCCGTTAGGGCAAAGTTTATCTTTGAATCGCGCCGGTTATCAGCACATTAACGCACCCAATGCCGGGCCCAAGGTATTGAAGCCAAATCCTGTAATAGATGCTTATATCAGTACGCATGCGTCTGATTTTATGTCTCCTGAAAAAGAGATTGCCACTATTTTGTCCGCGAAGATAAAACAACAGTGGGGCATTGAAGTTGATCCTGATAAAACGTATCTGGTGACGTTCAAGGATAATGGCGATGACGAAAAGGATGTTGTGGAAAAAATAACGCTGACCCAGGCGGCTTTGAAAAACAGGCAAGATGTTACGATTGAAGATAATGAGGGCTGGTTTCGAAAAATCGCCAAGTATTTTTCGCCGGCAGTGTATGTTTACAACAAAATTGACGGCTGGGTGCAGGAAGCAGGCAGTCGCCAAGCTATTTACCGGGAACCGAGTTCTCCGGGCTCTGCGCTCTACAGTGCGGCCACTGAGGTGCCCATTCCGGTTGAAGATTTCAAAGCCTTGGTCTGGGATACAGACCGCACCCAACTTTACAAGAATACGCTTGATGGATTCTGGGACAAACACAGCGCCTCGTATGCATCGTTGAGTAAAATATCCTTTGTTAAAGCGATCAATCTACAGCGTCTGGAAGGAACACTTGGACCGGTTGAGGCGGCACTCGCTCAGCGTGCGTTGGGGGCGGTTGCGCAAAAGGATTGGTCCGAGCTGACGGTTCAGGATTTTACCAAGCCTGCCGTCAAGGATCCGAATCTGGAGATCGGCTTGCTGAGCATCAACGGCTTGCAGTCGACCGACTTGATGTGTGTGACCGATCGGAAAACCCAGCTGACGTTGCTATACATCCCTGGCAATTCCTCACCCATTCATCGGTTCGATAATCCGCAGCAAATGAAAACGTGGCTGGCGGGGCAGGCGTCAGACCCCGTTAAGCGCGAATCGCTGCTGACGCACTTTTCTCTCAAGGATCAAGCTGACAAGTCGTTTTCAGACGGTGTACGTCAGTCTCTGGAAGGGATGGGAAATTGGTCGGACGCGCAGGCGTCGGGTAATGCTTTCCTTAAAGGGCTCAACGGCTGGGTGCCGGATCGGTTTATCACAGTGGATCAGCTGCAGGGCGACCCTTTCGAAGCAGTCAAGGTTCGACAAAAGGCCCGATCTTATTCGGACGCGGATAATGCGATCGTCAGTGATGGGGACTACACCAAGAACAAAGTGCTGGAAGGGGTGGAAGAGGCCACCAAAGTCGCCATGTTCATGACGCCCCTGGCCCTGGTCATGCCGGAAGTCGCAATAGGCCTGGATGTTTTCTTCCTGGCAGCCGGGGGCGCCGAGGCCGGTATTGGTATTGATGATGCCATCAAAGGAAAATCGACCGGTGCGGACCGAATTGTTTTTGGGGTATTGAACGCTGCTCCGCCGTTAGCCACTCATGCGGGGGCGCCGCTGGCGAAAGTGATAACAGAAAGGTTTGCCAGCGGGGGCGTCGCAGCCGGAGCGGATGCTGCAGCCCAGGCCTCTACTCAAGTGACTGAACAAGGGCGCCCATTCTTCAATCCGCCACGGCGAATCAATGGGCAGATTGGTTATCCGATGAGCCCTGTTTCGCCCCCGAAACTCCATGAGGCGTTCACAGTCCCCATGGACGATGTCCATCAAATGGTCTCGAAAGACTACATGATTTTCGTCGATCGATACGGCACTAAAGTGACGTATGACGTAGAGGCCCGCCTATGGCGTGGGGTCAGCGAAAACGGTCGAGTGAATGACGTGTTTTATTGGCGTAAAGGCCAAGAAAACTGGATGAGTGGTACAAAAGCTGAAGCGATCGAAGGGAATAAAAATGCACCGGCTTCAATGATAAATAAGACATTGAAGTTACCGAGACTGCCATCGTTACCCTCCGGCGCCACTGAGGTGCCCAAGGTTATCCACTATTTTTGGGCTGGCAATGAGATGCCAGAGAACTTGCTCAACAATATTGTTGAGAACTCCAGGAAAAGTCCGGGCTATAAGTCGATCGTTCATGTAGATGCCAATAATGCGAGTGTTTTTCAAAAGATAAAGTCTGCATTGGATCACAAAGTAGGCGGTCTGGAAGTGCATGATTTGCAGGCAGATGAGGCTTTCAGGGAGCTGAAGGCTGGCAAGTATGGGGAAATGTATCAGTACTTTCGTGCCGGCCAAGGGCAAAATCTAGCGGCCTCATCGGATGTGATGCGCGTTGCATTGCTTAAGAAGTACGGTGGAATATATCTGGATGCGGACGATACACTTACTTTCAATGTGGGAAACGTCACGTTGAAAGCCACACCGAACGATATCCTGATGAATTCGCCAGTGACTTATGAACCAGCAGACTTCAGTGGTTTCAATACCAGTAATTTCGCCAGTCATGCCGATAATCCTTTGCTGGATGAGATCCTGGAAGAGGCCTATGAGCGCTATAAGGCCAATGAGGAGTGGTTGAAAAGTAATCGTGCTTTCCTGAGTGACAGTTCGACAGCCGCCGAACAGCACGCTTATAAAGAATACGAGAAGAAAATTTTTGAAATCACCGGGCCGAAAATGTTTGGGGATGTATTGGCAAAAAAGGAGTATGGGTTTTTCGCGGTAGTTGAAGAGGTGACAGAACTGTTGAACGCTTGTCTTTTACTTCCCAAGGACTATGGCGCCAACTATATGAGCGCGCGAGATTATTACATGCCGATGAATCATAAGTTCGGGGTCTCCATTGGCTCAGAGCAGTCTATGCATCATTCCCGCTGATTGGTAAAACAAACCTGGTGTCGATTGCAGTCGCTGAGGAGCGGGTTTATCCGCCTCAGCGACTGGCTTCAGTGACGGCGATCGCCTCGGATGAGGATAACGTGACCTGATGTCGAAAATGCAATTTGGTTATTAATAAATTCCTTTTTATTCCTTATTTGATTGTTGGGTCGCCCCTATACTGGTCAGCAACGTTAAACGCTGCAGGAGGGCACACCCATGCACAGCGAGTCGATTCGTTATCTGATCGTGCCGGGCTGGCAAGGATCGCCAGAAGATCATTGGCAAACCCATTGGCAGAACAGCCTGCCCAACAGCGCCCGCGTGGAACAGGCCGATTGGCTGACACCGCGTCGCGAGGATTGGGTCGCCGCACTGGCCGAGGCCATCGCTGCCGACAGCACGCCGGTCATCCTGATCGCTCATAGCTTGGGTTGCATCACCGTGGCCCACTGGGCCGCCACTGCCCCCGTGCACTTCTTGCGGCAGGTACGCGGCGCGTTGCTGGTGGCACCGGCGGATGTCGAGCGCCCTGCGTGTGCCCCTGCACTGCGCAATTTCGCACCTATTCCAACTGACCTGCTGCCATTTCCCAGTCAGGTGGTCAGCTCCGACAACGACAGCGCCGTGAGCGCCCCCAGGGCTCTGGAACTGGCGCGTCAGTGGGGCGCCGAAGCCGGCATATTGGCGGGCGCCGGGCATATCAATGTGAAGTCCGGCCACCGCCGCTGGGAGCAAGGGTTTGCTTACCTCTATCGCCTGCAACATCGCCTCGAGCACCATGCTCGGCGCAGCGCCTAATATTTTTTCAACGCCCCGTCCCTGTGTGGATTGGGGCGGGAGCCTGCCATGAGTCTGCATGAAACCTTCGGCCAGCCGCTGCTGACCTTTCCAGATGCTGAAAAAAGCCCGTTGAGCATCCGCGCCAAGGCGCTGGTGTTCGTCGACCCACGCTCACGCCAACTGCGTGAAGAGTTGGAAAGCCTTGCGCCGCGCGCCTTACCCGTATTGATTCGAGGAGAAACCGGCAGCGGTAAAGAGTTGCTGGCGCGGCACATCCACCGTGGCAGTGACCGTACAGGCCTGTTTGTCTCGGTCAACTGTGGCGCCATCAGCCCCACCTATGCGGATGCCGAGTTGTTTGGCTATGCCGCCGGCAGTCACAGTGGCGCGGCGAGCAGCCGCGCGGGCTGGTTTGGCTCGGCCAATGGCGGCACCTTGTACCTGGATGAAATTGGTGACTTGCCGCTGCCGATCCAGGTGAAATTGCTCGCGGCCCTGGAAAACCACGAAGTCACCCGCGTCGGTGCCCACCAGCCCAGCCCGGTGGATGTGCGCCTAGTGGCCGCGACCAGCATCGACCTGGCCCAGGCCGTGGCCGTGGGCAAGTTTCATGAGCGTCTGTTCCATTATTTGAGTGAGGGCCGGTTGGACCTGCCGGCGTTGCGCGAGCGGGTGGGGGATATCTTGTCTCTGGCCGAATATTTCCTCGGCATCTACAGCCAGCGCCTGGACCTTCCGGTGCCACTGATCAGCGACGCCGCCCAGCAGGTGCTGGAACACCACACGTGGCCGGGCAATACGCGAGAATTGGAAAACGTTATTCACTTTGCCTTGCTGGTGAGCAGCGGCGATGAAATCTTGCCCGAACATTTGAACCTACCGACGGCAGGCTCACCGCTGGAGCAAGTACGACGAATTTTGGCCAGCGCCAGCCCGGCCGAGGCGGAATCGGTGCGTAAATTCCTGTATGAATAAAATGGAATATCAACGTGAATAAAAGATATTGTTCGGGAATAAAAAATCTAGGTATTGTCCCTTCCACGCCGCGATAGCACTTCGCTGGCACCTCACATAAAAACGGTCGTTAGAAGGACATTGCATGAAAAAGGTTCTGTTGTTTACCGCTCTGGCGGCTGCCCTGACTGCTGGCTTTGCCCAGGCCAACGAGAAACTGGTGGTGGCCGCTACGCCGATCCCGCACGCCGAAATCCTCGAGCTGATCAAGCCGACCCTGGCCAAGGAAGGTGTGGACCTGCAGATCAAAGTCTTTACCGACTACGTACAGCCGAACGTGCAGGTCGCTGAGAAACGCTTGGACGCCAACTATTTCCAGACCCTGCCGTACCTGGAAAACTTCAACAAGGGCAAGGGCACCAACCTGATTACCGTGGTGGGCGTGCACGTTGAACCCTTCGGCGGCTATTCGAAAAAGATCAAGAAAATCGAAGATCTGAAAGACGGCGCCACCGTGGCTATCCCGAACGAAGGCTCCAACAGCGGCCGCGCTTTGTTGTTGCTGCAAAAGGCTGGTGTGATCACCCTCAAAGACCCGACAAACGCCCTGGCCACGCCGAAAGACATCGCCAGCAACCCGAAGAACCTGAAGTTCAAAGAGCTGGAATCGGCCCTGCTGCCACGGGTGCTGGACCAGGTTGACCTCGACCTGATCAACACCAACTACGCCCTGGAAGCTGGCCTGAACCCGGCCAAAGACGCGCTGATCATCGAAGACGCCAAGTCGCCGTACGTGAACTTCCTGGTGGCGCGCCCGGACAACAAGGACAGCGATGCTATCCAGAAGTTGGCCAAGGCCCTGACCAGCCCGGAAGTCAAAGCTTTCATCGAGAAGAAGTACAACGGCGCGGTGGTGCCAGCGTTCTGATGTAAGCCAAAACCCCCTTCAAGGTTTCAACGGCGACGGCTCCTACAGCGTCGGCGTTTTTTTATCTGAAATACAGTCAAAACTGTGGGAGCTGGCTTGCTCGTTCCCACGCTCCGCGTGGGAACGTCTCCTGTGACGCTCTGCGTCACGACTTTAGAGCGGACGCAGAGCGTCCTGGGCTGCATTCCCACGCAGAGCGTGGGAACGATCGACAGCTCCCACAGAGGTTAGGTTTTTGGGTGATATCAATATGCTATTTCGGTATTTAAACTTTGATTTTTATACCTTTAAAGTTCGCGCTAGCTGACGTTATCCACGTCGGCACGGACTGCGCTCGCGGCATTACCCATGCGGCGATATGGACTGCACATGACCTTCGATTTCGCTTTTATCCTCAGCACCCTGCCGGCGTTTCTCAAGGCCGTGGGTGTGACGCTGCAAGTCGGCCTGATCGCCATTGCCACGTCCTTGCTGGTGGCGCTGATCAACGCTGCGCTGCTGGTGTTTCGTACGCCTTACCTGTCGCGCCTGGTGGCGCTCTATGTGGAGCTGGCGCGTAACACGCCGCTGTTGATCCAACTGTTCTTCGTCTACTTCGCGCTGCCGGCCCTGGGTTTCAATATTTCCGGGTTCTGGGCGGCGATCATCACCATGACCTTTCTGGGCGGCGCCTACCTCACCGAGGTGCTGCGCGCCGGCGTGGAAGCGGTGCCGCAAGCGCAAATCGAGTCGGGCAAGTCCATTGGCCTGTCCGACTGGCAACTGTTGCGCCATGTGATCCTGCCCCAGGCCGGCATCCTCAGCCTGCCGGCGCTGTTCGCCAACTTCATTTTTCTACTCAAGGAAACCACCGTGGTGTCGGCGGTGGCGGTGCCGGAGATTCTCTATACCACCAAGAGCTATATCGCCCTCTACTATAAAACCTACGAAATGCTCGCCGTGCTGACGCTGATTTGCGTGCTGTTGTTCTTGCCGTTGTCGCTGTTGCTCAGCCGCCTGGAAAGGAGGCTCCAGCATGGCCAGTTCGGGTCTTGAGTTGCTCTGGGTGTCGTTGCCGCAACTGGGCAAGGGCGCTGCGCAAACCCTGTCAATTTCGTTTTTGAGCATCGGCTTCAGCACGGTTGGCGGCGTGCTCTACGGCGTGCTGCGCACTTTGAATAACAAGGCGATCAACGGCGTGTTGCGGGTCTACCTGGAACTGTTCCGCGCCATTCCGGTGCTGGTGTGGTTGTACCTGCTGTTTTTTGGCGTGCCGATCTTCTTCGGCCTGAGCATCCCGAGTTTCTGGTGCGCGGTGCTGGTGCTGTCGTTGTGGGGCGCCAGCGAGGTGGGCGAAGTGGTGCGTGGCGCGCTGCATTCGCTGCCCCGTGGCCAACGCGAAGCAGGCTTGTCGATTGGCCTGTCCGACCCGCAGTTGTACGGCTACGTACTGCTGCCCCAGGCCCTCAGGCGCATGACGCCGCCGACCATCAACGTGTACACGCGCATCATCAAGACCAGCTCCCTGGCGGTGCTGATCGGCGTGGTGGATGTGATCAAGGTCGGCCAGCAAATCATCGAGCGCACCTACGAGTCGGTATTGATCTACGGTGCGCTGTTCCTGTTTTTCTTCTTTATCTGCTACCCGTTGTCGGCCGCCTCCAAGCTGCTGGAACGGCGCTGGGCCCAAGCATGAGCGCATTGATCGAGTTCCAGGGTTTCAACAAATTCTTCGGCGAGGCGCAGGTGCTCAAGGGCATCGACCTGAGCGTGCAGCGCGGCGAAGTGGTGGTGATCTTAGGCCCCAGCGGCTGTGGCAAAAGCACCTTGTTGCGCTGCCTCAATGGGCTGGAAATCGCGCACAGCGGCAGCCTGCGCTTTGCCGGCAAAGAGCTGCTGGATAAAACCACCGACTGGCGCCAGGTACGCCAGGACATTGGCATGGTGTTCCAGAGCTACCACCTGTTCCCGCACATGAGCGTGCTCGACAACATCCTGCTCGGCCCGCTGAAAGTGCAAAAGCGCGACCCGCGTGAAGCCCGTGAGCAGGCGGAAAAATTGCTGGAGCGCGTGGGCCTTGCCGACAAGCGCGACGCCTTCCCACGCCAGCTTTCCGGTGGCCAGCAACAACGCATCGCCATCGTCCGCTCGTTGTGCATGAACCCTCAGGTCATGCTGTTTGACGAAGTCACCGCGGCCCTCGACCCGGAGATGGTCAAGGAAGTGCTGGAAGTGATCCAGGACTTGGCCCGCGATGGCATGACCCTGCTGATCGTCACCCACGAAATGGCCTTCGCCCGCGCCGTCGCCGACCGCGTGGTGTTCATGGAGGCCGGTCGCATCCTCGAACACAACACCCCCGAGGCATTCTTTACGAACCCGCAGACCGCACGCGCGCAGCAGTTCCTGGAGAAGTTCTCCTTTGTTTCAACACTGCCCAAAAAGATCAAGGAACTGGAGCTGATATGAAAAAGTTACTGCTGCCACTGTTTGCCGTCGCCTTGCTGGCCGGCTGCGATAAAAAGGCCGAAGAGCCGGTAAAACCTGCGGCTGTGAGCTACATCGACAAAATCAAAGCGCGGGACAAGCTGATTGTCGGCGTGTTTACCGATAAACCGCCATTCGGCTTTGTGGACGAAGCGGGTCGTTATGTCGGCTTCGATACCGACATCGGCCGGCAATTCGCCAAGGACCTGCTGGGCGATGAAAACAAGGTGGAGTTTGTCGCCGTGGAACCGGCCAGCCGCATTCCCTTCCTGCAAAGCGACAAGGTCGACCTGATTCTCGCCAACATGACCGTGACGCCTGAACGCAAGGACGCGGTGGACTTCACCAACCCCAACCTGAAAGTGGCGGTGCAGGCTCTGGTGCCGAATGACAGCGCCGTCAAAAGCCTGGATGACCTGGCAACCCGCACGACCATCGTCACCACCGGCACCACGGCGGATATCTGGCTGACCAAGAACCATCCGGACTGGAAGCTGCTCAAGTTCGAGAAGAACTCCGAGTCGCTGCAGGCGCTGTCGGCTGGCCGTGGGGATGCCTATGCGCAAGACAACCTGGTGCTGTTCAGTTGGGCCAAGCAGAACCCTGGCTACCGCGTGCTGGAAGAGAAGCTCGGTGATGAAGCACCCATTGCCCCGGCGGTGAAGAAGGGCAATATCGAGCTGCGTGACTGGGTGAACGCTGAGCTGGCGAAGTTGGGGGAGGAGAAATTCCTGCTCAAGCTCTATGACCAATATGTGCGTAAAGAGCTGAGCGATGACACCAAGCCTGAGAGTGTGATTGTTGAAGGCGGTAAGTGGCAGGGCTGAGATAGCTATCGCAGGCAAGCCAGCTCCCACCTTTGAATGTATTCACACATCAAAATGTGGGAGGGGGCTTGCCCCCGGTGAGGCCAGTGCAGTCACCGCCTACTCCGGCCAATGCCAGGCCGGCCCATCCAGCATCCCTTGCCCCACAATTCGCGTTTCCCCCAACACCTTCTCCAACACAATCGAGTTACACCCCTCATCCTGCTGCAACGCCGCAATCAAGCGGCTGGCATGGCTCACCACCCATACCTGGCACTGCTTCGACGCCTGGATAATCAAGCGGGCCAGTGCCGGCAACAGGTCGGGATGCAAGCTGGTCTCCGGCTCGTTCAGCACCATCATGGTCGGTGGCCGAGGGGTCAGCAGCGCGGCGATCAGCAGCAGGTAGCGCAAGGTGCCGTCCGACAGCTCCGCCGCCGACAATGGGCGTAGCAAGCCTTCCTGATAGAACTCGATGGCAAAGCGTCCGCCCTGCAACGGTTCAATGTGCAGACGCGCGCCCGGAAATGCATCGCTCACGGCGCGTTGTAGCGCCTCGGGATCGCCAATCTCGCGGATGGTCTGCAACGCGGCCGCCAGATCGCGGCCGTCGTGGTGCAACACCGGCGTGCGCGTGCCCAACTGTGGCTGGCGCACTGGCGCGTCCACGTCGCTGCGAAAGTGATCGTAAAAGCGCCAGCCACGAATGCTTTCACGCAACAGCAGCACTTCCGGCGAGCCACGCAGGCTGCCGACCTGATCGAACAGGCTGTGGTAGTTCGGTGTGTGATGCGCCAGCACATCCCACGCACGGCCTTCGCGGGCACGCACCATCGGCCCTGAGCGCTGCACCAGCAGGCTGGCCGGACGGTAGACGTGGCCGGCCCAGATGCACTCCTTTTTTACTTCGGGGTCCAGTTTGAAGGCCGAGAGGGTTTTTTCGGGTAAGCCCAAAGAGATCGCGTAGCTGAAATCCTCTGCGGCAAACCCCAGGCGCAGGCGTTTGACGCCCTGGCGCACAGTAGATTCGACCGGTACTTCGCCATTGCGCATGCGCCGGCTGATGGTTTCCGGCCCGGCCCAGAAGGTCGAATCCAGCCCGCCTTCGCGGGCCAGCGCATTGATCACCCCGCCCTGGGCGGTTTCGGCCAATAGGCGCAGGGCGCGATACAGGTTGGATTTGCCGCTGCCATTGGGCCCGGTCACCAGGTTCAGCCGGTCCAGGGGCACCACCAATTTGTTGATCGAGCGGTAATTGGCCACCGCGAGGGTTTTAAGCATGTGTAATTAGTCAGCATGGGAACCATTGGAGTATGGGATCCTCCATGCAGATAAGGAACCCTGATCTAAGCTCACAGTCGCATACACACTTGAACGTCGGCATCACGCAAAAGGAGCCTGCATGGGCGGTCGCACCTCGACATTTATTTTCAGCCTTGGCCTCCTGGCGCTGCTCAGCGGCTGTGGCCAGGACAAAGCCGAGCCCAAGCAGCATTCGCGGGTATTCGTGCAAACCGTGCAGTCAGCGGATTTTGCCGCGGCGGTCACGCTGACCGGCGATATCCAGGCGCGCGTGCAAACCGATCTGTCCTTTCGCGTGGGTGGCAAGATCATCCAGCGCATGGTCGACGTAGGCGACCGCGTCACGGCCAGGCAAGTCTTGGCCAAGCTCGACCCCAAGGACCTGCAAACCAACGTCGATTCGGCCCAGGCCCAGGTTGTGGCCGAGCAGGCGCGGGTCAAGCAGACCTCCGCCGCCTTCGTGCGCCAGGAAAAACTCTTGCCCAAAGGCTATACCAGCCGCAGCGAATACGACGCCGCCCAGGCCGCGCTGCGCAGCAGTCAAAGTGCCCTGGCCGCTGCCCAGGCGCAGTTGGCCAATGCACGCGAACAGTTGGGCTACACCGCGTTGATCGCCGATGCCCCGGGGATCATCACGGCGCGCCAGGCCGAAGTCGGCCAAGTGGTACAAGCCACCGTGCCGATCTTCAGCCTGGCCCGCGATGGCGAGCGTGACGCCGTGTTCAACGTGTATGAGTCCCTGCTGGTGGAGCCGCCCCCCGACGCGCCGATTACGGTGAGCCTGCTGGACAACCCGAGCATCAAGGCCGTGGGCAAAGTCCGCGAAGTCACGCCCGCCGTGGCCGCCAATACCGGCACCGTCCAAGTGAAGATCGCCCTGCAAAGCCTGCCCAAGGGTATGGAGCTGGGGTCGGTGGTGAGTGCCACCGCCAATGGCCCGGCCAAGGCGAGCATCGAGCTGCCTTGGTCAGCGCTGACCAAAGACCTCAACGAGCCAGCCGTGTGGCTGGTGGACGGTGAAGGCAAGGCGCAGTTGCACAAGGTCACCGTGGCGCGCTACCTCACCGGCAAAGTGATCATCGGCGAGGGCCTCAAAGGCGGTGAAAAAGTCGTGATAGCCGGTGGGCAATTGCTGCACCCCGGCATGGTCGTCGAGATCGCCCAACCCGGAGCGCAGCCATGAAGCAATTGACGCTGATTGTCGCCGCCAGCCTGTTGCTGATGGCCTGCTCCAAGGAAGAGGCGCCGCCCGAACCCATACGCCCGGTGCTGTCCATGGAAGTGAAGGCTGAAGACCAGGAAAACCTCGGTCGTTTCGCCGGCACCATCCAGGCCCGCTATGAAAGCAACCTGGGTTTCCGTGTGCCTGGCCGCATCGCCCGTCGCGCCGTGGATGTCGGCGCCGAGGTGGAGAAGGGCGCCTTGCTCGCCGTGCTTGACCCCACCGACCAGCAGAACCAATTACGCGCTGCCCAGGGCGACCTGGCGCGCGTACAGGCGCAGTTCATCAACGCCCAGGCCAACGCTCGGCGGCAACAGGAGCTGTTCAACCGTGGCGTCGGCGCCCAGGCTCAGTTGGATGTGGCCCAGACCGACCTGAAAACCACCCAGGCGACCCTTGACCAGGCCCGTGCCTCGGTCAACCAGGCCAAGGACCAACTCAACTACGCCGAACTGCGCACCGACCATGCCGGCATCGTCACTGCCTGGAACGCTGAGGCTGGCCAAGTGGTCAGCGCCGGCCAGCAGGTGGTGACCCTGGCCCGTCCGGACATCAAGGAAGCGGTGATCGACCTGCCCGCCGGCCTGGCTGAACGCTTGCCTGCCGATGTGGTGTTCCTGGTCGCCGGGCAACTGGACCCCAGCGTGCACACCACCGCCGTGGTGCGTGAGATCGAGCCTCAGGCCCAAAGCGCCACGCGCACCCGTCGCGCACGCCTGAGCCTGGCCGAAACCCCGCCCGCGTTCCGCCTGGGCACGGCAATCAGCGTGACGTTGAGCACCGCCATCGCCCCGCGTATCGAACTGCCCCTGAGCGCCTTGCAGGAAGTGGACGGCAAGACCCGTATCTGGCTGCTCGACACCCAGAGCCAGACCGTGCAACCCCGCGAGGTCACGGTTATCAGCCGTGATGCCCGCAGCGCCTTGCTCAATGGCAGCGTCAAACCCGGCGAGCGCATTGTCACCGCCGGCGTGAACAGCCTGAAACCTGGGCAAAAAGTCAAAATCGACGAGGACAGCCCGCGATGAAAGGGAGCTTCAACTTATCCGACTGGGCCCTCAAGCATCAGTCCTTCGTCTGGTACCTGATGTTCGTCGCGCTGCTGATGGGCGTGTTCTCGTACATGAACCTGGGCCGTGAAGAAGACCCGTCGTTCACCATCAAGACCATGGTGATCCAGACCCGCTGGCCGGGCGCGACCCAGGAAGAAACCCTCAAGCAGGTCACCGACCGTATCGAGAAAAAACTCGAGGAACTCGACTCTCTCGACTATGTGAAAAGCTACACCCGGCCCGGCGAGTCCACGGTGTTCGTGTTCCTCAAGGACACCACCAGTGCCAAGGCCATCCCGGAGATCTGGTACCAGGTCCGCAAAAAGATCGATGACATTCGTGGGACCTTCCCCCAGGGCTTGCAGGGGCCATCGTTCAACGATGAGTTCGGTGACGTGTTCGGCTCGGTGTATGCCTTTACCGGCGATGGCCTGTCGATGCGCCAGTTGCGTGACTACGTGGAACAGGTGCGCGCCGAAATCCGCTCGGTGCCAGGGCTGGGCAAGGTCGAGATGATCGGCCAGCAGGACGAAGTGATTTACCTGAATTTCTCCACGCGCAAACTCGCGGCCCTGGGGATTGATCAGCGCCAGGTCGTGCAAAGCCTGCAATCGCAAAACGCCGTGACCCCCGCCGGGGTGATCGAGGCCGGGCCGGAACGCATCTCCGTGCGCACCTCCGGGCAGTTCGCCTCGGAGAAAGACCTGGCCAACGTCAACCTGCGCCTCAATGACCGCTTCTACCGGCTGGCGGATATTGCCGACATCAGCCGTGGTTATGTGGACCCGGCGCGGCCGATGTTTCGCTTCAACGGCAAACCGGCGATTGGCTTGGCCATCGCCATGCAGAAGGGCGGCAATATCCAGTCGTTCGGTAAGGCCCTGCACGGGCGCATGGACGAGCTGACCGCCGACCTGCCGGTGGGCGTCGGCGTGCACAAGGTGTCCGACCAGGCCGAAGTGGTGGAAGAGGCGGTCGGCGGCTTCACCAGCGCATTGTTCGAGGCGGTGATCATCGTGCTGGTGGTGAGCTTTATCAGCCTCGGCATGCGCGCCGGGTTGGTGGTGGCGTGCTCGATTCCGTTGGTGCTGGCGCTGGTATTCGTGTTCATGGAATACAGCGGCATCACCATGCAGCGCGTGTCGCTGGGCGCGTTGATCATCGCCCTCGGCCTGCTGGTGGATGACGCGATGATCACGGTGGAGATGATGATCACGCGCCTGGAAAAAGGCGAAACCAAGGAACAGGCGGCGACTTACGCCTATACCTCCACGGCGTTCCCGATGCTCACCGGCACGCTGGTGACCGTGGCCGGTTTCGTACCGATTGGCCTCAACGCCAGTTCGGCAGGCGAGTACACCTTTACCCTGTTCGCGGTGATTGCCGTGGCGATGCTGGTGTCGTGGGTGGTGGCGGTGCTGTTTGCGCCGGTGATCGGCGTGCATATCCTCAGCGCCAATGTGAAACCGCACAACGCCGAGCCAGGGCGCATTGGCCGTGCCTTCAATGGCGGCATGCTGTGGGCCATGCGCAACCGCTGGTGGGCGATTGGCATCACCGTGGCGCTGTTCGTGGCCTCGGTATTTTCCATGCAATTTGTGCAGAACCAGTTCTTCCCGTCGTCGGACCGTCCGGAAATTCTCGTCGACCTGAACCTGCCGCAAAACGCCTCGATCAACGAGACGCGCAAGGCGGTAGACCGCCTCGAAGCGATCATCAAGGACGACCCGGATATCGCCCGTTGGAGCACCTACATCGGCCAGGGCGCGATTCGTTTCTACCTGCCGCTGGACCAGCAACTGGAGAACCCGTACTACGCGCAGCTGGTGATTGTGAGCAAGGGCCTGGAAGAGCGTGGCGCCCTGATCGCTCGATTGCAGAAACGCTTGCGCGATGATTTTGTCGGTATCGGCAGCTACGTGCAGCCGCTGGAAATGGGCCCGCCGGTCGGGCGGCCGATCCAGTACCGCGTCTCTGGTAAAGACACCGACCAGGTGCGCAAGCACGCCATTGAACTGGCGACCTTGCTGGATCAGAACACCCACCTGGGCGAGATCATCTACGACTGGAACGAGCCGGGCAAAGTGCTGCGCGTCGACATCGCCCAGGACAAGGCGCGACAACTGGGGCTTTCGTCGGAAGACGTGGCGCAGTTGATGAACAGCGTGGTCAGCGGCGCGGCGGTGACCCAGGTGCACGACGATATCTACCTGATCAACGTGGTCGGCCGCGCCGAGGATGCCGAGCGCGGTACGCCGGAAACCTTGCAGAACCTGCAGATTGTTACGCCCAATGGCACCTCGATTCCATTGCTGGCCTTTGCCACGGTGCGTTACGAACTGGAGCAGCCGCTGGTGTGGCGTCGTGACCGCAAGCCGACGATTACCATCAAGGCCGCGGTGCGCGATGAGATGCAGCCGACCGACCTGGTCAAGCAGTTGGCGCCGACCATCGAGAAATTCAGCGAAGGCTTGCCGGTGGGCTACAAAGTCGCCACCGGCGGTACCGTGGAAGAAAGTGGCAAGGCCCAGGGCCCGATTGCCAGCGTGGTGCCGTTGATGTTGTTCCTGATGGCCACGTTCCTGATGATTCAGTTGCACAGCGTGCAGAAGATGTTCCTGGTGGCCAGCGTTGCGCCACTGGGGCTGATCGGCGTGGTGCTGGCGTTGATCCCCACGGGCACGCCCATGGGCTTTGTGGCGATCCTGGGGATCCTGGCGCTGATCGGCATCATCATCCGCAACTCGGTGATTCTGGTCACACAGATCCACGAGTACGAAGAGGCCGGCTACACGCCGTGGGACGCGGTGGTGGAAGCGACCGAACACCGGCGTCGGCCGATTCTGCTGACGGCCGCCGCCGCGAGCCTGGGCATGATCCCGATTGCGCGGGAAGTGTTCTGGGGGCCGATGGCCTACGCGATGATTGGCGGGATCATCATTGCGACGTTGCTGACGTTGCTGTTTCTGCCGGCGCTGTATGTGGCCTGGTACAAGATCCGCGAGCCGAAACACGAACATCAGCCACAACAGGATTAACACTGAGAGAGGGGGCTGCCGGTTAAGCGCAAACCCCCTGTGGGAGCGGGCTTGCCCGCGAAGGCGGTGTATCGGTCGCTGCATCTGTGACTCAACTGTCGCTTTCGCAGGCAAGCCAGCTCCCACATTTGGATCTTCATTCTGGTTGAGACTGTGTGAAGTTTCTGAAAAATCCCCATGTCGTCCTGGCTCGCTACTGCATGTTGTACCCTCTGGTCCTCATTCCAAACCCAGGTCGATCCTCATGCAGTGCCTGCGTTTCACCTTGCTGTTTTGCGCGTTGCTCCTTGCACCGTCTGCCTTCGCCGCCACCGTACTGGAAAATGCCTTGTGGCGCGTCGAACTCGACCCCGCCACCCTGGCGCTGCGCGTGACACCCGCAGGCCAGGCTTCAGTGCAGGCATCCAGTGGTGTGGCCTCGCATGCCGTCAGCCAATTGCAGAACACGCCTGATCAAGCCACTTGGCAATGGGACAACGGCGCCTATCGCCTGACCGCCCGCCTGCAACAGCGCGACCTGGCCTTGACCATCAACGCCCGCGAGCCCGGTGAGCTGGCCCTGCTGCGTCAGCCTGCCGAGGCCATGGGGCGAGGGTTGATCTGGCCCTTGGCCGAGGGGCATTACGTGCCTGCCGGCAATGCCATCTGGAAGACGTTTCTGCTGGAGCGGGGCGAGTTCAATACCACCCAGGACCTGAGCCTGCCGCTGTGGGGCGTGGATCACGGTGGCTTCACCTTGAGCTGGCTGTTGACCAACCCCTACAACAACCGCCTGCAATGGCAAGCCGACGGCAACGGCCTGGCGCTCTCCGCGGCCCATGAATTCACCTCGCTGGCGCCTGATGCGCCGATGACGCTGCGGCTGTACCTGGGCGATGCCGACCCATTGGCTGGTGCCAAGCGCTACCGCCAGTGGCTGCTGGAGCAGGGCCGCTATGAGCCGTTGGCGGACAAACTGCGGCAAACACCCGAAGCCCAGAAACTGCTGGGCGCCAGCCATGTGTACCTCTGGGACAACGGCCTGCTGGCTTTGGGCGATGTGCGTGATTGGCCAAGACTGATCCAACGGCTGCGCAGCCATGAACTCAAGAGCCTGATGGACAAAGAGAGCGCACAGCTGCTGGCGCAGTCCGCTGCACTGAATCGCTATGAACAAACCGTGCTCCTGCGCGGCCTCAACGCGGCGATCAACACCAAGGCCCGGCAGGCCTGGCAAGTGCAAGAGCCAGATATGACCCGCCTTGCCGCCCGTTATGGTGAGCTGCGCAGTGAACTGGCCGTGGACTTTGCGGGAGCCTTGAGTGACAGCCCGCAGACCTGGGGCAGTAGCACCATTCAAACCCTGCGCGACGCCGGGCTGCAGCGTCTGCTGCTGACCTTGGGCGAAGGTTGGGAGGGTGGCCTCTGGCATCCCGAAGCGATTCGCGCGGGGGTGGAAGCCGGTTTTCTGATGGCGCCTTACGACTCCTACGAAACGGCCCTGTCCGCCACGGAAAACCCCGATTGGACCACTGCCCACCTGGGCGCCAAGGCCTACCGCGACTGCGCGATCGTGTTGAAAGACGGCAAGCTGAAAACCGGTTTCCAGAAGTCCGGCCACTACACGGATCCACGTTGTGTGCGGCCGCTGCTGGAGGCACGCGTGAAGGCAGTACACGCCAAGGCTGGCTTCAATGCCTGGTTTCTCGATGCCTACGCCACCAGCATGTTGTTCGACAGCTATCGCAGCAACGCCAGCATGACTCAGGCACAAAACGCCGAAGGCAATATCGATGCTTCCCGCTGGATCAACACCGTGCCGAAGCTGGTCACAGGCTCCGAAGACGGCAACGCGATCACTGCCCAAGGCATCCTGTTTGCCCACGGCATGCAGACCCCGGTGATCGGCTGGGGTGACCGCGAGATGACCCAGGACCCGCAGTCGCCGTACTTCGTAGGCAACTGGTACCCCACGGAGCAACCGGCGGTGTTCTTCAAATCAGTGCCGTTGAAGGAGCCGTTTCGCACGCTGTATTTCGAACCGACGATGCGCGTGCCGTTGTATCAGGCGGTGTTCCACGGCTCGGTGATCACCACCCATCATTGGCTGTTCGACAGCCTCAAACTGAGCAATGTGCAGGGCGACAATGAGCTGACCCAACTGCTCTACAACGTGCCGCCGCTGTACCACCTCAGTGCGGCGACGCTCAAGGCGCGGCTGCCGATTATTCAGCGCCAGGACCGCTTTTTCCGGCCGTTGCACCAGCGCCTGGCAACCCAGGAAATGACGGATTTCCGCTGGCTGACGGTGGACAAGCAGCTGCAGCAAACCACCTTCGCAGACGGGACGCGGTTGGTGGCGAATTTCTCGGCGGTGGATAAACAGGGGTATGCCGGGCGCAGTGTGACGGTGCTTGTGGAGGGGGAGGAGCCGGTGGTGTATCAGGTGAAATAACGCTGCCCGTTACGGCGCCATCGCGGGCAAGCCCGGCTCCCACAGGGTAATGCATTCCAAAGGTGGGAGCCGGTGGTGTATCAGGTGAAATAACGCTGCCCGTTACGGCGCCATCGCGGGCAAGCCCGGCTCCCACAAGGGAATGCATTCCAAAGGTGGGAGCCGGTGGTGTATCAGGTGAAATAACGCTGCCCGTTACGGCGTCATCGCGGGCAAGCCCGGCTCCCACAAGGGAATGCATTCCAAAGGTGGGAGCTGGCTTGCCTGCGATGAGGCAGGTACAGGCGATGCAGCACTAAATCTTACGCCATACACTCGCCAACCAAGGCTGTTGTTCCCGCGGCAACCCGGCCGGCCGGTAGTAGTGCTCCAACTCTTCAAACCCGGCTGCGGTCAGCAAGGCCCGCCAGGCCTGCAGATCGTGATAAGAGCCATACCTCGGCCCATTCCAGCCCTCCTGGTTCTCGCCCCGAGGGTTCGAGCTGAACAGCACGCCCCCAGGCTTCAACGCGCCGTGCAGCTCTTTGAGCACTCGGGGCAACTCCTGCTTGGGAATATGAAACAGCACCGCATTGGCAAACACGCCATCGAAGCGTTCGGCGGGCAGGTCCAGCTTGAGAAAGTCCTGCTGCAGCACCTCACAGCCGCTGTCTTCGCGGGCCATCTGCGCAAAACGTTCGGAGCCATCCAGGCCCACGGCGATATGCCCCATGCGCGTAAACGTCTGCAAATCCCGCCCGGGCCCGCAGCCGAAATCCAGCACGGTAAACGGCGGCGTGCCCTGGATATGCCGCAGCAGCGCGTCGATGTTCTGGCTCACATCGTGATCGCGGGTGCCTTCACGGAAGTCTTCGGCCACCTTGTTGTAATGGCCCAGGGTGGTGGAGGTGATCTGGTTGAGGTCGTCGGGAGCAAGTTTCATGGCATGGCGCACGGCTGCGGCTGAGGTGGTTGGACTATACCCCGGCCCACTCTTGAGTTGAAAACCGTGTATCCGCTGTAGGGCACTTCATGGCGCTCGCAGTGTGCGCATCCGACAGACCGTCACGGGAAATTGTGGGTAAGATTCGGCCTTCATTTGCAGAGGGTTATACATCCATGGAAGAGGAAAAACGTCCCGCCGTTGGCAACCACACCGCGCCGAACAAGGTCGACCAATACGCCACGAGATTGAGCAATGGGCTGTTCTGGCTCAATGAGCGTGCCTGGCCGCTGACGGTGGGGATTCTCTCGGTGGCAGGCCTATACCTGTACCAGTACATCCAGATGGAAAAGGTGCCGCTGAGTATCTTGTCGGCGTCGGCGTTCACCGCATTGCCAGCGATGTTCGCCATGTTGGTATTTGTGATCGGCATGATGGGTGCATCGATCCTGGTGCCCACGTTCATCTTGTTCACACGCCTGAACGGCACAGGTGTGCGTCTGAGTGATCAACTCAATCTCAGCCCGCAGTCGCCGCAAGAGACGGCCCAGCACAGGAGGTTACTGGGACATTGGGCGGCCAGCCTGTTGGTGATGTTTGTGTTCTGGATGTCCGCCGTATACCTGTCCGTGAACGCCGAAAGTGGGTTTTTGCTGACGCTCAGTTGGATCGTGGCGATCATGGCGGCGGTAGTGGCCTATGTCGGCATCATCATTCGTGCGCGCCCCGCCCATGTTGCCCTGCGTGAGTTGTCCGGCGAGTTCTGGCTGGCCAGTGCTGGCGCCGGGGTGGTTCAAATGGTGGTCATTCTGATGGTGACGGTGCCGGTCTCCCGCGCCTTCAGCGAGTACTCCGACAGCGCCGTGTTCTTTGCGCCGTTCATGGCCGCCGAAATGGCCGTGTTGTTCCTGATCCAGGGAAGCGCCGCCTGCCTGGTGGTGCGTATGCGCGTCCAGAAAAACCCGGTGGCGTTCGCCTCATTGGTAGCCTTTGCGCTCATCGTTTTACTCGGGCTGATCCCGGCGAGTGGGGCCAAGTTGGGCGGCCTGCCGCTGCAAGGATCCGCCTCGGGAGGGCGCGTTTGTACCTTGATGACCTGGACGGCGCAGGCCCAGGTTCCCGGCGCGCTGGTAGACGCCGACAACCCCAAGCGCAGCGTAAAATTGCGAGTGATGGCCGACTCGGATGGCAGCTATATCGTGCGGCCCTGGCAGGCCAAGGAAAAAACCATCACCTTCGTGCCCCGTGCCAGTGTTGCCCAACTGGATGAGTGCCCGTGACGTCAGCGCTTGTTCAACACCCGCGCCAACCTATCCCCACTCAGTTGGATCACCGCCACCAGCACCACAAGCAACACAATCACGGTGAGCATGATCTGCGTATCGAAGCGCTGGTAGCCATAGCGGTAGGCAATATCGCCCAGGCCACCGGCGCCGATTGCTCCGGCCATGGCCGATGAATTGATCATGGTCACCAGGGTGATCGTGAAGCCGCCGACGATGCCGGGCAACGCCTCTGGCAACAGCACATGCCAGATGATGTGCCAACGGCGGCAACCCATGGCCTGCGCGGCTTCGATCAGGCCATGGTCGACCTCGCGCAGGCTCACTTCAGCGATGCGTGCAAAGAACGGCGTGGCGGCGATGGTCAGCGGTACCACTGCCGCCCAGACGCCATAGGTGGTGCCGACGATCAGGCGCGTGAACGGGATGAGCGCCACCATCAGGATCAGAAACGGAATGGAGCGGAACAGATTCACGAACGCTCCCAGCACGCGGTTTAGCGCCGGTGCCTGGTAGATGCCGCCCTTGTCACTGGTGACCAGGAATACCGCCAGCGGAATGCCCACCAGCAGCGCGATCAGCGATGACACCCCCACCATCAACAAGGTGTCGATGGCGCCCTGCACTAAACGATCAAACCACATAGCCCAGCACCTCCACCTGTTGTGCCCAGTTGGCCGCGCGTTTGCGCAGTTCTTCGGCGTTGTGCGGCGATCCATTCACCGCCAGCAGCAGTTGCCCCAAGGCATGCCCCTGGATGCGTTCCACGCCCCCTTGTAGTAAACGCACACGGCCGCCGAGGGCACTGAACAGTGCCGCGAGGTCTGGCTCCAGGGTGTCGCTGCCGGTGAACTGCAGGCGCAGCACCAGTGCGGCGTCGGCCGAGGCGGGCGTGGGTTGCAGGCGGCGTTGCAACTCTGGCGGCAAGCCGTGTTGCAGCGGTGCGAGCAGGGTCTTGCTGACCTCATGTTGCGGATCGCCAAACACCTGCCACACCGGGCCTTGCTCGACGATACGCCCGTGCTCCAGCACCACTACGCGGTCGCAGATGTCGCGGATCACCGCCATCTCATGGGTGATCAGCACGATGGTCAGGCCCAGGCGCTGGTTGATCTCGCGCAGCAGGCCGAGGATCGACTGGGTGGTTTCCGGGTCGAGGGCCGAGGTGGCTTCGTCGCACAGCAGAATCTCGGGGTCGTGCACCAGCGCGCGGGCGATGCCGACGCGCTGCTTCTGCCCGCCGGACAGCTGCGCCGGGTACGCCTTGTGTTTGTCTTGCAGGCCTACCAGCTCCAGCAGTTCATGCACCTTTCGCGCGCGTTGTGCCTGGGGCACACCGGCGACCTTGAGCGGCAACTCGACGTTCTGCCACACGGTCTTGGCCGACATCAGGTTGAAGTGCTGGAAGATCATGCCGATGCGTCGCCGCAGCGCCACCAGATGGTCTTCATCGAAGCTGCCGATGTCCACCTGGTCGATCAGCACCCGTCCGCTGCTGGGTTGTTCCAGGCGATTGATGGTGCGGATCAGCGATGACTTGCCGGCGCCGCTGCGGCCGATGATGCCGAACACTTCGCCCCGCTGGATCGCCAGGTCAATGCCTTGCAGCGCATGCACCGTGCCGTCATAGGTTTTGCCCAGGTTGATGAACCGCACATGGGCGCGGTTCAAGTCCGGGTGCAGTTCAGTCTGTTCCGCGTGGCTGGGCGCAGGGGCCAGATCGTGCAATCGGGCGTTGGCGGCACTCATGGTTTAGCTTCCCAGCCAACCTGATAGAGCTTGCCGAGGGACTTGTCCAAGGCTGCACGCACCACTGGCGAGTGCTGGTAGATATCGACGAACTTGATCACCCGTGGGTCGGTTTTGCTCTTGGGCTGGATGACGAACTGAATCACGTATTCCGGATGATCGAGGCCGTCGAACAGCAGTGCCGACTCGGCATCGAAGGTCTTGGACAGGCGGATGTACGCCGGGTAGCCCTGCACCAGATCGGCGTCGTCATAGGCGCGCACCAGTTGCACCGCTTCCACTTGCAGGATCTTGATGTTTTTCGGGTTGGCGATGATGTCTTCTTCTGTGGCCTTGTAGCCCACGCCCGGTTTGAGGGTGATCAGCCCGGCCTTGGCCAGCAGTTGCAGGCCGCGACCGCTGTTGATCGGGTCGTTGGCAATCGCCACGCTGGCGCCTGCGGGCAGCTCGTTGAAGCTTTTGTATTTTTTCGAATACAGCCCGACGTTGTTGATGATGCCCGGCGCGTACGGCACCAGGTCAAACCCGGCGGCGGCCTTGGCGTTTTCCAGGAAGGGGATGTGCTGAAAGTAGTTCACGTCGATATCGCCGGCGGCGAGGCTGACGTTGGGCGCGATCCAGTCGGTGAACTCCACCAGTTCGACCTTCAGGCCCTGCTTGCCGGCCTCTTCTACGGCGGCTTCCAACGGAATGGCGAAGGCAGCGGTGGTGCCGATTTTCAACGGTGCATCGGCGGCGAATACCGCCGAGCTGAATAAGCCGAAGGCCAGGGCCAGTGCTTTGACTGGGTTGTTTAAGAATGTCTTTTTCATAGTGGTTTTCCAGTCATAAGGTCTTAGGTAGCGAGATCGTTCCCACGCTCCGCGTGGTAATGCAGCCAGGGACGCTCCGCGTCCCCAAAGCGAACGCAGAGCGCCCAAGAGGCATTCCCCCGCGGAGCGTGGGAACGATCAAACAACGTGGCGGTAGGTAGAGCCGGTGTGTTGGTTGGGTAAGCGAGCCGTGTCATGAAAGACTTTTTCCCTCAGCGTTCCCTGCGCATATTCCGTCTTGTACGAGCCCCGTCGTTGTAACTCCGGTATCACCAGCTCAATGAAATCCACATAGCTCTCCGGCGTCACAATGCGCGTCAGGTTGAAACCATCCAGCCCGGTTTCGCTGATCCAGGATTCCAGCTCATCGGCCACCTGTTCAGGCGAGCCCACCAGGGTGATATAGCGCCCGCCCAAGGCGTGCTGGTCGAGCAATTTGCGCCGGGTCCAGTCGTTGTTCTGCAGGTTCTGGGTGGCCGACTGGATCGCGTTGCTCTTGACGTACTGGATCGGTTCGTCCAACGCGTACTGGGCAAAATCAATCCCGGTCGAGGCCGAGAAGTGCGCCACGCCAGCTTCCGCGCTGGCGTAGCTGAGGTACTCGGCGTGCTTGTTCCAGGCCAACGCTTCAGTGGCGCCCACAATGACGTTCAGGCCCATGAACACCTTGATGTCGTCCGGGTTGCGCCCAGCCTCCACTGCGCTGGCGCGCACCTTGTCCACCTGGCGCTTGGTCGCGGCCTTGTTCTGCCCGCTGATAAACACGCACTCGGCATGCCGCCCGGCGAACAGCAAGCCGCGCTCGGAACTGCCGGCCTGGAACAGCACCGGCGTGCGCTGCGGCGATGGCTCGCACAGGTGGTAACCCTCCACCTGATAGAACTCGCCGTGGTGCTCTACCTTGTGCACCTTGCCCGGTTGCGCATACACCCGCGCTTGGCGATCGTTGTGCACCGCGTCGTCTTCCCAGCTGCCTTCCCAGAGCTTGTACAACACCTGCAGGTATTCATCGGCCTGGTCGTAGCGCCGGTCATGCTCGACCTGTTCGGTAAGGCCCATGGCCTTGGCGGCGCTGTCGAGGTAGCCGGTGACAATGTTCCAACCCACCCGGCCACGGCTCAGGTGATCCAGCGTCGACATGCGCCGGGCGAACAGGTACGGCGGCTCATAGGTGAGGTTGGCGGTAAGGCCGAAGCCAAGGTGCTGGGTAACGGCGGCCATGGCCGACACCAGCAGCAACGGGTCGTTGACCGGTAACTGGATCGACTCCTGGAGCGGCACGTCGATGGAGTCCTGATACACGTCATACACGCCGACGATATCAGCGATGAACAAACCGTCGAACAACCCGCGCTCCAGGATCTTCGCCAGTTCAGTCCAGTATTCGAGGGTCTTGTACTCGGTCGAGTTGTCCCGTGGATGAGTCCACAAACCGTGATTGATGTGCCCGATGCAGTTCATGTTGAAAGCATTGAGCAGGATCTTTTTTTTGCTCATCAGATGGTCCCCCGCAGCGGCGGGTTTTCATCGTTGAGGTAGTAGTTGCCAACCGCATGGTATTTCCAGCGCACCGGGTCGTGCAGGGTGTGCACCCGGGCGTTGCGCCAGTGGCGGTCCAGGCCGTGTTCGGCCAGGGTCGCCTGGCTGCCGGCCAGTTCGAACAGGGTGCTGCCGGCCGCCAGGGAAATCTCGGTGCTCAGGGCGCGTATTTCGGCAACGGCGATGGAGGCTGCGGCGACGGTCTGGGCATTGCTGTCGGCCTGGGCGCGGTCGAGGAATTCACCCGAGCGTTCCAGCAAGGCTTCGGCGGCGTGCAGGCGGCTGCTCAGGTGGCCGAAGCTCTTGAGTGTCAGCGGGTCTTCGGTGGCCTTGTCGTTGCCGGCGTCGATCCACGGGCGGGTCTTGGTGCGCACAAAATGCAAGGCATCCTCAAAGGCTGCGCGGGCGATGCCGGTGTCGATGGCTGCGTGAAGGATCTGCGCCAGCGGGCCGACAGTAGTCGGGCGTTCGAAGGCGCTCTGGAACGGCACCACGTCTTGCGCCGCGACCCACACGTTGTCGAACACTACCGAGCCGCTGCCGGTGGTGCGCTGGCCGAAGCCGCTCCAGTCATCGATCACCGTCAGCCCCTCGCTGTCACGCGGTACGAAGGCCAGTTGCTGCACGCCATTTGCATCCACCACCGAGGTGGGGATGCGCTGGGCGTAGATCGCGCCGGTGGCGTAGAACTTGCGCCCGTTGATGCGAAAACCATCGCCGTCGCGGGTGAGGCTGGTAATGCGGTCGTGTGCGGTCTTGGTGCCCAGCTCCGCCAAGGCGTTGCCAAAGCGTTGGCCAGCCAATACCTCGGCGTACAGGCGTTGCTGCTGTTCGGGGCTGCCGTTCACCCGCAGTACTTCGAGGGCATAGAAATGGTTTTGCGGAATCTGGCCCAACGAGCCATCGGCCTGGGCGATCAGTGCGATGACCTTGGCCAGGGTGACGTTGGACACGCCCGCGCCACCGTAGGCCTTGGGCACGCTGATGCCCCACAGGCCAGAGCGGGAAAACCCGTCCAGCTCGGGCAGCGGCAGGCGGCGTTCGCGGTCGCGTTGGGCGCTGTCGCGGCGCAAGTCTTCAGCAAGATCGCTGGCGACAATAAGCGCTTGTTCGTCGCTGGTAATGACCGCGACGGGGTGAGAAAGGGTCATGAGTTTCTCCAGAAGCTCGTGGAAAAAGTGTTCTGGTTGGTTAAATCCACGAATGACGAGCCGGCAAGGTGCCGTTGAGCCGATAGGCGCCGATGGCGTGGTACTTCCAGCGCACCGGGTCGTGCAGGGTGTGAACCCGGGCGTTGCGCCAGTGACGGTCAAGGTTGAATTCGGCCAGGGTGGCGCGGCTGCCCGCCAGTTCAAAGAGCTTCTCGGTGACTTGTAACGCCACTTCGGTGGTCAGCACCTTGGCTTCGGCCACGGCAATCGAGGCGTGGGCGGCGGATTGCGCGGTGATCGGCGCGGCGCTGACCTGGTCAAGCACCTGGCCTGCCTTGCGCAGCAGGGCTTCGGCGGCGTGCAGTTCGATCTTCAGCTTGCCGATATCGGCGATCACATACAGGTCGTCGCTGGCTCGCTCGACCTTGGCGTCGATCCACGGGCGCGAACGCTCACGCACGAAGGCGATGGCATCGTCGAGGGCGCCCCGGGCGATGCCGGCGTCGATGGCGGCCTGGATCAGTTGCGACACGGCCCCTTGGATATTCGGGCTTTCGCCCAGGCGCCAGTTGTCGATGACCAGGTCCGGGTCCACCGCTACGCGATCAAGCAGCACGGTGCCGCTGGCGGTGGTACGTTGGCCAAAGCCGGACCAGTCATCAACGATGCGCAGCCCTTCGCTGCCGCGACGTACAAAAGCCATGACCTGCTTGCCGTCATCGTTCAGGGCCTTGATTGCCACCCAGTGAGCGAACAGGGCGCCTGTGGAGTAGAACTTCTGGCCGCTGAGCACGTAACCGTCGCCTTCGGCCGTGAGGCGCGCCTTGAGCTCCAGAGTATTTTTGGTGCCGCGTTCCGGGCCGCCGTTGCCGATGCGCCAGCCGTCGAGCACGCTCTGGAACAGCTGCTTTTTCTGACGCTCGGTGGCGGTGCCCTGCAATACGTGCAAGATGCCGAAATGGTTCTGCGGGATCTGCCCGAGTGCCGGGTCGGCCGCGCTGATGATCGCGAAGACTTCGGCCAGGGTCACAAACGACACCTGGGGGCCGCCGTATTCGCGGGGAATGGAAATACTGCCCAAGCCGCTGCGGGTGAACTGTTCGAGCTGCGCCCAGGGCAGTTTGCGTTGCTGGTCGCGCTGGGCGGCCTGCGCACGCGCAGCCTGGGCCAGCTCGTGGGCGGCGCTCAGCGCCTGGGCGTCGTTGCGCAGCACCGTGGCGGGCAACAGCAGGGGAGCTACGTCCACATCACTCTGGGGGGATGTTAGAGCCAAGTTAGACATCAGCGCCGCTCCTTGGCTGCACGCAATGCCCTGGCGTTGCGCACCGGGGTAATTCTGACCATACCGACCTCGCATTCAATGAAATAAACAGAAAAATCAGGAATGTCCGGTGGTCCGGTGCATATACCCTAAGCGTGTTAATTATTTAAATAAACTAACTTTTAGGAATATGCATAGAAGGGCTGTCACCCCGGTTCACAGGGTGAACCGAAGCGACGCGGTTGATAGCCTGGCGCGGGCGAGGCTGGGCGGGGCGGTGTGCAGGCCGCGATGCGCAGCGTGCGGGCGGGCGCCCAGCGGGAGTTGTTACCCACGCGATCGAGAATGCAGTAGGTGACCTCCAACCGGCAGTCGTCGCCGGCTTCGACAATCACGTGGGGCGGCACCCACACCTGCACCGCCAGGCCGACGCTTTGAGCCTGAATGCGGGGCAGGTCCAGGCGTACATCGCCCCAGCGCAAGGTGATGGCATCGCCCGTGCTCATGTTCAGGTAAGGCTCGATGGTCAGCGGAATGCCGCGCCTTACCTGGCTGCTGTTGACGCCATGGCGGCGGATCGTCTCGGGCAGGTTCACGGGCGCCAGGTTCTGGTTTTCATCGCTGCCTTCAGGGTTCAGGCGCGGCGAAGGCTGACCGCCGGGGTAGTTGGTCTTGACCCGCACCAGGGTCACCGCCGAGCGCATCGGGCCATGGCCGATCTGCAAGACCTGGTAGTGGACGCGTGCCGGTCCGTCCTGCACAAAACTCTGCGGTACGCACAGGTGGGTGCACGTGCCGATCTTGCACGCCGTCACCTTGCGCGAGGCGGCGAAGCAGTTGTTCCAGAACAGTTCGATCAGGTCGCCTTCTTCCATGCTCGGGTAGGGTGAAATGTCGACCTGCAAGTGGGCGGAGGCCAGGGCGCTGATGCCGTTTCCAATAGCCTGGGGCAGCCTTGGGGCACGGAGCGTGGCCGAGGTTTGAGCGTGTGTCATAAGTAATCTCCTTGGTGCAGCCAGCAGCAATCGTTCCGAAACCTCGACGAACAGGCGCAAGGGGGGTCGAAAGGCACGATTCAGTCAGTAGCCGGGATAGGATCCAATCCTCAAGGCGCTAGATAAGAGGGTTGGCCAAGGAGCGTCAATGGAGGCAAAGGGCTAAACGGTGGGTTTGGCGAGATTCAGACGGGTCTGACGGGGAGGGGGGACCTCAGGGGGCAGGCGGCGGGGTCTTTTACGGGGTGGAATGGCGACTCCCTGTAGGGCCTCGCTTATGTGGGAGCTGGCGTGCCTGCGATAGGATCACCCCGGTTGGACTGCTACACCGAGGCGCTTGCATCGCAGGCAAGCCAGCTCCCACACAGAACATCAGTGGGCGAGGAATTTGCTCAGGAACTGCTTGGTACGTTCTTCCCTGGGGTTGGCAAACAGCGCCTTGGCTTCGCCCTGTTCGACGATCACGCCCTTGTCGAAAAAGATCACCCGGTTGGCCACATCACGGGCAAAGCTCATCTCGTGTGTGACGATGACCATGGTGCGGTTTTCTTCGGCCAGGCTGCGAATGGTCGCCAATACTTCACCCACCAGTTCCGGATCGAGGGCCGAGGTGGGTTCGTCGAACAGGATCACCTCCGGCTCCATGGCCAATGCGCGGGCAATCGCCACACGCTGTTGCTGGCCGCCGGACAGCCGCCTTGGGTAGGACGCTTCCTTGCCTGCCAGGCCGACCCTGGCCAACAGCTTGCGCCCCAGTTCGGCCGCCGCTTCCCGTGGCATCTTCTTGACCACGATGGGGCCTTCGATGACGTTTTCCAGTGCGGTGCGGTGGGGGAACAGGTTGAAGTTTTGGAACACAAAGCCCACATGCTGGCGCAGGCGTCGCACCAGGCCCTGTTGCTGGTTGAGCGGCCTGCTGCTGTCGATCTCGATGTCACCCACCTTGATACGGCCGCTGGTGGGTTCTTCGAGGAAGTTCAGGCAGCGCAGGAAGGTGGTCTTGCCGGAACCACTGGGGCCGATGATGGCGACCACTTCGCCTTCCTTGACCTCCAGGTCGATGCCGTTGAGCACCACCTGACCATTGAATTGTTTGGTCAGTTTTTCAACCACGATCATGCTTCAAGACTCCAGGTCATGCCGGTTGACCCGGTCTTCCAGACGATTTTGCAGATGCGCCAGGATGCTCGCCAGGATCCAGTAGATCAGGGCCGCGGACAGATACATGGTGAAAATTTCGAAGGTACGCGCCGACACCAGTTGGGCCTGGCGGAACAGCTCGGGCACTTGGATGGTGGCGGCCAGCGCCGTGTCCTTGACCAGTGAAATAAAGCTGTTGCCCAAAGGCGGCAACGCCGTGCGCATCGCCTGGGGCAGGATGGCCCGGCGCAACGTCTGCGCACGGGTCATGCCGATACTGGCAGCAGCTTCCCACTGGCCACGCTCGATGGAGGCGATGGCGGCCCGCAGGATTTCACACGCATAGGCAGCCATGTTCAGCGAAAAGCCGATCATGGCAGCAGGGATAGGGTCCAGCTCGATGCCCACTTGCGGCAAGCCGTAGTAGATCAGGAACAGCTGCACCAGCAACGGCGTGCCACGAAAGAACGACACGTAGACCCGGGCCGTCCAACTCAGCAACTTGAAGCGCGAGAGGCGCATCAAGGCCAGGCCGAAGCCCAGCAACAGGCCGAAAAACATCCCGCCGAGGCTGAGGATTACCGTGTAGTACGCGCCCTTGAGCAGAAAGGGCGCGGAGTCCAGCGCGAGTTGGAAACCTGCTTCCATTATTGAGTGACGTCAGCGTTGAAGTACTTCTCGGACAGCGTCTTCAAGGTGCCGTCGGCGCGCAGTTTGTCCAGAGCCTTGTTGACTGCGTCGAGCAATTCAGGCTCGCCTTTGCGCAGGGCGATACCGGATTCCTGACGGGAGAAGGCGTCGCCGGCAGCGGCGGTGTCGGGGGCCTTCTTGGCGTATTCCAGCGCGGCCAGGCGGTCGATCAGGATGGCGTCGATGCGGCCGATGCGCAGGTCCTGGAACTTGGTCGGGTCGTCGTTGTAGGTCTTGATAATAGCTTTAGGCTGGTTGTCCTTGAGCCATTGTTCGTAGTTGGTGCCCAGGCCCACACCCACTTTCTTGCCGGCCAGGTCGTCGGCTTTCTTGATCGAGTCGACGTTCTTTTTCAGCACCAGCGCCTGGATGCCGGACACGGTGTAAGGCTTGGAGAAATCGTATTTTTTCTTACGCTCTTCGGAGATGGTCACCTGGTTGACCACGGCGTCCAGGCGCTTGGATTCCAGCGCGGCAAGGATGCCGTCCCATGGCGTGGCTTGCAGCTTGACCTTGACGCCCAGCTCCTTGGCCAGTGCCTCGGACAATTCCACTTCGAAACCGCTGAGCTTGCCGCTTTCATCGACAAAGCTGAACGGTGGGTAGGTGCCTTCCAGGCCGATCTTGATCTCGCCGGCCTTTTTGATGGTGTTCAACTGCTCGCCGGCAACCGCCTGGCCCAGCCAGCCAGCGCCAAGCGCCAGGCCCAAAGTGCCAACCAACAGCGTGCGACGAAATGCGGAAATAGTCATGGAGAGCCCCTGTGTTTTTATGGTGAGCGAAGCAGGTGACGCGGTAGTCGTATCCTGCCCTAAAGTGCGAAGCGCGTCTTCGCCTTCGGCGCGATGATAAAGCGGGTTTTTAAGTCTTGAAAATAATAAAAATACAATTTCATATTCTTTTTGGAAATATGTGCGGCTTGTGTGGGAGCTGGCTTGCCTGCGATTGCAGTGTGTCAGTGCCAAGTTTCTGGCTGACCCACCGCAATCGCAGGCAAGCCAGCTCCCACATCGACCGTATTCAATCAGTTGAAAACTGAGTCATAAGCAAACAATGCCGGCGCGCCACCGGTATGCAGGAAAATGATCGGCCCCTCTTCAAAGCGCTGGCGCCCGATGCCGTCCAGCAAACCGGCCATGGCCTTGCCGGTATACACCGGGTCCAGCAACAGACCTTCCTGGCTGGCCAAAAGTTTGATCGCCGAGAGGGTGCCAGCGTTTGGCTCGCCATAACGCGGCCCGAAATACTCGTCCCACAGGGTGACCTTGAAGGCTTGCGGAATAGCCACGCCGAGCAACTCGGCAGTGCGCTCGGCCAAGCCCTGCACCTTGGGCAATTGCGCTTGCTCGGTACGCGACACCGTGATGCCGATCACCGGCAATTGCGGCAGTGCTTGGCTCAAGGCCAGGGCCAGGCCGCTGTGGGTGCCGGCACTGCCAGAGGCAAGCACCACGGCGGCAAATTCAATGCCGCTGTCTTCAATCTGCGCGGCCAACTCCAGCCCGGCGCGCACGTAGCCCAGCGCGCCGAGTGCATTGGAACCGCCGATAGGCACCAGGTACGGCTTCTTGCCGTTACTGCGCAGGCGGTCGGCGAGGGCGTTGAGTTGGTCGTCGGCGTTGTCGAGGTTTTCCACCAACTCCACTTTGGCGTCGAACAACTCCAGCAGCAGGCGATTGCCGTTGCCCAGGTAGTTGGGGTCGTCGGTGCCGGTAGGATTCTCCAGCAGGGCAACACAGCCCAGGCCGAGCTTGGCAGCCAGCGCGGCGGTCTGGCGCACATGGTTGGACTGGATCGCGCCGGCGGTGACCAGGGTATCGGCGCCCTGAGCGATGGCGTCGGCGGCCAGGTATTCGAGTTTGCGCAGCTTGTTGCCGCCCATGGCCAGCGGCGTGGTGTCATCGCGTTTGACGTAGATGTCCCTGCCCAGCCAAGCCGACAGCCGCTCGAGTTTTTCCAGGGCCGTGGCACTGCCCAGTAGTTCCAGACGGTTAAAACGGTCGAGCTGTTGTTTGATCATGGGTACGCACGGTGGCTGAGTGATGGGGGGACTATAGGCAGGCACTTTTCATCGGGCAACCGTCAATCGCTTATGACGAAAGGTTCTTATGTTCACACCATTGGTTCTTAAGAGCTGCCTGGGTGCATACCGTAAAGTGATGGCCATTTCGTCAGGAGTGAATACCGTGAGTGAGCGTTCCAGTCATTGGCAATTGCAGACCATCGTCAGCCAGCTGCGCGGCGCCCGCGACCAGTGGCGAACGCGCAATGGGCGCTTGAGTGGCGAGCATGGTGGCCGCGAGTTGCCGTCCCGCGAGGCGGTGGCACAGATTCTTGAGGCCTTGTGCGGCGCCCTGTTTCCGATGCGCCTGGGCCCGGCGGACCTGCGCGAAGAAAGCGAAGACTTCTACGTGGGCCACACCCTCGACGTCGCGCTCAACGCCTTGCTCGCCCAGGCGCGCCTGGAGTTACGCTATGCCGCGCGCCAGAGCGGTGAGGACGACAGCGAAGTCAACGCCCACGCCATTCGCCTGATCCAGGATTTCGCCCTGGCCTTGCCATCCTTGCGCAGCCTGCTGGACACCGACGTACTGGCCGCCTACCACGGCGACCCGGCCGCACGCAGTGTGGATGAGGTGCTGTTGTGCTACCCGGGCATCCTGGCGGTGATCCACCATCGCCTGGCCCATCACCTGTACCGTGCCGGCCTGCCGCTGTTGGCGCGGATCAGTGCAGAAATCGCCCACTCGGCCACCGGCATTGATATCCACCCCGGCGCACAGATCGGCCCGAGTTTTTTTATCGATCACGGCACAGGCGTGGTGATTGGCGAGACGGCGATCATCGGCGAGCGCGTGCGCATCTACCAGGCCGTGACACTGGGCGCCAAACGCTTTCCGGCGGATGAAGATGGGCAATTGCAGAAAGGCCACCCGCGTCACCCTATTGTTGAAGATGATGTGGTGATTTACGCCGGGGCGACGATCCTGGGGCGGATCACCATTGGCCAGGGTTCGACCATTGGCGGCAATGTGTGGCTGACCCGCAGCGTGCCGGCCGGGGCGAATATCACCCAGGCGAATTTGCAGCATGATGATGGGGCGCAGAAGTAATACCTGAGCCAAACGCCGGTCAGTGTGGGAGCTGGCTTGCCTGCGATAGCGGTGTATCAGTCAACAGATTGGTGGCTGACCCAGCGCTATCGCAGGCAAGCCAGCTCCCACATTTCGAATGTATTTCAACGTGGGGTCGCTGAACGATTTGCCTTCTTCATCCGTCATACCAATCCCTGAGCTAGTGTAGGAAACACCTACCACTCAGCCTTGCGATTAGTCCCAGACCGCCTATTCATGTTTAACTTGAACGTTCGTTCAAGTTAAACCGGTGGTTCGCTGCCCGCTCACAACAGGAGGCTTACCTTTGCTGAGTCCGTTTTTTACAGCCATATCCCGCAACCTTGAGGTGCATCGTTCATGAGTGCATCGTCCACCCCTTCCAGCGGCATGGTGCGCATGAATGCGCCCGTTTTCTATTTTGCCGCCACCGTCATCCTGCTGTTTGGCATCACGGTCATCGCTATCCCGCAACAGGCCGGTGCCTGGCTGCTGGCGGCGCAAAACTGGGCGGCCAACACGGTCGGCTGGTACTACATGCTGGCGATGACCCTGTATCTGGTCTTCGTGGTGGTCACCGCGCTATCGGGCTACGGCAAGATAAAACTCGGTGCCGACCACGACGAGCCCGAATTCAGTTACCTGTCCTGGGCCGGCATGTTGTTCGCCGCCGGGATCAGCATCACGCTGTTTTTCTTCTGTGTCTCGGAGCCGCTGACGCACCTGGTGCAGCCGCCCCAGGGCGAAGCAATGAACGCCGATGCGGCGCGCCAGGCCATGCAGGTGTTGTTCCTGCACTGGGGCCTGCATGGCTGGGGCGTGTTCGCGTTTGTCGGCATGGCCCTGGCCTATTTCGCCTACCGGCATAACCTGCCGCTGGCATTGCGCTCGGCGCTGTACCCGCTGATCGGCAAGCGCATCAATGGCCCTATCGGTTATGCGGTGGATGGCTTTGGCATCATTGCCACGGTGTTCGGCCTGGGCGCCGACATGGGCTTTGGCGTACTGCACCTCAACTCTGGCCTGGACTACCTGTTTGGCATTGCCCATACCCAGTGGATCCAGGTGGGCCTGATCACCCTGATGATGGGCGCGGCGATCATCGTGGCCGTGGCCGGCGTCGACAAAGGCGTGCGGGTGATGTCCGACATCAACATGCTGCTGGCCTGTGCGCTGCTGCTGTTCGTGTTGTTCGCCGGGCCTACCCAGCACCTGCTCAACACCCTGATCCAGAACATCGGTGACTATTTGGGCGCGTTGCCCACCAAGAGTTTTGATGTGTACGCCTACAACGAGCCGAGCGACTGGCTGGGCGGCTGGACGGTGTTCTACTGGGCCTGGTGGATCGCATGGTCGCCGTTCGTGGGCCTGTTTATCGCGCGCATTTCCCGTGGCCGTACCATCCGCGAATTCGTGTTTGGCGTGCTGCTGATTCCGCTGGGCTTCACCCTGGCGTGGATGTCGATTTTCGGTAACAGCGCCATCGACCAGGTGCTCAACCATGGCATGGCTGCACTGGGCCAGTCGGCTATCGATGACCCATCGATGAGCCTCTACCTGCTGCTGGAAACCTACCCGTGGAGCAAGACCGTGATCGCGGTCACGGTGTTCATCAGCTTTGTATTCTTCGTGACCTCGGCTGACTCCGGCACTGTGGTGCTCTCCACCCTCTCGTCCAAAGGCGGCAACGCGGATGAAGACGGGCCGAAGTGGCTGCGTGTGTTCTGGGGCGCGATGACCGCCCTGGTCACCAGTGCGTTGCTGTTCGCTGGCAGTATCGACTCGCTCAAGTCTGCGGTGGTACTGACCTCGCTGCCGTTCTCGCTGATCCTGCTGCTGATGATGTGGGGGCTGCACAAGGCGTTCTACCTGGAGTCGCAAAAGCAGATCGCGCAGTTGCATTCCCTGGCGCCGATATCGGCTTCACGCAAAGGTCGAGGCGGCTGGCGCCAGCGCTTGAGCCAGGCCGTGCATTTTCCGTCGCGTGACGAGGTGTACCGTTTCCTCGACACCACGGTGCGCCCCGCGATTGAAGAAGTGACCGCCGTGTTTGTCGAGAAGGGCCTTACGGTGGTGACCCAGCCCGACCCGTCCAACGACAGTGTCAGCCTCGAAATCGGCCATGGCGAAGAACGTCCGTTCATCTACCAGGTGCAGATGCGTGGCTACTTCACGCCGTCGTTCGCCTTGGGCGGCATCGGCAAGAAAGAGATCAACAACCGCCGCTACTATCGGGCCGAAGTGCACTTGAGTGAGGGCAGCCAGGACTATGACCTGGTGGGCTACACCAAGGAGCAGATCATCAATGACATCCTCGACCAGTACGAGCGCCATCTGCAGTTCTTGCACATGGTGCGCTGATAGCGTTCCTCTCAAGTAGGTCTTTGCTGTAAAAGGAAGAGGCAGACTTAAGCGATTCAGCTGCTTAAAAGGCCCGGGAATATGCTTATTCCCGGGCCTTATTTGCCCTAGATCAAGAGAGGATTCGATGACGTACATTGCTGCCGAAAACCGCTATGAATCTATTCCCTATCGCCGCGTAGGCCGCAGTGGATTGGTGCTACCAGCCCTGTCCCTGGGGTTGTGGCACAACTTTGGCGACAGCACCCCGATCGACACCCAGCGCGCGTTGCTGCGCACGGCGTTCGACCTGGGCATCAACCACTTCGACCTGGCTAACAACTACGGCCCGCCCTATGGCAGCGCCGAGATCAACTTCGGCCGTTTGCTGCGCGAAGACTTCAAGCACTACCGCGACGAATTAATCATTTCCAGCAAAGCCGGTTGGGACATGTGGCCCGGTCCTTACGGCCAGGGTGGCGGTTCGCGTAAATACGTATTGGCGAGCCTGGACCAGAGCCTGCAACGCCTGGGCGTCGATTATGTGGATATCTTCTATTCGCACCGTTTCGACCCCGACACGCCGCTGGAAGAGACCGCCAGCGCCCTTGCCACCGCCGTGCAGCAAGGCAAGGCGTTGTACATCGGTATCTCGTCTTACTCCGGAGTAAAAACCCGCGAAATGGCGGCGCTGCTCAAAGAGTGGAAAGTGCCGCTGTTGATCCACCAGCCGGCCTATAACCTGCTCAACCGTTGGGTGGAAAAAGACCTGCTGGAGACCACTGAAGAACTCGGCGCCGGGGTGATCGCTTTCACGCCGCTGGCCCAGGGTTTGTTGACCGATAAATACCTTAACGGGGTGCCAGCCGATGCGCGGGTCAATCGTCCGGGTGGTGGCTCGTTGCAGGCCCAGCACCTGTCCGAAGCCAACATCGCCCATGTACGCGGCCTGAATGAAATCGCCAAGCGCCGTGGCCAGAGCCTGGCCCAGTTGGCGTTGGCGTGGACATTACGTGATCCACGGGTAACCAGTGCGCTGATCGGCGCAAGCCGGCCGGAGCAGATTATCGAGAACGTCGGGGCGTTGAAGAACTTGAGCTTCAGTGCGCAAGAACTGGCGGAGATTGATCGGTTTGCGCAGGAAGGTGGGATCAACCTGTGGGAAAAACCGTCCACCGCCGAATAACCTTACACCACTGGTTGATCGTTCCCACGCTCTGCGTGGGAATGCAGCCCCGGACGCTCGGCGTCCGCTTTAAAGTCGTGACGCAGAGCGTCACAGGAGGCGTTCCCACGCAGAGCGTGGGAACGATCTGTCGCCAAGCGTTAGAACGGCACATCCCCAAGAATCGTCGCGCGGTGCATCACCCGCCGCTGCGGCCGGTAGTCATCCACGGCGTAATGCTGGGTGACGCGGTTATCCCAGAACGCAACGTCATTTTCCTGCCAGCGCCAGCGGATGGTGAATTCCGGGCGGGTGGCGTGGGCGAACAGCAGCTTGAGAATGGCCTTGCTTTCGGCCGGTTCCAGTTCATTGATTCGGGTGGTGAATCCGTCGCTGACGAACAGCGATTTACGCCCACTCACCGGATGTGTGCGCACGACTGGGTGCGATAGCGGCGGGTTTTTCTTGCGGGTTGCTTCCCAGCGCGCAAGGTCTTCGGCGGTGTTGCCAAAGCGCTCCAGCGGGAACGACTTGGTGAAATCGTGTGTGGCGGTGAGGCCATCGAGCATGCGCTTTAACGGCTCGGACAATGCCTCATACGCCGCAATCCCACTGGCCCACAAGGTATCGCCGCCGAAGGCTGGCAGCAGCTTGGCGCTGAGCACAGCGCCCAGGGCCGGCGTGGGCAGGAAGGTCACGTCGGTATGCCACACCGCGTTATCACGCACATCCGTGACGGCGGTGTCGAGGATCAGCACTTCGGGCTGTTCCGGCACGTTGGGGTAGATCGGATGGATGTGCAGGTCGCCAAAATTGGCCGCGAAGCGTGCCTGTTGCTGCGGGGTGATCGGCTGGTCGCGGAAGAACAGCACCGAATAGTCGAGCAACGCCTGTTCAATGGCGTCGCGCTGTTCAGGGTTCAGCGGCTGGGTGATGTCGACGCCACTGATCTGGGCGCCCAGGGCGGTGCTTAATGGGGTAACGGTCAGGCTGCTCATTGTGGATTCTTCACTCAGTGTGCCTGGCCATGCCAGGGCACTAATTTACGCTGCAGGGCGCGCAGGCCCATTTCCATGGCGAAGGCGATCAGGGCGATGACCAGGATGCCCAGAACCACCACATCGGTGACCAGAAACTGCGCCGCCGACTGCACCATGAAGCCCAGGCCGCTGGTGGCGGCAATCAGCTCGGCGGCGACCAGGGTCGACCAGCCCACACCCAGGCCGATACGCACACCGGTGAGGATGTCGGGCAGGGCGCTGGGCAGGATCACATGGCGAATCAGTTGCGCGCGGGTTGCGCCCAGCGACTGCGCGGCCCTCAGCTTGGCAGGGTCGACGGTGCGCACCCCGGTTGCGGTCGCGATGGCAATCGGGGCGAAAATCGCCAGGTAAATCAGCAGCACCTTGGACAGCTCGCCAATACCGCACCAGATCACGATCAGCGGCAGGTAGGCCAGCGGCGGAATTGGCCGGTAGAACTCGATCAACGGATCGAAAATGCCTCGGGCAATGCGGTTGGCTCCGATGGCAATCCCCACCGGCACGGCTGTCAGCACCGCAAAGCCCAGGCCCAGGCCGATGCGGCTCAAGCTCGCGCCCAGGTGCTGCCACAAGGTGGAATCCATGTAGCCGGTGGTCGCCAGCAGCCAGCCTTTTTGCAACACTGCCGATGGTGGCGGCAGGAACAGAGGTTCGATCAAACCGGTGGCGGTGACGGCCCACCAGAGGGCGAGCAAGGCCACCAGGGTCAGCACGCTGATCCAACGCGTGCTCAGGCTGCGGCGTACCGGAATAACGACAGGTGCCACCGCCTTGCTGGCCGTGGCGGGAAGTTCGTAGCTGCTCATGCGTACACCTGCCGTTGGGAGAACACTTTGCCCAGCACATGTTCACGGGTTTCGATAAAGCGCGGGTCGGACTTGATTGCGCGGGCTGATTCACCGGCGGCGTAACGTTGGCCGAAATCCAGCTGCAGGCGTTCGACGATCTGGCCGGGGTTGGGCGCCAGCAGGATCAGGTCCGTGGCCAGAAACACCGCCTCTTCAATGTCATGGGTAATCAGGAATACCGGCTTGGCCGTGCGCCGCCACACTTGCAGCAGCAACTCCTGCATTTGTTCGCGGGTAAAGGCATCCAGCGCGCCGAAGGGTTCGTCCATCAGCAATACGCGAGGGTCGGCCGCCAAGGCGCGGGCCAGGCCGACGCGCTGTTTCTGGCCGCCCGAGAGCTGCCAGATGCGCCGGCTGTCGAAACCGGCCAGGTCCACCAGCGCGAGCATTTCGCGGGCGCGCACTTCGCGCTGCGCCTTGGGCACGCCGGCCAGTTCCAGGCCAAAGGCGACGTTGGCCAGCACGTCCTGCCAGGGCAGCAGGGCGTCGTCCTGGAACACCACGCCGCGCTCGGCGCTGGGGCCCTTGACCGGCTCGCCATCGAGGGTGATACGCCCGGCAGACGGCTCGACAAAGCCGGCAATCAGGTTCAACAACGACGTCTTGCCACTGCCGGACGGGCCCAGGGCAACCAGCAGTTGCTGGGGCCCAAGCTCCAGTGAAATATCGGACAGTACCGGTTCCGGGGCGCCTGGGTACTGTGCGCTGATGCGCTCCAGTTGTAGCAAGGCCATCGCAGTGAACTCCTGGGTCAGTTGGTAATGAACTTGGCGCTGACGTAAGGGGCGTAGTCGGGCAGCACGGCCTCGACCTTGCCTTGTTCCTTGAGGAACGCAGCGGTGTCGGTGACGGCCTTGGTGGTCGGCGCTCCCAACAGGGTTACCTGGTCGGCGGCCAACGGGTAGACGTTGCCTTGCAGCAGCAACGGGATATCGCTGGCCTTGGCGCCGGAGAGTTTCACCAGTTTGTCGACGTTGCCGGTATCGGCAAGCCAGGCTTGTGGGTCTTTGCGGTAGGCGGCGTAGGCATCCAGAGTGACCTTGGCAAAGGCGGTGACGATCTCTGGGTGCTTCTCGGCAAAATCCTTGCGCACGATCCAGGCATCGAACGTCGGCGCGCCGAACTTGGCCAGTTCGCCGGAGGTGATCAGCACCTTGCCGGTTTCTTTGGCCACGCCCAGGGCCGGGTCCCACACGTAGGTGGCGTCGATATCACCGCGCTTCCAGGCGGCGATGATGGCGGGCGGGGCCAGGTTGAGGATGGTGACTTTGGCCGGGTCGATGTTCCAGTGCTTCAGGGCAGCGAGCAGGCTGTAGTGGCCGGTGGAAACGAAGGGCACAGCGATTTTTTTGCCGACCAGGTCCTGCGGGCTGTTGATCCCCGAGCCGTTACGCGCCACCAAGGCTTCGGCGCCGCCGATCTGGGTGGCGACGAGGAAGGTTTGCACCGGGACTTTGCGGGTTATTGCGGCGGTCAGCGGGCTGGAACCGAGGTAGCCGATCTGCACGTCGCCCGAGGCGATGGCGGCGATGATGTCGGCGCCATTGTCGAATTTGCGCCAGTCGATCTTGGCGTTGGTGGCTTTTTCATAGGCGCCGTCGGCTTGGGCGACTTTGGCCGGGTCCACGGTGGTCTGGTACGCAATGGTCACATCCGCCGCCTGGGCAAACAGGCTGGCACCGGCCAGGGACAATGCGGCCAACAGGCGCAGAGGGGTCAACAGTTTCAAGGGGAAGCTCCTCAATCAGGCGGCCGAGGGTCGGCGTGAGAGGAGACTAAATGATCTAAGAATTCGAAAATAAATAACTTTTTCGAATTAGCTTATGAGGGGAAATGGCGAAGCCTGTTTTCAGGCTGGCAAAAATAATGTGGGCGCTGGCTTGCCTGCGATAGCGGTGTATCTGTCAACAGGTGGGTTGCTGACCCACCGATATCCCAGGCAAGCCAGCTCCCACACAAGCCAGCTCCCACACAAGCCAGCTCCCACAGGAGAGCGAGCCTGAGGTTAGTTGCTGATGGCCAGGATGCTTGCCTGGTACGAGCCGACAAACACATCGAAATCGCCCACTTCGTTCTGTTCCAGCTCCGCCTGCTGCGCCAGCGAGGCACGGGCCAGTTCTTCAAAGTGCGCTTGTTCCTCAGGCGCCAAAGGCTCCTTGCGGAAGTACTCGGCATGCACTTCGCTTTGATGCAGAGAGAACTGCGCAAAGCTTTCCTTGCGCTCAGCCATGGCTGCCAACACCTGAGCCGACGGTGTCAGGGACGGGTCCTTGACCTTGGCCAACTGGGCGTCCAGTGCCTCGCTGTGTTCGGTGATGCCGTGGCTCTGATCGAGCAGGGCGGCCAGCGGGGCAATCTTCTCCAGCAACTCGGCCGCCCACTCCTTCATGTCCACCGGCTGGCCGTCACGCTGCAATTGCAGGCCAGGACGGCGACCTTCCTTGACCACGCTGAGGAAGTTGGAGGTGGCGTTGCCGCACTCGTTGTTGGCGAACAGTGGGCTGTCGTTCAGTGCGCAGTACAGCAGGAATGCGTCGAGGAACCGTGATTCCGGCAGATCGATACCCATCGGCAAGAACGGGTTGATGTCCAGGCAGCGTACTTCGATGTACTGGATGCCGCGGGCCATCAACGCCTGGATCGGCCGCTCGCCGGTGTAGGTCACGCGCTTGGGACGGATGTTGGAGTAGTACTCGTTTTCGATCTGCAGGATGTTGGTATTGAGCTGCACCCACTCGCCATCCTTGTGCGTGCCGACTTCAACGTACGGCGCGTAGGGTGTTGCCACCGCTTCGCGCAGGCTGTCGGTGTAGCTGGCCAAGTCGTTGTAGCACGGCGTCAGACCGGCCTGGGCGTTGCTCTGGTAACCCAGGTCGCTCATGCGCAGGCTGGTGGCGTAGGGCAGGTACAGGGTGTCGGCATCCAGGACTTCAAGCTGATGCGAGCGCCCCCGCAGGAAGCCGGCGTCCAGGGCTGGCGAGGCGCCGAACAGGTACATCAACAGCCAGCTGTAGCGACGGAAATTACGGATCAGCGCGATGTAGGCCGTGGACTGATAGTCACGGTCGGTGCCGACAAATCCTTCTGTTTCCTTGAGCAATGGCCACAACTGTTCCGGCAGGGAAAAGTTGTAGTGGATGCCCGCGATGCACTGCATGGTCTTGCCGTAACGCAGGGCCAGGCCCTTGCGGTACACGTACTTGAGCTGGCCGATATTGGAGGTGCCGTAGTAGGCAATCGGAATATCTTCCTCGGCCGGCAACGGGCACGGCATCGAGGGGCTCCACAGGTATTCGCTGCCCAGCTTGGTGTAGGCAAAGCGATGGATCTTGTCCAGGCTGCTCAGGGTATCGGCCGGGTTCGGCAGGGCTGGGGTGATGAACTCCAGCAGCGATTCCGAGTAGTCGGTGGTGATCTGTTCGTTGGTCAACGCGGCGCCCAATGCTTCGGGGTGTGGCGTTTGCGCCAGGCGACCCTCACTGGTGACGCGCAGGCATTCGCGCTCGATGCCGTGCAAGCATTGCTCTAGCAGGGAGAGGTGTTCGCGCTTGCCGAGCAGGGCCAGGCGGCGGTTGAGAAGTTCGCTCAAGTTGGATTCCTTCACGCGTCAGTCGCCCCAATATGGGGGTGGGCAGGACGGTCTACAAGGGTGAAGTGGAAACTGGCGTGATCGCCTGGTTTTGAGTCGATTTGACCCGCTCTGAATTTGCCGACTTCACTCCATGAATTGGGCTACAGCGCAGCGAGAAAATTCCGACGCTGTTATCGCAGCGCCGAAATTAACTCAAATCGGGGGTGGGGAGCTATAGGACAGCGAACGTGCCCTGTGCTTTTGCGACAAGTCTTTCGCCTTGGTACACGTCGGCCTCGACCACCAGGGTGCGGCGACCGGTGTGGATCACCCGGCTGGTGCACAGCACATCACCGTCTTCCACGGCGCGAATATAGTTGATCTTGCATTCGATGGTGGCGCTCTGCTGGTCGAAACCGTGGGCGCTGGAACACGCCAGGCCCATGGTTATATCCACCAGGCTGAAAATCGCCCCGCCATGGAGCTTGCCCGCGCGGTTGCGCAGGTGCGGCTCCAGGGTCAGGGCCACCTCGGCAACGCCCTCTTCCAGGCGTTGCAGGCGGCAGCCGATCAGTTCGCTGAATGCGCTCTGGGTCAAACCGGCCGGAATCTCCATCAACGCTTCTTCAGCTGTTTAGCGTTTGCAAACAGCGACGCCATGGCGTTGTTGCTTGGCGCGGCAGTCGCGGTTTCCTTGCGCGGCGCGTTGTTCTGCGACTGGCGCGGCGCCGAACCGGGGCGAGCACCACGTGCACCGTCGATTTTTTCGCCGGGGGTGTCGCTCATGCGCATCGACAGGCCGACGCGTTTGCGCGGGATGTCGACTTCCATGACCTTGACCTTGACCACGTCACCGGCTTTGACCGCCTCACGTGGGTCCTTGATGAACTTCTCCGAAAGCGCGGAGATGTGTACCAAACCGTCCTGATGCACGCCGATGTCCACGAATGCGCCGAAGTTGGTCACGTTAGTCACCACGCCTTCGAGGATCATGCCCGGTTGCAGGTCCTTGAGGTCTTCGACGCCGTCCTGGAACTCGGCGGTCTTGAACTCCGGGCGCGGGTCGCGACCCGGTTTCTCCAGTTCTTGCAGGATATCGGTGATGGTCGGCACACCGAAGGTCTCGTCGGTGTACTTCTTGGGGTCCAGGCGCTTGAGGAACGCGGCATCACCGATCAACGAACGGATATCGCGGTCGGTCTCGGCGGCAATGCGTTGCACCAATGGGTAGGCTTCCGGGTGAACCGCAGAGGCGTCCAGCGGGTTGTCACCGTTCATTACGCGTAAGAAACCAGCAGCCTGTTCAAAAGTTTTTTCACCCAGGCGTGCGACTTTTTTCAGTGCAGCACGGGTTTTGAACGCGCCATTTTCGTCGCGATGGCTGACGATGTTCTGCGCCAGGGTGGCGTTGAGGCCGGAGATTCGCGCCAGCAGGGCCACGGACGCGGTGTTCACATCCACGCCCACGGCGTTTACGCAGTCTTCCACCACCGCATCCAGGCCGCGTGCCAGTTTCAGCTGCGACACGTCGTGCTGGTACTGGCCGACGCCGATGGATTTAGGGTCGATCTTCACCAGTTCGGCCAGCGGGTCTTGCAGGCGACGGGCGATGGACACCGCGCCACGGATCGACACATCGAGGTCCGGGAATTCCTTGGAGGCCAGCTCCGACGCCGAGTACACCGAAGCGCCTGCTTCGGAGACCATGACCTTGGTCATCTTCATGGCTGGGTATTTTTTGATCAGCTCGGCGGCCAGCTTGTCGGTTTCGCGGCTGGCGGTGCCGTTGCCGATGGCGATCAGGTCCACCGCATGCTTGGCGCACAGGGCGGCCAGGATCGCGAGGGTCTGGTCCCACTTGTTGTGCGGTACGTGTGGGTACACGGTGGCGTGGTCCAGCAGCTTGCCGGTGGCATCGACCACCGCGACCTTGCAACCAGTGCGCAGGCCCGGGTCGAGGCCCAGGGTGGCGCGCGGGCCGGCCGGTGCGGCCAACAGCAGATCGTGCAGGTTGTGGGCGAACACGTTGATCGCCTCGGTTTCGGCGCCGTCGCGCAGCTCGCCCAGCAGGTCGGTTTCCAGATGGGTGTAAAGCTTGACCTTCCAGGTCCAGCGCACCACTTCGCCGAGCCACTTGTCCGCCGGGCGGTTCTGGTTCTGGATGCCGAATTGTTGACCAATCATGCCTTCGCACGGGTGCATGGTGCCCGGCAACTCGTCACCGACTTTCAACGCGGAGCTGAGAATGCCTTCGTTGCGGCCGCGGAAAATCGCCAGGGCGCGGTGGGACGGCATGCTTTTGAGCGGCTCGTCATGTTCGAAATAGTCGCGGAACTTGGCGCCTTCTTCCTCTTTGCCGGCGATAACGCGGGCGCTGAGGATGGCTTCTTGCTTGAGGTAGGTACGCAGTTTTTCCAGGAGGCTGGCGTTTTCGGCAAAGCGCTCCATCAGGATGTACTTGGCGCCCTCGAGGGCGGCCTTGACGTCGGCGACGCCTTTTTCCGCGTCGATGAAGCGCGCGGCTTCGGTTTCCGGGGTCAGCGATGGGTCGTTGAACAGGCCGTCGGCCAAATCACCCAGGCCGGCTTCCAGGGCGATCTGGCCCTTTGTACGACGTTTCTGTTTGTATGGCAGGTAAAGGTCTTCGAGGCGGGTCTTGGTATCCGCGAGTTTGATGTCGCGTTCCAGTTGAGGAGTCAACTTGCCCTGTTCCTCGATGCTGGCGAGGATGCTGATACGCCGTTCGTCGAGTTCTCGCAGGTAGCGCAGGCGCTCTTCCAGGTGACGCAGTTGGGTGTCGTCGAGGCTGCCGGTTACTTCTTTTCGGTAACGGGCGATGAAGGGCACGGTGGAGCCTTCATCCAGTAGAGCGACGGCCGCTTCGACCTGTTGTGGGCGTACACCGAGTTCCTCGGCGATGCGGCTGTTGATGCTGTCCATAAAACCACCTGAAATTCTTAAAATCAGCGCGCCGGCCCGTAAAAACAAGGCTCGGCGAGGCTGGTTGAGCGGCCCGACTGGCGCCGCTGCCTGGGTCAAGAGGCTGGCTATTGACCCTCGAAATCGAAAAAGTCACGACAAGCGGGTAAAAAAAGCCCGGCAGCAAACGGTAACGATCTGACGTTGCCCTGCACGGAGGCGCCGCATTATAACCAGCGTTCCGCCCTTGGGGGCTACTGCGCCGCAGCTTGTAGGGCGCGGGTTCGCTGGCAGTAGATGAAAAATCTGCTAACAATGCACACGGTGCGTATAACGGCAGCTACGCCATAATGCGCGCCGAGATAAGAGGAGCATCCAATGAGCAGCACCGCACAAACTGCTGAAGGCGAAAAAATTCTCATCGTTGATGACGATCCGGGGCTGAGCAGCCTGCTGGAGCGTTTTTTCAACTCCAAGGGCTATCGTGCCCGGGCGGTGCCGAACACCGAGCAGATGGATCGTCTGTTAGGGCGTGAAGTCTTCAACCTGGTCGTCCTCGACCTGATGCTGCCCGGCGAAGACGGCCTTACTGCCTGTAAACGCCTGCGCGGTGCTAACAACCAGATCCCGATCATCATGCTCACCGCCAAGGGCGATGAACTGAGCCGTATCAAGGGCCTGGAACTGGGGGCTGATGACTACCTGGCCAAGCCTTTCAACCCCGATGAGCTGATGGCGCGGGTCAAGGCCGTATTGCGTCGCCAGGCACCGGCGGTACCGGGCGCACCGGGCAGCGAAGACGAAAGCGTCACCTTTGGCGACTACGAACTGTCGCTGGCCACCCGTGAGCTCAAGCGCGGTGAAGAAGTGCACATGCTCACCACGGGTGAATTCGCAGTGCTCAAGGCCTTGGTCATGAACGCTCGCCAGCCGCTGACCCGTGACAAACTGATGAACCTGGCCCGTGGCCGGGAATGGGACGCACTGGAGCGCTCCATCGACGTGCAGATTTCCCGACTGCGTCGGATGATCGAGCCAGACCCGTCCAAGCCGCGGTATATCCAGACGGTGTGGGGTGTGGGTTATGTGTTTGTGCCGGATGGCACCGCAACCAAGTGACCGATGATTTGCAGGGGCGGGTATCCTGGCGTTTGACCCCATGAGGGTCGACGGGATGCCCGGCGTCTGCAATTCTGCGAGCACCGCTCGTTCCTGCAAGGTGTGCAGCTTTCATCTATGAAAACCCCGCTGTGGTTCCCGCAAAGTTTCTTCTCCCGCACCCTCTGGCTGGTGCTTATTGTCGTTCTGTTTTCCAAGGCACTCACGTTGGTTTATCTGCTGATGAACGAAGACGTGCTGGTGGATCGGCAGTACAGCCATGGCGTCGCCCTGACATTGCGTGGTTATTGGGCGGTAGACCCTGAGAACCGCGAAAAGGTAGCCAAGGCATCGACCCTCACTCGAGTTGACGGCGCCGGTGTGCCTGAAGGCGAGCAACATTGGCCCTACAGCGAGATTTACCAGCGCCAGATGCAGGCCGAATTGGGCGCCGATACCGAGGTGCGGCTTCGTATGCATGTTTCGCCTGCGTTGTGGGTGCGAGCGCCAAGCCTGGGGGATGCGTGGATCAAGGTTCCGCTTTATCCGCACCCGCTGCGTGGGCAAAAAATCTGGAACGTGTTGGGTTGGTTCCTGGCCATTGGCTTGCTCTCAACGGCGTCGGCGTGGATCTTCGTCCGCCAGCTCAACCAACCCCTCAAGCGCCTGGTGTTTGCCGCTCGCCAACTGGGCCAGGGGCGTAGTGTGCGTCTGCCGGTCAGCGACACGCCCAGTGAGATGACCGAGGTGTACGGCGCCTTCAACCAGATGGCAGAAGATGTCGAACAGGCCGGGCGCGAACGCGAGTTGATGCTGGCGGGGGTGTCCCATGACTTGCGCACGCCGCTGACGCGATTGCGTTTGTCCCTGGAATTGATGGGTGACCATACCGACCTCACCGATGACATGGTGCGCGACATCGAAGACATGGACGCCATCCTGGACCAGTTCCTGGCGTTCATCCGCGACGGGCGGGATGAGGTGGTCGAGGAGGTCGACCTCACGGAGCTCGTGCGTGAGGTGGTTGCGCCCTATAACCAGAACGGTGAGCAGGTGCGCACGCGCCTGGAGCCGATCCAGCCGTTCGCATTACGCCGGGTGTCGATGAAGCGCCTGCTGAACAACTTGATTGGCAACGCCTTGCACCATGCTGGTTCCGATGTGGAAGTGGCGGCGTACGTTTCTGGCGACAGTGCCGCACCTTACGTGGTGCTGAGCGTGATGGACCGTGGCACAGGAATCGACCCGGCGGAACTGGAAGGTATCTTCAACCCCTTCACCCGTGGCGACCGAGCCCGAGGAGGCAAGGGCACCGGGTTGGGGTTGGCGATTGTGCGGCGGATTGCGTCGATGCATGGCGGCAATGTTGAGTTGCGCAACCGGGAAGGCGGCGGGTTGGAGGCGCGGGTGCGGCTGCCGTTGGGGTTGATGCTGCCTAGAGACGCCGTCTAACAAGCAATATGAATGCAAATGTGGGAGCTGGCTTGCCTGCGATAGCGGTAGTTCATTCAACGACGATGTTGAATGTACCGGCGTCATCGCAGGCAAGCCAGCTCCCACAGTGGTTTGCGGCGTGTGGCAGATGTGGGTATTCAGCCCTTTCCCTTGGTCCGAGTCATATTCGGCCCGCCATTCTTTTCCAGATGCTGAATGATGATCCCTGCCACATCCTTACCGGTGGTGGTCTCGATTCCTTCCAGGCCCGGCGATGAGTTTACTTCCATCACCAAGGGGCCATGGTTGGAGCGCAGGATGTCCACACCCGCCACGCTCAGCCCCATCACCTTGGCTGCCCGTAGCGCGGTCATGCGTTCTTCCGGGGTGATCTTGATCAGGCTGGCGCTGCCACCACGGTGAAGGTTGGAGCGGAACTCACCGGGCTTGGCCTGGCGCTTCATCGCCGCAATCACCTTGTCGCCTACCACGAAGCAGCGAATGTCCGCGCCGCCAGCTTCCTTGATGTATTCCTGCACCATGATGTTCTGCTTGAGGCCCATGAACGCCTCAATCACCGACTCCGCTGCCGTTGCTGTTTCACACAGCACCACGCCGATGCCCTGGGTGCCTTCCAGCACCTTGATCACCAGCGGTGCGCCATTGACCATCTCGATCAGGTCGGGAATGTCATCCGGGGAGTGGGCAAAACCGGTGACCGGCAGGCCGATGCCCCGGCGCGACAGCAGTTGCAGGGAGCGCAGCTTGTCCCGCGAGCGTGCAATGGCCACGGATTCATTCAGCGGAAACACCCCCATCATTTCAAACTGGCGCAATACCGCGCAGCCATAGAACGTCACAGAAGCGCCGATACGCGGGATCACCGCATCAAAGCCTTCCAGGGGCTTGCCCCGGTAGTGGATCTGCGGCTTGTGGCTGGCAATGTTCATGTAGGCACGCAACGTGTCGATCACCACCATTTCATGGCCACGTTCAGTGCCGGCCTCGACCAGGCGGCGGGTAGAATACAGACGCGGGTTTCGCGACAGCACAGCAATCTTCATGCAGCACCTGGGGCAGAAATAGTGGAGACCGGGAACACCGGCTTGTCTTGAACGTACTTGAGGCCCGGATTGACCACCAGCTGGCCGTCAATCAGCGCCTTGGAGCCCAGCAGCAGGCGGTAACGCATGGCTTTGCGACAGGCGAGGGTGAACTCCACCCGCCATACCCGATCACCCAGGGCCAGGGTGGTGCTGATCACGTAGCGCACCTGCGCATGGCCGTTGGAGCTCTTGATGGTTTTCATCGTCACCAGGGGCGCTTCACAGCGCCGGTGACGCAGTTGCACCACGCTGCCCAGGTGCGCGGTAAAACGCACCCACTTTTCACCGTCGCGCTCAAAGGGCTCGATATCGGTGGCGTGCAGGCTTGAGGTACTGGCACCGGTGTCGATCTTCGCGCGCAGGCCTGCGACTCCCAAGTCGGGAAGTGCCACCCACTCACGCAGACCCACAACGGTCAAATGGTCAAATGTCTTCAATATGGTTAACCGGTCAATTCGCCCAGGCTTGAGGAGATACCTCAGCCAACGCTTTGAATGCAGGCTTGGCGAACCAGAAGCCCTGCATCAGAAATATTCCGCAGTCGGACAGGAAGTCGCGCTCGCCGGCACTTTCGATGCCTTCGGCGATGACAGTAACCCCCAACTGCTCACAGATTGTGACAATCCCTCGGACGATGACCTGGCGGACACGATCCTGGTCGACATCGCGAATCAGCGCCATGTCGAGCTTGATCAAGTCAGGTTGGAAATCGGCCAGCAGGTTCAGCCCCGAATAGCCCGCGCCGAAATCGTCGATGGCGGTCTTGAAGCCGAATTCGCGGTATTCACGCAGAATATTCGTCAAATGGCGATAGTTATCTACGTGCTCGCTTTCCAGAGTCTCGAAAATCAGCCGGTCCAGCGGGAAATTGTGCGCTCGGGCGGCCTCCAGAGTGCTGCGGATACACAGTTCCGGGCGATATACCGCATTGGGCATGAAGTTGATGGAAAGGTGAGTCTGCATGCCCAGGGCCGCGGCACCGGCGATGGCCTTGGTCCGGCAACGCTGGTCGAAGCGGTAGCGATTGGTTGCGTTGACCTGAGCCAGCACCGACAGCGCGCCTTCTCCCAGGGGGCCGCGCACCAAGGCTTCGTTGGCGAAGATCGAATGGTCACGCAGGTCTACGATAGGCTGGTAGGCGAACGCAAAATCGAACCCCAGAGGCTCGCTTTGCTGGCAACCCACGCACCCCTGGTTGGGCGAGGTGAGGGAAAGGGGAAAGTCGGTCACGGCGTATCCTCGCGAAAACAGGGTGCTACCTGGCGTATCTTAGGTGAGCCTTGGGGTTTATGCGTCGAAGGGTTTCAACGGTAAAGTTGCGACATTTTTCAGAGCGAGGAATTCAAGTGGCTCAAAAGCAGGAAGAGGAAGAGAAGGTCCGGCTGGACAAGTGGTTGTGGGCAGCGCGGTTCTATAAGACCCGCGCTCTGGCCAAGGCCGCTATCGAGAGCGGCAAGGTGCATCATCGCGGCGAGCGCTGCAAACCGGGCAAGGAGCCGCGCGTCGGCGACGAGTTTCAGATTCGTACAGGGTTTGATGAAAAAACCATCGTGGTGCAGGCACTTTCCATCGTACGCCGCGGCGCGCCTGAAGCGCAGGCACTGTATGCCGAGACCGAAGCCAGCATCGCCAAGCGCGAAAACGCTGCAGCCATGCGCAAAGCAGGTGCTTCAGGCCTGACCACTGACGGCAAGCCGAGCAAGAAGCAGCGCCGCGATCTATTCAAATTTCGCGGCAGCGGCAATGACGATTGATTGCACGAGTCGCCCATGCACACTCGATCAAATGTGGGAGCGGGCTTGCCCGCGAATACGGTGGGTCAGGCACAGATGCATTGATTGACACCCCGTATTCGCGAGCAAGCCCGCTCCCACTTTTAGCCCTGGGGGTTACGGAGTTGTGCGCATGACACTCAACCGCCCAATAACGGGCAACTTGCTCAGTAGCCCGAAAAGCGGCGCCGTCATCCGCAACAAAGCGCCCGACACCTTCGCCGCAAACGGCGTGTAATACCCCCAGCCCAACGCCAACAGCGCCAGCAGTACGCCACCGATGTAGTCGTCCTGTCCCCAGTGCGCGCCCGCGACCAGCCGCGGCATCATGAACAGCAGCGCCAGGCCCCAGATCACCAGCACCTGGCCGATGCGCCGGGCGAACACGCTCATGAACATCGCCCAGATCAATAGCACCGAAGCATGGTCGCCGGGGAAGCTCTGGCTCGAGCGGTCCTTCAATTCCCAGGCTTTCTCCAGCCCTGGGAAAAAGTCGCTCATTTGAATCGCGCCGCTGATGACCATCGACGGGCTACTGTGCTGCCAGCCCATGTGCGCCGAGAGTTTGGAGAACAGCATGCGGATAAACAGCAACAGCAGCAGAATGCCGAGGAAGCCAAAAAACGCCTGGCGCACCTGCACGGCCTTGAACACCCAGTCGCCGCGAATCAGCAGTGCCAGCAAAATCACGCCGACCACTGCATCAAACGGCCGCAGGCTGGCCACGGCCCATATATGCAACCAGGTCGAGTTCGTGGCCAATGGGCCATTGAGCAGATGAAACAGCCACTCGTCGAAAATCACACAGAGCATCTGGCCCGTGGGCCACAGCCAAAAACACAGCAGCCCGATAGCGAGTAGATTGCAAAGAGCCCATCGCCGGAGGTTCCAGTTGGCTTGGAACAAACCCGGATTGTTCATAAACTGTCCCTCATCGCTCTATTCAGCTCCTTGAATTCAGGAGAAGTCGCACCAAGATGGTGCTAAAGCGTTTAATTTTATAAACCTTGTAATCATTTTGTCATCACTTCAGATACCCAGACCTATGACTGATCTACCGGATACCGACTTCACCCAACGCTTCATCTTCGATGAGAGCGATGCCCGCGGCGAGATGGTTTCGTTGGAGCTCAGCTATGCCGAAGTCCTTGCCAAACACGCCTATCCGGAGCCGGTCGCGCAATTGCTCGGCGAGTTGATGGCCGCTGCGGCGCTGCTGGTGGGCACCATGAAGTTCGACGGTTTGCTGATCTTGCAGGCTCGTTCCGAAGGGCCAGTGCCCATGTTGATGATCGAGTGCTCGAGCGAGCGCGAGATCCGTGGTCTGGCCCGTTACGAGCCTGACCAGATTGCCGCAGATGCCACCTTGGCCGACCTGATGCCCAATGGCGTCCTGGCACTGACTGTCGACCCGACCGAGGGCCAGCGGTACCAGGGTATTGTCGACCTCGACGGTCAGACCCTGTCGGAATGCTTCACCAACTACTTCGTTATGTCCCAGCAAGTGGGCACCAAGTTCTGGCTTAACGCCGACGGCAAGCGCGCCCGTGGTTTGCTGGTGCAACAACTGCCGGCCGATCGCATCAAGGATGAGGATGATCGTGCCGAAAGCTGGCGGCATATCATCGCCTTGGCCGACACCTTGAAGGCCGAAGAACTGCTGGGCCTGGACAACGAAACCATCCTGCACCGCCTCTACCACGAAGAGGCCGTGCGCCTGTTCGACGCACAGGGCCTGCATTTTCGCTGCAGTTGCTCGCGCGAGCGTTCCGGTAACGCGCTGGTCAGCCTGGGCCTGGAAGATGCGCAAAACCTGGTGGTGGAACATGGCGGCCATATCGAGATCGACTGCCAGTTCTGCAACCAGCGCTACCTGTTCGATGCGGCTGATGTAGCGCAATTGTTCGCTGGAGCAGGCATCGACACCCCTTCCGACACCCGCCACTAAAACGTTTAAGCACAGGTAAATCACCTGACAAACGCCGGATTAGAGGTGTTCTGACGGGAGGGCCCTACTCTTTTTGGGCTTTTCTGGCATAATCCGGCCCACTTTTTTCGCGGTAGTAGTGCGCAACTTTCTACTACAAAACGTTTGGAGCACTCGGCCATAGGCCGACGGGGAACCTCATGACGCAAGCCAATAACGCCGTATACACCGATCTGAGTGTTGACGATCTGGTCAAAGAAGCCCTGCAGCGCGGTGAAGGCGTGCTTGCCGATACTGGCGCGCTGGTCGTAGAAACCGGTCACCGCACCGGTCGTTCGCCGGTTGACCGTTTCATCGTTGAAGAGCCTTCCACCCAGGACGCCATCGCCTGGGGCCCGATCAACCGCAAGTTCCCGGCCGACAAGTTCGATGCCCTGTGGGCTCGCGTCGAGGCGTTCAATAACGCGCAAGAGCATTTCGTTTCCCATGTTCACGTAGGGGCTGCAGAAGACCACTACCTGGCCGTGAAAATGACTACCCAGACTGCCTGGCAGAACCTGTTCGGTCGTTGCCTGTTCATCAACCCGGCCCAGTACAACCCGGCCGGTCGTGAAGAGTGGCAAGTGCTCAACGTGGCCAACTTCGAGTGCGTGCCAGAGCGTGACGGCACTAACTCCGACGGTTGCGTGATCCTCAACTTCGCCCAGAAAAAAGTACTGATTGCCGGCATGCGTTACGCCGGTGAAATGAAAAAAGCCATGTTCTCGGTGCAGAACTTCCTGCTGCCGGCTGCCGACGTGCTGCCGATGCACTGCGCCGCCAACATCGGCGAAGCAGGCGATGTGACCCTGTTCTTCGGCCTGTCCGGCACTGGCAAGACCACTCTGTCCGCCGACGAAAGCCGTTACCTGATCGGTGACGACGAGCACGGCTGGGGCGAAGGCGTGGTGTTCAACATCGAAGGCGGTTGCTATGCCAAGTGCATCGACTTGTCCGAGAAGAACGAGCCGGTTATCTGGAAAGCCATCAAGCATGGCGCGGTGCTGGAAAACGTCGTGATCGACGAGGCCAAGCACGCCGACTACGCCGATGTCAGCCTGACCCAGAACAGCCGTGCCGCCTACCCGCTGGAGCACGTTGCCAAGCGTTCCGAGAAGAACCTGGGCGGCGAGCCAAACGCGGTGATCTTCCTGACTTGCGACCTGACTGGCGTACTGCCGCCTGTGTCAATCCTCAGCGAAGAACAGGCGGCCTACCACTTCCTGTCCGGCTACACCGCTCTGGTGGGCTCGACCGAAATGGGTTCGGGCAGCGGCATCAAGTCGACCTTCTCCACCTGCTTCGGCGCGCCGTTCTTCCCACGTCCGGCTGGCGAATACGCAGAGCTTCTGATCAAGCGCATCCGTGGTTTCGGCTCCAAGGTCTACCTGGTCAACACCGGTTGGACCGGCGGCGGCTACGGCGTCGGCAAACGCTTCAACATCCCGACCACTCGCGGCGTGATTGCAGCGATCCAGAGCGGCGCGTTGATCGGTGCGCAAACCGAACACCTGGACACCATCAATCTCGACGTGCCATTGGCCGTACCGGGCGTTGAAACCGGCCTGTTGAACCCGCGCAACACCTGGGCTGACAAGGCTGCCTACGACGAAGCGGCGAAGGCGCTGGCGGGTCTGTTCATCGAGAACTTCAAGAAGTTTGAAGTGAGCGATGCGATCAAGGCGGCGGGTCCTAAGTTGTAAGATTCGTCGGTTGTAAAAAAGCCGCCTCTTAAGTAGGCGGCTTTTTTATGTGCGAACGATTAGTCGGCCATGTGCAGTACCACTGCACCGACCAGCACCAGTACGACGCCTGCCACCTGCACCGCTGACAACCGCTCCTTGAAAAATACAAACCCCAGGATCGCCGCGATCCCTCCAGAGAGCGTACTGATCACCGTCACCACCGACACCGAGCCGGCCATTGCGCCCCACGAAAACGCCGAGAAACCGCCGAGGTTCATCAAGCTCGCCCCGGTCAAAGTCGCGCAGTTTTTCAGTGGCGGGATCTTCAAGCCATCCTTGATCTTCAGCACCATCACCACCAGCACGCACAAGCCCACCAGGTAACCCAGCCACAACATGGTGATTGGCCCCAGCGCTGGCAGTGTGTAGCGGCCTTGCAGCCAGAAACTGGTGCCGTACAAGGTTGCAGCGAACATGGCGTAGGCAATGGACAGGCGCGGGTTGTTGTGAGGCGTACCGTTGTCCTTGTGAACGCTGGACAGCACAACGCCGATCACGCACAGGGCGATGCAGCCCAGTTGTATCAGGCTGATGTGTTCACCGCTGGCCCAGGACAGCAAGGTGGTCACGACCCCATAGGACGTCACCAATGGCGCGACGATGGCCGCTTTGCCCAAGGCAAAGGCTTTGGACAGCGCAAGGGCGCCGGACACCGTCAGCAGAGCGGCGGCGACGCCCAGGAGCCAAACGCTTAACGGCGCATCAAGGGATTTGAAAAGGAAGGCCGGGAAAATGACCAGCAGGAGGGTCATGATCAAAAAACCGAGGGCTTGGCCGAAATACACCGCGCGTATTACGCCAACGGCGCGGGCGTTGAGGCCCACCAGAAAGTCCGTGCCACCCCAGAGCAGAGCGGCCAGCAGGCCCATTGTCACGTCCATGTAAGGTCCTTGTTATTTATACGGCTCGTCAGATGAGCGCAGATCCACTGTGGGAGCGGGCTTGCCCTAATACTGTAGGAGCGAGCTTGCTCGCGAAAAACGTCAACGATAACGCGTGCTTGCTGAATGAACGCGGCGCCTGTGAGTTTTTCGCGAGCAAGCTCGCTCCTACAAAAAAACCTTCATTGGAATCAGCTCAGGTTTTCCAGCATCTGCGTGTCCCAGCGGTGGGTCTTGATCGCCAGGTAGAGCATGCCGATGGTCAGCGGGATCTTGTCACCACGGCCCTTGGCGCGACGCTTCAGGAACACGTCGAACACCGGCGGCTGGAAGTAACGATAAGCGTCGTAGTCGCCCAGGTCGACCCCGAAATCCTGTTCAAGCGCCTCCATGAATTGCTTGGCCTCAGCGCCATCGCACCCGAGGTCGAAGTTCAGTGAGGTGTGCAGGCCGATGGTCTTGTGTTTTGGCAAGCCGATTTCTTCATGCAGCAATTGCAGGAGCTGCTGCATGACTGGATCTTCGGGGAAGTTGGGGGCCAGGTTCATAGTGGGGGTGCGTAGGAGTGGGTGAGGGGGCCTTTTACGTTGCAGGCGGTATTTGTTTCGCGTGACGAAGAGAGCCAAGCCTATCAAGAACAAGGCCAGGGGAAGAAGTTGAATGTTCAGGACAATGGCAATGTAGGGTAGCCAGAACAACAGAAGCAGTCCCGTTACGATGAAGGTAACGGCGAAACGCGTTCTTAACGTGCAGTCAGTGATTTTGTAATACAGCAGCAGATGGAGAGCGAATAATAGCGCTGTTTGTAGGTAAAGCCATTGACTAAAGTTCATCTGGAGTACACATGCATTGAGACGCTTGAGCGCTGCGGGCCTATGCCACCGCTGACCTGAGCATCCAGGCCAATGACGATGTCTGCGCTGTGAAAGTTGCGGATCCTGCGAGAAATCAAATCGCTGATAGCGTTCTCGACTATCGATTCTGCTTTGCTGGATATGATCCCGACAGGGGCTGCAACTGCGCCAGAAATGATTTCTTTTATGAGGTTGTTCCGATTGTTCAAGCTATCTGCCTGCTTCCTGGTCAGTGGCTTTGAGACGGCCACTGTCATGACGCAGGGTAGATCTCGGGCGAGCATCTTTTCGTACAACTTCTGAAGCCGCAAGCGGACCTCTATCGCTGAAGCTTTTACTTCCAGCAAGCAAAGTGTGGCTAGCTCTTGTTGATTGTTTGGCATCACGGTGAGTCGAATTACCGTGAAAGTGATGCCATAGTGGCCGATATATTGAGTCCTTTCGATGTTCACGGTTTTTTCCGAGACAGTTGATAGGAGGTTATGTTCAGTCGGCTACGCGTAACTCGTATAGAGGGTTGAGCGGGTATTTGAAGCAGTTTGGGAAACGGATGGCGTGACGTTTGGCGGTGTCTTACAAAAGCCTCCGGCATTTATGGCTTGCAACGATGTAATAGGTAAAGCTGATCAGTTGTAGGAGCGAGCTTGCTCGCGAAAAACTCAGGGGCGCCGCGTTTTTTCTGATTTACCGCGTCATCGTTGGCGATTTTCGCGAGCAAGCTCGCTCCTACACAGGTGTTGCTTAGACTTGCGCTTGTTCAGGTTGCAGCTGAACGTGTTGCGCGGCTTCCAACAAATCACAGCCGTCCTGAACGAGCAGGTACAGCGCATTAATGATGTGGGAAATGTCTTTGAGGTCGGCGTGGTCGAAGGTCAGGCAGGAGAAGGTTTCCAATAAGTCGCTGGCAGCGCGGATACGCTGGTGGGCGGCCGATTGGATATCTTCAGCTTTGGCTGCGGTGTCTATGACAAGAGGGTGGGTATCGGTGAAGTTGGTGCGTAACTGACGATAGCGGTCCCTCGTTTCAGGTATTTGCATTTGAACGTACTCGGTTTGCTGTTAGGTAACCGACATCACCGTGGCCAAACGGTGGGTGGCGGACTGTGCGCGGGTTGGCCAGCCGGAAACAGCAATCCGACACGTCCGAAGACGTCCCACACACAGCCGCCATAGCAGTGCGTTACGAGACGATAGACGCTCGCAAGGCAAGTAATGGCACTTATGTGAGCTGTTTTCAGGTGACCAAACCCGGTCGCTGAATTGGCAGCGACGAGCCGAACCTTAAAAGTGAGTTTGTTCTCGAGCAATAAACAGATAGTTTAGTCGTTCGAAGTTCGATCAAGCACTCAGAGGCCTACCGATACACCGCTCAAAAATCGCTTCCAATCCCCGATAGTCACACGCCACCGCATCAATATTTGCCGGTATCCACGCCGCGTGTTTCACCAACCACCAATTCACCGAAAACCCCGCGTTTACGATGATCTGCTCAAACAGGATCCGCTGCGCCCGTCCATTTCCCTCGCGGAAGGGATGAATGACGTTCAGGTCGCCATAAGCTTCAGCGATTTGACGCACAAGGTCAGCCTGAGTCGCACCGACATACCAATTGGCGTCTTGCATATGCCGGACAATTTTTGCCGCTTCCGGTGGAATACGCTCCGGGGTGCAAAACAGCGTGTCGCCTTTCTGGATGTTGACGCTGCGCAGTTCGCCGGCCCAGTCATAAATGTCACCGAACAGGATGCGGTGAATGTGTTGCAGGCGATCAAGGTCGTAGGGCGGCGGAAAGAGTGGAAGGTTGGCTACGGCGATTTCGGATAATTCCCGCTCGGCCTGGTGCAGGCGTTCTTCATCGAGCAAATCGAGGCGGTTGCGCAGAGTACTGCTACCGGGGTAGCAGTATGGGTCCTGGCCCACCCCGTATTTGTCGAGCATCAGCTAGAGGTGTTGCGGTACTTGGCAAGGACGGCTTCGCGTGTCGGCAGGGGTTTTTCGACGTCGGTCGGTTGGGTATCGAACCCTTCCAGGCGCAGGCTGGCCAAGTAATTGGAACGCCGGATCTTGTGATAGTGATCCTGTTTTTGCTCAAACGTCAGTTCGCTCATCGCTGCGTCCTCTTGGAAAGCAAGGCTTGATTGTAGCGCAATGCGTAGCTCGGTAGGCGGGATAAAACGCCCGTCACAACTTGTATAAAAAATCTGCCAGCGAGCTCAATTCAGCGTATGTTTCACCGCAAAATCTTGTAGGGCGATTCCGCCCACTACTTAAAGGGAGTTAAGCATGGGTTTGCTTCGTGTCGCCTCGGCGATGTCTTTGTGTGCGGTGGCGTTTTCCGTCCAAGCCGAGCAATTGCCAATTGAGGTGCTCAGCGCGGTGGTCAAGGACCAGAAAATCGCCGATGCCGAAGTGTTGCTGCAACGTAATGGCGCGCAGAACGTGGTGGGCCGTACCAACGCACAAGGCCAGGTAACGCTGACCAGCGAGGCGGCTGATGATGCCAGCAACCTGCTGATCATCAAGAAGCCTGGCTATTCCAACCTGGTGGTGAAGTGCCCGTGCAAAGGCATGACCTATGCCGTCAGCCCGGTGATGGAAAATCTCGACGGCCTGCGTGTGGTGTTGACCTGGGGCAAGGCTCCACGTGACCTCGACTCCCATATGATCTTCCCCGGCAATAACATCTTCTTCAACAATAAAAAGGGCACCGACGCCGAACTGGACGTGGATGACACCGACAGCTATGGCCCGGAAACCATCACCCTGCAGAAAAAGCATTACGGCGAAAGCTACGTCTACGCCGTGCATGACTATTCCAACAGCGGCTCTCCCACCTCCAGCGAGTTGTCCAACAGTGAGGCCAAGGTGTTCGTGTACATGGGGCAATCCCTGGTGCGCACTTACTATGTGCCGCAGAACCGCACGGGCAACCTGTGGACCGTGTTCCGCATGACAGGCAGTGGCGACTTCCAGGACATCAACACCTTCACCGGCGTGAGAGTTGGCGCCGAAGATGTACTCAACGAGGTCAAGCCTTTGCTGGACGACAGCGTGGCCGTCACCGCCGTGACAGTGAGCTCGTCGGTACAGGCCGATGCGAAGAAGCTGAACCTCAAGGGCGAAGCGGCCTACCAGGCCGGTAACCTGGACCAGGCCATCGACTTCTTCCGTCAAGCCATCGAGCTGGATAACAGCTTCGGCAAGGCTTACGGCAACCTTGGCCTGGCGTATCAGAAAGCCGGCAATACTGCGGAGTCGATCTGGGCCAACCGCAAGGCTATCGCCCTGGCGACCGGTACCAATGCCGCGACCGTGCGTGCCGGTGCCTACTACAACATTGCACGCATCTACGAAGCGGCTGGGCAGTTCCCGGATGCGTTGCGTCATTACCAGTTGGCCAAGGAGCAAAAGGCCAACCCGGTGTATGACACGGCGATCGAGCGGGTGCAGAACCGCTGATTCAGCAGTAGCTCGGTTGTGAAATGTGGGGGAGGGCTTGCCAGCTCCCACATTTTTAATCTGCTGCTTCCTGTTACTTTCTCAGAAAACTCCCACTTCGGCCCTGAGCCATCCCTCCCCCTGTGTATCATCCTGTCTCTTTTTTCCATGCGACCTTTCTCGATTCGCTGAGAATCCCGGGCTATGTTTTTGAGCCAACTCAGCGGTCAATGGAGTGACAGCCTTATGCACGACACCCTCCAGCAGGTCTTTGGTTACCCACACTTTCGCTTGGGCCAGGAAGAGACGGTCAGCGCCGTGCTGGCTGGGCGATCTGCCGCCGCCATTTTCCCTACGGGCTCGGGCAAATCCTTGTGTTACCAGTTGTCGGCCGTGTTGCTGCCGCACCTGACGCTGGTGGTGTCGCCGTTGCTGGCGTTGATGCAGGACCAATTGGGTTTCCTGCAGCGCCATGGCATTTCGGCGGGCAGTATCGACTCGGCCCAGAGCCGTGATGAGGCCAATGATGTAATGGCCCGTGCGCGATCGGGCGAGCTCAAGATTCTGATGATTTCCGTGGAGCGTTTGAAGAACGAGCGTTTCCGTAATTTCCTGAACAGCGTGCAGATCTCGTTGCTGGTGGTAGACGAGGCGCACTGTATCTCCGAATGGGGCCACAACTTCCGTCCGGATTATTTGAAGCTGCCGGACTACCAGCGCCAGTTCAACATCCCTCAGGCGCTGTTGCTGACGGCCACGGCCACGCCCAAGGTGATTGCTGACATGCAGGCCAAGTTCGCCATTGCTGCCGAAGATGTAGTGACCACGGGCTTCTATCGGCCCAACCTCAACCTGCTGGTGGAACCGGTCAGCGGCCATGACAAGCGCCGCAGGCTGGTGGAGTGGATGAAAGCGCGGGCCAACCAGCCGAGTATCGTCTACGTCACCTTGCAGAAAACCGCCGAGCAGATTGCCGAGCATCTGAACCGCCACGGTATTCAGGCCGAGGCTTATCACGCGGGGCTGCCCCATGAAAAACGCGAAGGTATCCAGCAGCGTTTCATGGGCGGGCGTTCCAATTGCATTGTCGCAACTATCGCGTTTGGCATGGGCATCGACAAGAGTGACATCCGCAATGTCGTGCACTTCGACCTGCCCAAGTCCATCGAGAACTACAGCCAGGAAATCGGCCGCGCAGGGCGTGACGGGCAGCCGTCGGATTGCCTGGTGTTGGCCAACCGCGACAGCCTCAATGTGCTGGAAAACTTCGTGTACGGTGATACGCCGGAGCAGGACGGCATTTTTCGCGTATTGGAGGAGTTGCAGTCCGCGCGTAGTGAAGGGCAGTGGGAGTTCCTGCTCAGGTCGCTGTCGGACCACAGCAATATTCGCGAGCTGCCGCTCAAGACGCTCTTGGTGCAGTTGGAGCTCAAGGGCATGATCGCGCCGCGCTATGCGTTTTATGCGGAATACCGTTTCAAATACCTGATCGAACCCGAAGCCTTGCTGGCGCGTTTTTCCGGCGAGCGGCAGCAGTTTGTCGCGGCGATCATCCAGGTGTGCAAGCGCGCTAAAACCTGGGCGACGGTCGATTTCGATGCGCTTTATCAACAGCACAATGCCGAGCGTAGCCGGGTGGTGAAGGCACTGGATTATTTTCAGGAGCAGGGCCTGATCGAGCTCGAAAGCAAGCAGATGACTGAGGTCTACAGTTTGCTCGACACCCATTTCGACCCGCACGCGTTAAGCGCCGAGTTATACACAGGCTTCAAGCAGCATGAGGTGACGGAGGTCGCGCGGATTCACGCCATGCTCGACCTGTTCGCCACCGACCACTGCCTGGGGCAGCGTCTGGCGCACTACTTTGGTGATGATAATGCACCCCAGCGTTGCGGGCATTGTTCGGTATGCCACGGCCAGGTCGCCCATCTGCCGGCGCCGCCGAGCCTGCCGCCGCTTGTGGATAAAAACTTCATGGGGCTGTGCGGTGATTTTATCCACAGGCATCATGAGCACACGGGGCACTTGCCGAATGCGGAGCGTTTGACGCGTTTCCTTGGCGGTATCAGCGTACCGTTGTTTACCAAGTTGAAGGCGCGGGGCATTCCCGGTTTTGCTGCGCTGGAAGACTACCCCTACGCCGAGGTGCGCGACTGGGCCCATGCTCAATTGGATCAACTTTGATGAGACTTGCCGATGCCTGACTCAACGCCTGTGCGCGACGACTACCGCCACTTCCAACCGATCACCACGCGTTGGCACGACAACGATGCCTACGGCCATGTGAATAACGTCACCTACTACAGCTTCTTCGACACAGCCGTTAATACCTACCTGATCGAACAGGGCGGGCTGGATATTCATGACGGTGAGGTGGTGGGGTTTGTGGTGAGTTCGGCCTGCGATTACTTCGCCTCGATCGTTTTTCCCGAGCGCATTGAAATCGGCCTGCGGGTAGGCAAGCTGGGCAATAGTTCGGTGCAGTATGAGCTGGCAGTATTCAAGGCGGGCGAGCAGGAGGCGTGTGCGGCGGGGCGCTTTGTCCATGTGTTTGTGGACCGAGCCTCGAACCAGCCAGTGCCGATTCCGGGAATGTTGCGCGAAGCGATGCAGCGGCTGCTGGTTTGACGCACCTATAAGCAAAGCATCCCAAATGTAGGAGCCGGGCTTGCCCGCGATGGCGCAGTATCAGGCAGTACGTCTAAAACCTGATTCACTGCTATCGCGGGCAAGCCCGGCTCCCACATCGGATGTGTTCGTCAGAGCGCGGGTTTATCAGTCGCGATAACGATGCTTGTTCTTGCGATGCCCATAGGCATGGCCGCGACCTGGGTGGCCATCGCGGTAGTAGCGACGATCGTCACGGTCGCGATCGCGGTAATGGCGGTTGTCGCGATCACTTTCGTTACCCATGTAGTTGCCTAGCGCGCCGCCCGCGCCACCGCCGGCCGCGGAGCCGATCAGTGCGCCGGTGCTGCCGCCGACGCTGCGGCCCACGACGTTACCGCCGGCTGCGCCCAATGCGCCACCAATGGCGGCTTCGCCACGGCTGCGTTTGTCGGCGCCGACTGCACTACCGCCTGCGCCGCCGAGGGCCGCGCCGATGGTCGAACCGGTGTTGCCGCCCAGCTGCTGGCCGACAACGGAACCTAGAACCCCACCCAATGCGCCGCCTACACCGGCTTCGGTGGTGCCGCCTGCCATGGCTGCGCCACTGACCAGGCCAAGGGACAACAAGAGAATCGAGGAGAACTTCATTCAGGGAAACCTCAAGGGATGACGGCGCGATCCTGAGGTTGTATCGAGGCGCTGACAATCGAAATCCGACCGGCGGCAGAGGTTGTATACAATTTGCTAAGTTACTGTTTTGTATGGGGAACTTAAGTCGTTTTTACGGGTCTTTAGCTACTTCGGAACGGCCGCTTTTATGCAAAAGCGGCCTTTTTTGTGCCTGTCGAATGTGTGGTGCTTGTGCTGGCCTCTTCGCGGGCAAGCCCGCTCCCACATCAGATCGGTCCACACAGTCTCAATGGTGAACCCATCCCAGTGTGGGAGCGGGCTTGCCCGCGAAAGCGTTAGTTCAAGCAACACATATCTCGGATCGAGTCAGGCCGAGCGCGCCATGATCAACCCACTGTCACTCGCCGCTTCCAAGCGAATCGCAACAAACTTGGACGTTGGCGTATGGCTACCGTCGCCAGTGCTTTCCAACGGCACCAACGGGTTCACTTCGGGGTAGTAAGCCGCCGCCTGCCCCGCCGGAATATCAAATGCCAGCAACGTAAAACCCTTCACGCGGCGCTCACGACCGTCTTCCCACAGCGACACGATGTCTGCCTTCTGCCCCGGCTTGAAGCCCAGGCGGATGATGTCGGCTTCGTTGACGAACAGCACGTCACGTTGGCCTTTGACCCCGCGATAACGGTCGTCCAGGCCGTAGATGGTGGTGTTGTACTGATCATGGGAGCGCATTGACTGCATGATCAGGTCCGGCACTCGGCCCGTGGCGTGGGTGCGCTCATGGATCAGGTCTTTGGGCAAGATGTTGGGGCGGAAGTTGGCGCGACCTGAGGGGGTGTTCCAGCGGCGTGCGCCGGCGGAGTTGCCCAGATAGAAGCCGCCTGGATGTTTGATCTTTTCGTTGAAGTCCTTGAAGCCTGGGATGGTGTCGGCGATCAGGTCGCGGATGCGCCCGTAGTCGGCCACCAGCCAGTTCCAATCCACGGGCTTGCTGCCCAGGGTAGCGGCAGCAATGCCCGCCAGGATCGCCGGCTCGGACTTCATCAGTTTCGACAGCGGTTGCAGTTGGCCGTTGGAGCCGTGGACCATGCTGAACGAGTCTTCCACCGTCACCGCTTGCGGGCCGTCGGCCTGGATGTCTATGTCGGTGCGGCCCAGGCACGGCAAGATCAACGCATCTTTACCGTGCATCAGGTGGCTGCGGTTGAGCTTGGTGCTGATCTGCACGGTCAGGTCGCAATTTCGCAGCGCTTCAAAGGTGCGCGTGCTGTCTGGCGTGGCTTGGGCAAAGTTACCGCCCAGGCCGATAAAGACTTTGGAGCGGCCTTCAAGCATGGCGTGAATTGCTTCCACCACGTTATGGCCATTGTCGCGCGGCACCTGGAACTGGAAACGACGCTCCAGCGCGTCCAGAAACGCCACCGGTGGGCGTTCGTTGATGCCCATGGTGCGGTCGCCCTGTACGTTACTGTGGCCACGCACCGGGCACAGCCCGGCACCTGGGCGGCCGATATTGCCGCGCAGCAGCATCAGGTTGGCGATTTCCTGGATAGTCGGCACCGAGTGGCGGTGCTGGGTAATCCCCATCGCCCAGCACATGATTACATTCTTGCCTTTGGCGTACATGCGTGCCGCTTGCTCGATCTCCACCAGGGTCAGGCCGGACTGCTCGACGATCTCCTCCCACGAGGTGTCGTCGATCTGACCCAGGTATTCCAGGACGTTGGCAGTGTGCTCGTTGAGGAAGTCGTGGTCGAACACCGCTTCCTTGCCTTCGGCCAGGGCTTGGCGTTCCCACAGCAGCAGGAACTTGGCCATGCCACGCAAGATAGCCATATCGCCACCCAGCGCCGGGCGGAAGTAGGCGGTGTTGGTCGGCTTGTCGCCGTTGGTGAGCATTTCCAGCGGATGTTGCGGGTGCTGGAAGCGCTCCAGGCCGCGCTCTTTCAGCGGGTTGATACACACCACCTGAGCGCCGCGTTTCACCGCTTCGCGTAGCGGCTCGAGCATGCGTGGGTGGTTGGTGCCGGGGTTCTGGCCCCAGACGAAAATGGCATCGGCATGTTCGAAGTCATCAAAGGTCACAGTGCCTTTGCCCACGCCGACACTCTGCGCCAGGGCTACGCCGCTGGCTTCGTGGCACATGTTCGAGCAGTCCGGGAAGTTGTTGGTGCCAAAGGCGCGTACGAACAACTGGTACAGGTAGGCGGCTTCGTTGCTGGCGCGGCCCGAGGTGTAGAACTCGGCCATGTTCGGGCTGGGCAGTGCGTTGAGGTGCTTGCCGACCAAGTCGAAGGCGGCTTCCCAACTGATGGGCGTGTAGCGATCGGTCTCGGCGTCATAGCGCATCGGCTCGGTCAGGCGGCCCTGGTATTCCAGCCAATAGTCGCTTTGCTCCAGCAACGCTGTGACGCTGTGCTTGGCGAAGAAGGCCGCATCGACGCGGCGCTTGGTGGCTTCCCAGTTGACCGCCTTGGCGCCGTTTTCGCAGAACTTGACCATGCCGCTTTCCGGCGAGTCGCCCCAGGCGCAGCCCGGGCAGTCGAAGCCGCCGTTCTGATTGGTCTTGAGCATCATGCGCAGGTTTTTCAGGGCGTTGTCACTGGTCAGCCAGGCTTGCGCCACACTGATCAGAGCGCCCCAGCCACCGGCTGGGCCTTTATAGGGCTTGTAGCGTGGGGTTGGGGTCTGGTCGGCTTGGTGGTGAAGGCTCATGGCTGGTGCTCCATCGCAGGGCTATAGACCCGTGGCGCGCTTTTTTGCGGCAGGTGGATGAGGTTGAGGTTGTGCCGGCGCGCCCATTGCAAGGCCAGGCCGGTAGGCGACGACAGGCTGACCAGGGTCTGGATGCCCGCGCGCAAGACTTTCTGAATCAATTCGAGGCTGCAGCGGCTGGTAACAATCGCGAGGCCGCCGTCGGTCGGAATCTTTTGGCGGATCAACGCACCAATCAACTTATCCAGGGCGTTATGCCGGCCGATGTCTTCGCGACCCATCAGCAATTCACCCTGGCTGTCCATAAAAATCGCCGCATGCACGGCGCCGCTGTGCTGGCCCAGGGGTTGGAATGCGCTGATACGCTGGCGCAGGCCATCTAGCCACTGCGCGGGCGGCAAGGGTGCGCCGGGCAGTACCTGGAGGTCGGGCAATGCTTGTTCTACCGCTTCAACGCCACATAGACCGCAGCCGCTGGTGCCTGCCAATTGGCGGCGTTGCTGCTTGAGGTTCCAGAACGCACGGCTGGAAACCTGTACCTGAGCGTACTGGGCTGCGCCTGAACCGCTGATTTTCAGGTCATAAATGTCGTTAACGTCGGTGATAATGCCGCTGCCGAGGCTGAAACCTACAATGAAGTCTTCCAGGTCCGTAGGCGTCACCAGCATCACCGCCTGGCTGATATCGTTGTAGGCAATCGCCAACGCCACTTCTTCGGCCAGCGCAGTGCTGGCGACTTCCGTGTGTTCAAGATTGCAATAGTGATAGCTCTGGCTAGCGACGGGCGCGGTCGATTCGAGAGCGGGCGCCGCGCAGTGAGGGCGCTTGGCGTTCATGGGGCAGTACCACCGGCGGATTGATCAGTGTTTAGACTAGGCGCGGCAAAGGGTCACGTCTAATCGCCAGTATTGATCTATTGATAGAGGGCGTCGATCAAGGTTCACCGGCGTTTGCGTCGGGCTTATTCCAGGCAGGGGTGAGTTGGATACTTTTGAGTCTTTAGCCAGTCTGGAACCCAAGTCGGCAGGACTGGTCTAGTCTTGGGCATCTGGAAATTAAATCCCAAGGAGAGCGCACCATGAGTATTTTTAGCTTTATCAAAGAAGCCGGCGAAAAGATTGTCGACCTGTTGACGCCGGGTAATGCGAACGCAAGTGAGCAGTTGAAGGAGCATGTGAGCAAGGTGGGCCTGGGTAATCCAAACGTGCAGACCACGGTGGATGGCGACAAGGTCACGGTGACCGGTGAAGTGGCCACGCAGGAAGAGAAAGAGAAGATCCTGTTGGCGCTGGGTAACATTGCCGGCGTGGCAAGTGTGGATGACCAGATCACTGTTACTGGCCCTGCGGTTACCGCTGCTCGCTTCGTCGTAGTGAAAAAGGGCGATACCCTCAGCGCGATTTCCCTGGCGGTGTACGGTAATGCCAACCAGTACAACAAGATTTTCGAGGCTAACAAGCCGCTGCTGTCGCACCCGGACAAGATCTACCCCGGCCAGACACTGCGCATCCCTGAGTAATACGCAGGGCAAAATGTGGGAAGGGGCGTGCTCCCTCCCACACTTGATCAAAGTCCGGCAATGAGATCTCGATAATCCCCCACTGCTAAAAATTCTGCGGTGTCCTTTGGTCCTTTCTTGCTATCAGGCTCTTTCACTGCCAGCAAATGACCGACCCCGAAATCCCGGGCGCTGCGCAAGATCGGCAAAGTGTCGTCTATAAACAGGCTACGGGCCGGGTCAAAGTGGATATCCGCTTGCAAGGCTTGCCAGAATTGCGGGTTTTCCTTGGGAAAACCGTAGTCGTGAGAGCTGATCAAACGCTCGAAATACGGCGCCAGTTCAATGCGTTCCAACTTCAATGACAGCGAATCACGATGAGCGTTGGTGATCATGATCACGCGCTTGCCGGCCTGTTTGATGGCCGCCAGGAACGTATCGGCATCCGGACGCAGGGCGATCAGGTGGGCGGTTTCCAGCTTGAGTTCGCGCACCGGGATCTTGAGCTCGGCGCTCCAGAAATCCAGGCAATACCATTGCAACTGTCCGGCGTTACGCTCAAACAGCGGTTGCAGCTCCATCTCGGCCATGGCCTGGCTCACACCGTGCAGTTCGGCGTAGCGCTGGGGCAGGTGCTCCATCCAGAAGTGGTTGTCGTAATGCAGGTCGAGCAGGGTGCCGTCCATGTCCAGCAGAACGGTGTCGATGGCGTGCCAGGGCAAAGAGGGCATGGTGGGGTCTCACGTAAGTAAAGATATCCGACACAGACAATCGGAAAAGCCACGGTATAGTAACCCGATCACGCCAAGGAGCCGTTTATGCGCCAGAAACCCACTGTCCTCGCCCGCGAAATAGTCGCCAGTAGCCGTTTGTTCCGCGTGGAGGAAGTGCAATTGCGCTTTTCCAATGGCGTTGAGCGCACCTACGAGCGTCTTGTCGGGCGCGGTACGGGCTACGGCGCCGTGATGATTGTGGCGATGATCGATGAAGACCATGCAGTGCTGGTGGAAGAATACTGCGGCGGCACTGACGAGTATGAATTGTCGTTGCCCAAAGGCCTGATCGAGCCCGGCGAAGACGTGCTTGCAGCGGCAGACCGCGAACTCAAGGAAGAGGCCGGCTATGGCGCACGGCAGTTGGAGCACATCACCGAGCTGTCATTGTCGCCCGGCTATATGAGCCAGAAGATCCAGGTGGTGTTGGCTACCGATCTCTACGAAGAGCGTCTTGAAGGTGATGAGCCCGAACCAATGCGGGTAGACCGGGTCAACCTGCGTGAGCTGTCGGCGCTGGCGCAAAACGAGCAGTTCAGCGAAGGTCGTGCCCTGGCGGCGCTGTATCTGGTAAGAGACCTGTTGACCCAGCGTGGAGCGTTCACCGCATGAGCGAACTGTTTTTAGGCCACCCGTTTATCGCTCCGGTCATTGAACTGGCTCGGCAGGCGGGTGAAGCCATCCTGCCGTACTGGCGTGCCGAGGTAGCCGTGACGTCCAAGGCGGATGATTCTCCCGTGACGGCTGCTGACCTGGCTGCCCACCATCTGATTCTCGCTGGCCTCACCGCGCTGGACCCAAGCATTCCAGTGCTGTCTGAAGAGGACGCCGATATCGATCAGAGCGTGCGTGCCGGCTGGCAGCGTTGGTGGTTGGTGGACCCTCTGGATGGCACCAAGGAATTCATTTCTGGCAGTGAAGAGTTCACCGTCAATATTGCATTGATCGAACAGGGCCGCGTGGTGTTCGGCGTGGTGTCGATACCGACCACTGGCCGTTGCTACTTCGGCGGCGCGGGCCTGGGGGCTTGGCGTTCGGACGTCAATGCCGCGCCCAAGCAGATTCAAGTGCGCCAGGCCAGGGCTGCGGGCGAAGCCTTTACCGTGGTGGCCAGCCGTCGTCATACCAGCCCTGAGCAGGAGCGTCTGTTAGATGGTTTGAGCGAGGGCTTGGGCGAGTTGAAACTGGCGAATATCGGCAGCTCGTTGAAGTTTTGCTTATTAGCCGAGGGCAGTGCCGATTGTTATCCGCGCCTGGCGCCGACCTCGCAGTGGGATACCGCAGCGGCCCAGGGTGTATTGGAAGGGGCGGGGGGCGAAGTGCTGGAGTTGGATGGCAAGCCGTTCAGCTACCCGGCGCGGGAGTCGTTGCTGAACCCGTTCTTTCTGGCATTGCCAGCCAAGGCCGCCTGGCGTGATCGGCTGCTGACCCTGGCCAGATCTTAAGATCACTGCAGAGCAAAATGTGGGAGCGGGCTTGCCCGCGATGGCGGAGTGTCAGTCGTACAGGTATTGACTGATCCACCGCTATCGCAGGCAAGCCAGCTCCCACATTTGTTTTATGTAATGGCTGCTAGCGGTGCAGGACGTACTGGCCGGTAAAGACTACGGCACGCGCTGCACTGCCTTCATTCACAATCCACGTCTGCAGCGCCAACCGCGCCCGCCCATAGCGCTGATAGGTCGCCATAAAGCGCTTCCAAATCTTTTCATCCGGCGCCGCGCAAATGGCTGTCGCGTCCTGGGTCACCGGCAGCGGGTAGCTGATCTGCCCTTCCTGAATCACGATGTGCCCGTCTTCAATCCCGGCTTCACGCAGCTTCAGGTGCAGCCAACCCCAACCCGCCAGCACGGCGCCGCAGTAGAGGCTGCCGCCAAACATGGTGCTCTTGTGGTTGATATTGGCTTGCAAGGGCAGGTGCAGTTGCAGCTGGTCCTGTTGCCAGTCGAGCACCCTGAGGCCCATTTCCCGGGTGAGTGGGATGTCATGGTGAAGGATGGATTCCAGGTAACGGCTATCGCGGCTCATGGCGGCCTCTTCGTAGGTGGACGATGTCATTCGTCATCGGCGCTCTGGCTGGCACTGTCGGCGAAGTTCAGGCCGTGTTTGCGCAGTTTGTCGTGCAAGGTTTTGCGCGGCACGCCCAGGGCTTCGGCGAGGCTGCGCACGGAGCTGTGGGGGCGGGTCAGTTCGGCGGCGATCAGGCTTTTTTCGAACTGTTCGACTTGCTCGCTCAGGCCTCCGGGCGTGGAGGTCAGCACGCCGGCGGCGGGATGGTCCTGGGCGTTATCCAGGGCCAACTCCAGGCCGAGGGCGAAACGCTCCGCGGCGTTTTGCAGTTCCCGCACATTGCCCGGCCAGCTGTGGCGCAGCAACAGCGCGCGCTGGCCCGGTTGCAGTTCGTGCAAGGGCAGGCCGTGGCGGCTGCTGGCCTCGTCGGCGAAGTGCTGGAACAGCATCAGCGCATCTTCACCCCGTTCCCGTAGCGGGGGAATGCGCAGCGGCGCCACATTGAGGCGGTAATACAAGTCGGCACGGAAACGGCCCTGATCGGCGGCCTGGCGCAGGTCTTCCTTGGTGGCGGCGATAATGCGGATATCCAGCGGGATCAGCTGATTGCCACCCAGGCGCTCCACGACGCGCTCCTGTAAAAGGCGCAGCAACTTGACCTGTACATCCAGGCTCATGCTTTCGATTTCATCGAGGAACAGCGTGCCGCCATTAGCGAACTCGAACTTGCCGATACGGCGCTTTTGCGCGCCGGTAAACGCGCCCGGTTCATGGCCGAATAGTTCGCTTTCCACGACCGATTCCGCCAGTGCTCCGGCGTTAATCGCCACAAACGGGCCGCTGCGTCGGCTTGAGAGGTCGTGCAGGGCGCGGGCGACGACCTCCTTGCCAGCGCCGGTTTCGCCGAGGATCAGCACATCGGCCTTGGTCGCGGCCAGTGCACCGATTTGCTCGCGCAGGCGCAACATCTGTGGCGAGTGCCCTACCAGGCGCGTACTGAGTTGCTGGCGGTCGCTGAGAGCCAGGCGCAGGCTGCGGTTGTCCAGTACCAGCCGGCGCAGGGCCAGGGCGCGGCGCACGCTGTCGAGCAGCGCGTCGCTGGCGAAGGGCTTTTCCAGGAAGTCATAGGCACCAGCACGCATGGCCTGCACCGCCAGCGGTACGTCGCCGTGGCCGGTGATCAGCAGCACCGGCAGGTCGGGGTCCTGGCCGTGCAGTTCGGCCAACAATTCCAGGCCGTCCATGCCGGGCATGCGGATGTCGCTGACCACCACGCCCGGCCAGTCTCGGGACAGACGTGCGGTGAGCCCGTTGGCTTCTCCCAGGGGCAGGACGTTCAGGCCGGCCAGGTCCAGGGTCTGGCACAGGGCCTGACGCAGGTGTGGATCGTCGTCGATCAATACCACCTGAATCGAGTTGTCGATACTCATACACTGCGGTCCTCGGACGGTTGCAGACTGACGCCCGGCGAGCCGGCACGTAATTTCAAGGTTAACAGCGCGCCGCCTTCCTTGTGGTTGGCGAACAACAGTTCGCCGCCAAAGGCGCGCATCAGCGTGTCGCAGATCGCCAGGCCCAGGCCCAGGCCCTGAGTGCGCGTCTTGGTGGTGTAAAACGGCTCGCTGGCGCGGCCCAGGGCTTCCATGCAAAAGCCCGGGCCGTTGTCGCGAATATACAAGTTGACGCCATGGGGCGTGGTTTCGGCACTCAGCCAGAGTTTGCGTGGCGGGCCTTTTTCGGTGAGGGCGTCCAAGGCATTGGCCAGCAGGTTCCCCAGCACCTGGCGCAGGCGGGTTTCACCAGCCTGCACCCACAGGGTTGCCTCTGGCAGGTCGCGGATCAACTCCACCTCCATCGAACGCCGACGCTTGGCCAGCAATGCCAGGGCGTCGTCCAGCGCCGGTTGCAAAGCCACGCTCTCCGGCGCATGCCGGTCGCGACGGGCGAAGGCGCGTAGGTGGGCGATAATCGAAGCCATGCGCCCGGTCAATTCGCTGATCAGCTTGAGGTTGCCACGGGCATCGTTGGTGCGCTCATGGTCGAGCAGGATTTCGGCGTTTTCGGCATAGCTGCGAATCGCCGCCAGTGGCTGATTCAGTTCATGGCTGATACTCGCCGACATGGTGCCCAGCGCCGACAGTTTACCGGCCTGGACCAAGTCGTCCTGAGCGCGCACCAGTTCTTGCTGGGCGTGTTCGCGCTCCAGCACTTCCTGCTTCAGGCGCCGGTTCAGGCCCTCCAGGTCACTGGTACGCTCGGCCACGCGCATTTCCAACTCGCGGCGGGCCTTGGCTTCGAAGGCGATGCGTTCCAGGTAGTGCCGGCGGCGCTGCATCAGCAACCCCAGCAACAGCATCAGCACCAACAACGTGGCGCCGCCCACGGCAACGACCGTGCGCACCGGGCGGTTGATCAGCGAGCGCGGCGCGAGGATTTCCACGTTCCAGCCGGTCTCTGCGATGGCTGTGGATTGGCGCAGCCAAGCGCTGCTGCTGAGGCTCAGTGGCTGCGGGTCGCGGGTGGGGTAGGGCTGGATAGCAATGATGGCCTGGCGTTCTTCGGCGGTCAGTGGCCGCGTGGCGCGGAATCGCCATTGCGGGCGCGAAGTGAGGATCACCACGCCGTTGTGGTCGGTGACCAACAGTTGTTCGGGGGTATTGCCCCACAGGCTTTCGGTGTGGTCCAGGTCGACCTTCACCACCAGCACCCCGATGATAGTATCGCCGTCACGTACCGCTGCTGCGAAGAAGTAGCCGCGCTTGGCCGAGGTGGTGCCCAGGCCGAAGAACCGGCCGAGGCGCCCGGCCATGGCTTCGCTGAAATACGGACGGAAGGAAAAGTTGCGCCCGACAAAGCTGTCTTGTTTGTCCCAGTTGGACGCGGCGAGGGTCTTGCCGGTGGTGTCCATCAGATACATCACCTCTACCCCGGCCTGGGCGGCGACATCCTTGAGCAACTGGTTGGCGCTGACCAGGTGGGTGCTGACATGGGGAGCGTCCAATGCAGTACGCAGGGCCGGTAAGTCACCGAGGATCTGCGGCAGTATTTCGTAGCGGTGCAGGGTGCCCAGCAAGTTGGCGACGTAGAGGTCGAGGGTCTGGCGATTTTGCCCGGCCAGTTCGCTGCGGTAATAGCGCTCGGCCAAATGCTCCAGCGGCCACAACAGCGGTGCCAGGCACAGAGCCAGCAGGGCTAGGCTGCGCCAGCGGGGTCTTCGCGCAAGGGGTGGGGTCATGGGAGTCGCGCCTGTGAGTACAGGCGCATTATGCCTAGTGCTGCTGTGCAAGACACTCGTGCAATGCGTCTTGCCATTGTGGCTGGCTGACGTGCCATTGCTGTTGCAGGCGCGTGCAGTCCAGGCGCGAGTTCAGCGGGCGCTTGGCGGGGGTCGGGTAGGCGCTGGAAGGAATCGGTTCCAGCTCGGCGCAGGCCTTGCCTTCGGCGCGCAGTTGCTCGCCAATCGCCGCGGCAAAACCGAACCACGAGGTTTCACCCTGGGCAGTGAGGTGGTAAACACCCCAATCCCCTGCCTTACCGGCCTGCCACTGCTCGATCAGCACGCGGGTGCTGTTGGCGATAGTCCCGGCCCAGGTCGGCGCACCGATCTGGTCGGCAACGATGCGCATCTGCGCTTTTTCCTGCAGCAGGCGTTGCATGGTCAGCAGGAAATTCTTGCCATGGCCCGAATAGACCCAGCTGGTACGCAAGATCAGGTACTGGCCGCCAACAGCCGCAATCGCCTGCTCACCCGCCAGCTTGCTCTGGCCGTAGACGCCCAATGGGTTCGGCGTGTCGCTTTCGGTGTACGGGGCAGGTTTAGTGCCGTCGAACACGTAGTCGGTCGAGTAGTGAATCAGCGGGATGCCCAGGGCCTTGGCTTCTTCGGCGAGGATGCGGGGGGCGATGGCATTGATGGCGAACGCAGCGTCCGGCTCGCTCTCGGCCAGATCGACGGCGGTGTGGGCCGCCGCGTTGATGATCAGGCCGGGGCGATGGGCGCGCACTTGTTGGCGGATAAGGTCTGCGTTTGCCAGGTCAAGCTGGTCGCGGCCCAGGACGATGAGTTCGCCCAGGTCCTGGAGCCGCTGTTGCAGCTCCTGGGAGACTTGGCCGTGTTGGCCGGTGATGAGGATTTTTAGGGAGGCTGTCACGGGAACAGGTCCGCGTCTTTCAGGTTTTTACCGTTTTGATCCTTGGCAGACAAGGTGGGTGGGCCCGCCAACTGCCAATCAATGCTCAGTTCAGGTTCGTCCCAGCGAATGCACCTCTCCGCAGACGGTGTGTAGTAATCCGTGGTCTTGTAGAGGAATTCTGCGTATTCGCTGAGTACTACAAAACCGTGGGCGAAGCCCGGAGGAATCCACAGCTGGCGGTTATTTTCGGCCGATAGGCGCACGCTGGCCCATTTGCCGAAATGTGGTGAGCTGCGGCGGATATCCACCGCAACGTCCAGTACCTCTCCGGCGGTCACACGCACCAATTTTCCTTGGGCGTGTTCTACCTGATAGTGAAGGCCTCTCAGCACGCCCTTTTGCGAGCGCGAGTGGTTGTCCTGCACAAACTGCAGTTCCAGACCGCTGGCCTGAGCAAAATCCCGGGCGTTGAAACTTTCATAGAAAAAGCCACGTTCATCGCCAAAAACCTTGGGCTCGATGATCAATACACCGGGCAGTTCAGTGGCGTTCACATTCATTTAGGATTCCCAGCGAGAGAGTACAAGTACTGACCATAGCCGGTCTTGCCAAAGTACTTGGCACGTTCCAGCAGATAGTCACGATCGATCCAGCCGTTTTCGTAGGCGATTTCTTCCAGGCAGGCCACTTTCAAGCCCTGGCGGTGCTCGATGGTCTGAACGTAGGTCGAGGCTTCCAACAGGCTGTCATGGGTGCCGGTGTCGAGCCAGGCGAAACCACGACCGAAGCGTTCAACGTGCAGATCGCCACGCTGGAGGTAGGCATTGTTGACGTCGGTGATCTCCAACTCGCCGCGTGGCGACGGCTTGACCGCCTTGGCGATCTTGATCACGTCGTTGTCGTAAAAGTACAGGCCGGTCACGGCGTAGTGGGACTTAGGCTTAGCCGGTTTTTCTTCGATGGACAGGGCGCGGCCTTCACTATCGAAGTCAATTACACCGAAACGCTCAGGGTCTTTGACCCAGTAACCGAACACGGTAGCGCCTGAGGGGCGTTCCGCCGCAGTGCGCAGCTGCTCGCCGAAATGCTGGCCGTGGAAGATATTGTCCCCCAGGATCAAGCACACAGGGTCATCGCCAATGAACTCTTCGCCGATGATAAACGCCTGGGCCAAGCCATCCGGCGAAGGCTGCTCCGCGTAGGTGAAGCGCACGCCGAATTGGCTGCCATCGCCCAGCAGGTTCTGGTATTGGGGCAAGTCCACTGGTGTGGAGATCACCAGGATGTCCTTAATCCCCGCCAGCATCAGTACCGAGATCGGGTAGTAGATCATCGGCTTGTCATATACCGGCAACAACTGTTTGGACACGCCCAGGGTAATGGGATGCAAACGGGTGCCGGAACCGCCGGCCAATACAATTCCCTTCATCATGCGATCAAATCCTTCACGTCAGTATTGCCCAGTCGTTCACCTTGATAACTGCCGTCCTGGACCCTGCGGCACCATTCCAGGTTATCGAGGTACCACTGCACGGTTTTGCGCAGGCCGGTCTCGAAGGTTTCTTCCGGGACCCAGCCCAGTTCGCGTTCGATTTTGCTGGCGTCAATGGCATAGCGTTGGTCGTGGCCTGGGCGATCCTTGACGAAGGTGATCAGGTCAGTGAATTTCTCCACGCCGGCTGGGCGTTGCGGCGCCAGTTCTTCCAGCAGGGCGCAGATGCCGCGTACCACGTCGATGTTCTTCTGTTCGTTGTGGCCGCCAATATTGTAGGTTTCGCCCACAACCCCAGTGGTGACCACTGTGAGCAGCGCACGGGCGTGATCCTCGACGAACAGCCAGTCACGCACCTGCAGACCATCGCCATACACCGGCAGTGGCTTGCCCGCCAGGGCATTGAGAATCACCAGCGGGATCAATTTTTCGGGGAAGTGGAACGGCCCGTAATTGTTCGAGCAGTTGGTCAACAGCACCGGCAGGCCATAGGTGCGCTGCCAGGCGCGTACCAGGTGGTCGGACGCCGCCTTGCTCGCGGAATAAGGCGAGCTGGGGGCGTAAGGCGTGGTTTCGGTGAAGAGGTCGTCCACGCCATGCAGGTCGCCATACACCTCATCAGTGGAGATGTGGTGGAAACGGAACGCGCTTTTTGCCGGCTCTGCCAGCTTCTGCCAATAGGCGCGCGTGGCTTCCAGCAGGCTGTAGGTGCCGACGATGTTGGTCTGGATAAAATCCGACGGACCGTCAATGGAGCGGTCGACATGGGACTCGGCCGCCAGGTGCATGATCGCATCGGGTTGGAAGCGTGCGAGCACGGCGCTGACGGTGGCCTGGTCGATGATATCGGCCTGGACAAACTCATAGCGGCTGTTGGACGCGATGCTGGTCAGCGACTCGAGGTTGCCGGCGTAAGTCAGCTTGTCCAGGTTGAGCACTTCATGCTCAGTGTGTTGAATCAAGTGCCGGATCAGGGCCGAGCCAATAAATCCGGCACCGCCGGTGATGAGAATGCGCATGTCGAGGGCCTTTTCCTTAGACGGACATAAAGCGAAAGATGCATAGCTTGAGTTGTGAATCGGGCTGGCGCAAGCGCCGTGAGCATAAGGGGTTGATTATCGCCCCTGAACAATGGCGATATAGACGCCTGAAAAAACAAAGGTCGTCACAATGTCGTTAGCCACGTTGACCCACCGTGCCAGCTTGCCTTGCCCACAAGTAACCCTCGAGCAGGCAGCACACCTGCTCGAGCGACATTATGGAATGACGGGCAAATTACGCTCATTGGGCAGTCAACAAGACCTCAACTATAGAGTTGACAGCACTCGGGGCCGCTTTGTTCTGAAGATCTGCCGAGGTGACTACGCCGCGCTTGAACTCCAGGCCCAGCATGCGGCCCTTAACAGCCTGGGCACGCATCCCGGCCTGCGCGTGCCCAAGGTCATCCCGACCGTGGAGGGCGAGGATCTACTGACGGTCAACGTCGATGGCCAAACCCTGCACCTGCGGCTATTGGGCTACATCGACGGCCAGCCCCTGACGCATTTACCCCACCTGAGCCGCACCGTGATCGAAGGCTTTGGTGAGCTGTGCGGGCAGATGAGCCTCGCGCTGGCAGATTTCGAGCACCCTGGCCTTGCGCGCACCCTGCAATGGGACCCGCGCCACGCGCAGGCATTGATCGCCCACCTGCTGGCAACCTTGCCCGACCTGCCGCAGCGTGCTGCTTTGGAGCAGGTGGCCAGGCAGGTCGAGGCGCATGTCCAGCCGTTGGCGGCACACCTGCCGTGGCAAGCGGTGCACATGGATATCACCGATGACAATGTGGTGTGGCAGCGTGATGCCCAGCGGCACTGGCGTATACAAGGCGTGATCGATTTTGGCGATCTGGTGCGTACCTGGCGAGTTGCCGACCTGTCGGTGACCTGCGCGGCGCTGTTGCACCATGCCGACGGTGATCCGTTTGCCCTCTTGCCGGCGATCCAGGCCTGCCACGCGGTCACGCCGTTGCAGCGCGAAGAGTTGGAGGTGTTGTGGCCGTTGATCGTCGCCCGCGCGGCAGTGTTGGTGCTCAGCAGTGAGCAGCAGCAATGCCTGGACCCGGATAACGTTTATCTAAAGAAAAACGCCGAACACGAGTGGGAAATCTTCCATATCGCCACGTCGGTGCCCTTTGAACTCATGCAAGCAGCGATTCTGTGCAGCGTCGGTGAAACATTACCGCCCGTCGCCAACCAAGACTTCGCGCCTTTATTGCCAGGCTTGGTGGGGCGCGAGTTCGCGCTGATCGACCTGGGCGTACTCAGCCCGCATTTCGAGGCTGGCAATTGGGAAACTCCCGGCATCGATCGGCGCTTGCTGGATCAAGCGGCGACGGTGCATGGGCTGGCGGCCAGTCGTTATGGGCAATACCGCTTGTCGCGCACCCGCCCCGACAGTGCGCTAGAGCCCGAGACATTACCCCTGCATGTCGAACTGCACCTGCCTCACGGCACGGTTCTGGAAGCACCCTTTGCGGGAACGCTGCGCGAAGGTGCCGACGGCTTGCTGTGCTTGCACGACAGTGAGCTGAGCCTGCGCCTGTGGGGCGTGCGCACGTCACTCAAGCCCGGCGCAACGCTGGTCAAAGGGCAGGTGCTGGGCGAGGTGCAGGCGCCGTTGACTGTGCAGTTATGCCGCGCCGACCTTGAGCCGCCGCTGTTCTGCACACCTTCCCGGGCGTTGGCGTGGCAGGCGTTGTGCCCGTCACCCTCGGCGCTGTTGGGCCTGGCCTGTGATGCTGAGCCGGAACTGGACCCGCAGGCCCTGCTGGCCCGGCGGGATGCCAGCTTTGCCCGCTCCCAGAAGCACTACTACGCCGACCCACCGCGTATCGAGCGCGGCTGGCGTAACCACCTGATCGATATGCAGGGCCGATCCTACCTCGACATGCTCAACAACGTGGCCGTGCTGGGCCATGGCCACCCGCGCATGGCTGAGGTGGCGGCTCGGCAATGGTCGTTGCTCAACACCAACTCGCGCTTTCACTATGCGGCAATTGCCGAGTTCTCCGAGCGCCTGCTGGCGTTGGCGCCACAGGGCATGGACCGGGTGTTCCTGGTCAACAGCGGCACGGAGGCCAATGACCTGGCGATTCGTTTGGCCTGGGCCTACAGCGGCGGGCGCGACATGCTCAGCGTGCTGGAGGCCTATCACGGCTGGTCGGTGGCGGCGGATGCCGTGTCCACCTCGATTGCCGATAACCCCCAGGCCTTGAGCAGCCGCCCGGATTGGGTACACCCGGTGACCGCGCCCAATACTTACCGCGGTGAATTCCGCGGGCCGGACAGCGCGCCGGACTATGTACGAAGTGTTGAGCATAACCTGGCGAAAATCGCCGCGAGCCAGCGTCAATTGGCCGGGTTTATCTGTGAACCGGTGTACGGCAACGCCGGTGGCATCTCCCTGCCAGCGGGTTACCTGCAACAGGTGTATGGCTTGGTGCGTGCCCAGGGGGGCGTGTGCATCGCCGATGAAGTGCAGGTGGGTTACGGCCGCATGGGGCATTTCTTCTGGGGGTTTGAACAGCAGGGTGTGGTGCCTGACATCATTACCATGGCCAAGGGCATGGGCAACGGCCAGCCGTTGGGCGCAGTGATTACCCGCCGAGAGATTGCCGAGGCGCTGGAGGCCGAGGGTTACTTCTTCTCGTCATCGGGAGGCAGCCCGGTCAGTTGCCGGATCGGCATGGCAGTGCTGGACGTGATGGAAGAGGAAAAGCTGTGGGAAAACGCCCAAGTGGTAGGCGGGCATTTCAAGGCACGACTGGAGGAATTGATTGATCGCCATCCACTCGTCGGTGCCGTGCACGGTTCGGGCTTCTATCTGGGCCTTGAACTGGTGCGTGATCGCCACACCCTGGAACCTGCGACGGCAGAAACCGCCTTGTTGTGTGATCGCCTGCGGGAGCTGGGGATTTTCATGCAACCTACCGGTGATTATCTGAATATCCTCAAAATCAAGCCGCCGATGGTGACGTCCAGGCGCAGCGTGGACTTCTTTGTGGACATGCTGTCCAAAGTGCTGGATGAACAACTGTGATTTATCGATTGTTATCGGCTATTTTTTGCAGACCCGAGCACCTATCATGTTTTTAGTCTGTTAAAGCCGATTTTTATCCATTATAAAGTTGCCCTTCACCCCATTCGGAGCCCTGATCGCCATGACCACCTTGCACAGCACACCTCGCGCCGATGGCTTTCATATGCCTGCCGAATGGGCGCCCCAGACCCAGACCTGGATGATCTGGCCCGAGCGCCCAGACAACTGGCGCCTGGGCGGTAAGCCAGCGCAGGCGGCCCATGTGGCGGTGGCCAAGGCTATCGCACGTTTTGAGCCGGTGACCGTCGCGGTCTCCGCCAGCCAGTACGAAAACGCCCGTGCCCGCCTGGACGTACCCAATATCCGCCTGGTGGAAATGTCCAATGACGACGCGTGGGTTCGCGACACCGGCCCGACTTTCGTGATCAACGGCAGTGGTGAAGTACGGGGTGTGAACTGGGACTTCAACGCCTGGGGTGGTTTTGACGGCGGCCTGTATTCCCCGTGGAACCGCGATTCCCAAGTGGGAGGCAAGATCCTCGAGATGGAGCGCGCACCGCGTTACCGCACTGAAGGCTTCGTGCTTGAAGGCGGTTCGATTCATGTCGACGGCGAAGGCACCCTGATCACCACCGAAGAATGCCTGTTGAACCGCAACCGCAACCCACACCTTGATCGTGCGGCTATTGAGGCGGTGCTCAGCGATAACCTGGCTGTGGATAAGATCATTTGGTTGCCGGATGGCCTGTTCAACGACGAAACCGACGGCCATGTGGATAACTTCTGCTGCTACGTGCGCCCGGGCGAAGTGTTGCTGGCCTGGACCGATGACCCGCAAGACCCGAACTACCCCCGCTGCCACGCTGCCATGGACGTGCTGCAAAGCAGCACCGATGCCCAGGGCCGCTCGTTCATCGTGCATAAAATGCCGATCCCGGGTCCGCTGTATGCCACTGAGGAGGAATGCGCCGGGGTAGACCTGGTTGAGGGCAGCCAGGAGCGTAATCCGACCGTGCGGTTGGCCGGTTCCTATGTCAACTTCCTGATCGTCAACGGCGGCATCATCGCGCCGAGCTTCGATGACCCGTTGGACGACCAGGCCAAGCAGATCCTGCAGAACCTTTTCCCACAGCATGAAGTGGTGATGGTGCCGGGCCGCGAACTGTTACTGGGTGGGGGCAATATCCATTGCCTGACCCAGCAGCAGCCAGCTCCGCAGCGAAAGTGAGTGCAGTTGTAACAGCGCCTTGATGGCGCACGAGCACCGCGCGTTTGCAGTGTTCCCCGCAAGCCCGCGACCCAGCCCGGTCGCGGGCTTTTTCATGCCTGCATGCCGGTGAACAGGGCACATTGGCATAGCTCTTGTATCGCTGTGGTTACAGTGGCCCAAGGGGGATGACCGCGTAGTTCTGTCACAAACCTTGAGTAAGTTAGCCGCTCACGCAGCAGGAGAGAGCGCTGAAATGAATGCCGATGTCCACCTGATGAACACGCGTACGTTCCACCCTTTGCGGGTCGACGGTGACGCCATCCATGCGTTGGCCCTTTGGTTGAAGGCGAACGGCTCGCGACAGGCCAGACAAGCGTCTGACTTGCGCAGTGTGATGAGTGAGCGCTACCCGTTGGGGTTGTTCACGGAGGATGAAGTGCAGGCGTTGTGCGAGGTAATGAGCAACTAAAGAACACCTGAAACCAACTGTGGGAGTTGGCTTGCCTGCGATAGCGGTGGTTCAGTTAAACATCCAGTGACTGGCACACCGCTTTCGCGGGCAAGCCCGCTCCCACAGGGATCTGCGCCAGGCGCTGATGTTGTGGGCACTACCTAACCAGTGTGGGAGCTGGCTTGCCTGCGATGGCGGTGGTTCAGTTAAACATCCAGTGACTGGCACACCGCTTTCGCGGGCAAGCCCGCTCCCACAGGGATCTGCGCCAGGCGCTGATGTTGTGGGCAATGCCTAACCAGTGTGGGGGCTGGCTTTGTTTCACATGAGGCGTGTCAGAAGCTGTAGGTACCGGTGACCACCAGGCTTCGCGGCTCCCCCGGTTGAATCTGCGCCGCACTGGTCGCCGAGGCGTAGTAGTTTTTGTCGGCAATATTGTTCAGCGCCGCCCTCACGTCCCACTCTTTCTGACGGAACCCGGCCAGCGCGTCCCAGCGGCCATAACCCGGCAACACCACGGTGTTGAGGTTGTCGGCATATCGATCACCCACCAGGGTCAAACCGGTTTCCGCGTACCAGCCCATCTGCGGTTTCCAGGTGATGAACAGGCTGGCGTTGCGCTTGGCCACGTCGCTGATTCGTTTGCCTTCAAAGCCATTGTTGTCCTTCTCGACCTTGGCGTCCTGCAGGCCTACGCCGCCGCGCACATACCAGTTGTCGACGATCTTGCCGGTGGCGGTCAGCTCCACGCCGCGTGAGCGTTGCTCGCCAGTGAGCAGCGTAATGGTGCGGTCCAGCGGGTCGCTGGTGCGGCGGTTGTAGAGTTCCAGTTCGTACACGGCCAGGGTGGTGCTCAGGCGTTCGTCGAACCAGTCGCTCTTCACGCCGATTTCCTTTTGCTTGGTCAGCTCCGGGCTCAGGTCGTTGGCGTTGCCGGTGGCGTTCGGCGTGATGCCGATCAGGCCGCCGCCGGCTGGTGTGAAGGTCTTGCTCCACGAAGCATAGAACGAGTGGTGTTCCAGGGGCGTCCACACCAGGCCGACCCGCGGGCTGGTGCTGTGGCTTTTCACGTTCTGTTGGATGTCGAGCAGCTTGTTGGTGGTGTCCACTTCGAAACGGTCATAACGCAGCCCGCCCAGCAGTTGCCACTGGTCGTTCAGGCGCAGTTGGTCCTGCACATACAGGGCGCGGCTTTCGACTTCGGTGTGGTTGTTACTCGACAGTCGCATGCTCCCGGTGTGGCTCAGGCGGCGATTGGGTTGGTTGAGGTCCAGGCTCGGCACTGTTCTGCCATCCCGAGCGGAGTACAGCTTCGGATCGCGGCGCTGGCTGCCCAGCTCAATACCGGTGAGCAGGCGGTGTTCCAGGCCAAAGGTGTCGAAACCGCCTTCCAGTTCCAGGTTGTTGAACACGTTGCGGGTGGTCAGGTCCTGCTGCCAGTGTTGGCGGGTGACGCTGTTGGTTTTCGGCTCATAGCCGGTCTGGTAGGTATTGTCGAAATCACTGTCGAGCTTGAACACGCCAAGGGTGTGGCGCAGTTGCCAGTCGGCGTTGAGCTCGTAGGCGAGTTTGGAACGCAGGGACTGGGATTTATCGTCGATGTAATCGCCGTGATCAAAGTAAGTGGTGCTGCGGCTCACATCCGCCGGGCGCCCGTTGACGCCCGGAATGCCACGGTCTGGGGTGCGGTTGTAACGGCTGTATTCGTATTGCACCAGCCAGTTCAGCTCTGGAGTGAGCTGCCAGCTCATTGACGGCGCGAACAACTGACGGTTGCCGCTGACGCCATCGCGAAAGCTGTTGTTATCCTGGTTGCCCATGTTCAGGCGCAGGCTGATGTTATCGGTGGGGTCGGTACTCAGGTCGGCATACAGGCTGCGCAAATCGTTGCTGCCGCCTTGGGCTTCGATGCTGGATTTTTGCCCTGGGGTTGGCATTTTGCTCACCCGGTTGACGATGCCGCCCTGGCCGCCTCGCCCGTAAAGCACCGCAGCCGGCCCCTTGAGTACTTCGATACGCTCGATGTTATGCAGGTCGCGCACGTACTGGCTGTCGTCGCGAATGCCATCCAGATAGAAGTCATTGCTGGCGTCGAAACCACGTATGCGCAGGCTGTCGAAGCGTGTATCGGCGCCGCTGCTGACGTTGGGGATACCGCTCAACGCCTGGCCCAGCTCGTTGGTGCCATAGGAGCGCAGGCTTTCGGTTTTGACTGAGTCGATCGCCTGGGGCACATAGCGAACAGCCGTCGCGGTGCGTGTGGCGGTGCTGGTCTCCTTGACCCGTGGGTCGTCTTCGTCTGCTTCCACACTGATCGAGGTTTCAGGCAAGACCGTGGCCGCACCGGCAAAACCGGCAGACAGCAGAACAGAGAGCCCAAGGGAGAGGGGCGTCAGGCGAGGGGCAGGCATGGGAGCGTATCCAAATGACGTGACAGGAAAATTGTGCGCGAATGGTAATGCTTTGCATTTGCGCGTGTTATCTATTCCCTAACGTCCGCTCTGTCGGATTTGTTACTTAATGTGTTTCGAGGGGGATTCAAGGCGCTTTTCAGGCTTTCATCCCTGCGCCTCCGCTCGCCGCTTAGACGAATATCGCCTAAATACAGACGATTCACGAAATTGACACATAGTTCAACGCCCGCATAGGATTGCGCCCAACGCCTGTGGCTAACCACCATGACTAATCCCAATAAAAAAGGCCTGCGGCAGTTCAGTCGTCCGCGGGCCTTCTTTTTGCCGGCAAAGTCGACACCAGAAAAAGCAATAGGAGCCTGGTGTCACAGCGCGTACTCAACCCGTAATAAGGAATATAAGAAAATGTTGAAGCAACGGATGAGTCTGATCGCTCTGGGGATTTTGAGCGCATCGACAGCAATGGCAAACGACCAGGAGCAATCCAAGGGTTTCGTTGAAGACAGCCACCTGAACATCGCAGCACGTAACGCCTACATCAGCCGTGACTACAAAAACGGCAAGCAGGACAAAGCTGAATGGGGCCAAGGCTTCATCGGCAAGTTCGAGTCCGGCTTCACCCAAGGCACCGTGGGTGTGGGTGTGGATGTGATTGGCCAATACGCTATCCGCCTGGACGGTGGTAAAGGTCGCGCTGGCGCCGGCGGTATCGACTTCTTCAAGCAGGGCAACGGCACTCTTGATGACAACGGCAAGCCAAACCCAGGCTCGGCACCGCACGACCTGGCCAAAGGCGGCGCTGCCGTTAAGTTCCGCGTTTCCAACACTGTACTCAAGTACGGTGATCAGTTCCCGGCTGTGCCTGTGCTGCAGTACGACAACTCTCGCCTGTTGTCGGAAACCTACACCGGTACTTCGATCGTCTCTAAAGAAATCGCCGGTCTGCAATTGGACGCGGGTCATTTCACTAAAGAAGCGCGCAAGAGCATGGAAGGCACCGACAGCGGCCGCCTGAAAAGCATCGACTATATCGGTGGTAGCTACAAATTCACCGAAAGCCTGTCGGCTGCCCTTTACGCCTCCGACATGCAGGACGTGTTGAAGAAGCAATACGTCAACGTCAACTACGTGCTGGCCTTGCCGCAGCAGCAGTCGCTGACGTTTGACTTCAATGGCTACAAGACCAAGCTGGATCGCAGCTTCGCCTTGGAAAACCAAAAAGACGCTGACGCGCGCGACAACAAAATCTGGAGCCTGGGCGCCACGTGGGCCGTTGGCCCGCACAGCTTCACCATCGCTCACCAGCGCAGCACCGGTGACACTGGCTACCTGTACGGCGGCTACCGCAACGCCGGCGGTATCGGCGACGGCGGCAATACCATCTTGCTGGCCAACTCCTACTGGTCCGACTTCAACGGCAAGGACGAGCGCTCCTGGCAAGCAGGTTACGGCATCGACTTCGCCACCTTCGGCGTACCGGGCCTGACCTACAACATTGCCTACGTGCGCGGTACCAACATCGACGACGGTACCAACCGTGGCGATGGTACCGAGCGTGAAATCTGGAACCAGTTCAAGTACGTGGTACAGAGCGGCCCAGCCAAAGACCTGAGCCTGCGTGCTCGTGCCTCGTGGTTGCGCGTTTCCAACAACGCCAGCGAGTACAACGTAGGCGGTAACGAAATCCGTCTGTTTGCCGACTACCCGATCAACGTTTTCTAATTGATCGAATGTCGTGCCTGATGCCAGGCCATAAAAAACCCCGACTGGTTCGGGGTTTTTTTATGCCTGGAGGCTGCTACCTAGGCCTTGGCTGGCGCGAGTTTCTTGCAGTTTTCCTTGCGTGTCGGGTACTGCTCGCACTTGCGCAACACCGTTTGCACCTGCTGCGCATTCTGCAGTTGCTGGTTGGCCAGCAGCTTTTCGGTAATAAACAGTTCCTCCGAGCCCAGGTTGCGTTCTGCCTTGTCGATCATCGCCAGTGCCGATTGCCCGTCACCGCGTTTGAGGTGGTAGCTGATCATCAAGTCATAGGTGGAAGGCCCGGCCAGGGACCAGTCCTTGATCGCCTGCAACTCTTTCACCGCTTCGCTGTTTTTGCCTTGGGCCAGGCGCACGGTATAGGCAGTGCGCCGAATGCTCGGCTGGTCTTTTACCGGCGAAGCCAGGGCCTTGCGGATGAAAGCGTCAGCGTCTGGCACCTTGTTTTTCTCCAGGGCATCAATCGCGAAGTACGCGTCTTTATAGCCCTGCAAAGCCTTCGCCACCTGGGGCGTGCTCTTCATTTTCGCCCAGCTTTGCGGGTTGACCCGGGCGCGGCGTTCCTGGCGATATTCGCGTTGCAAGTACTGGCGCAGTTCGGTATCGCGGTCCATGGCCGACATATGTGAGCGGTTGAAATATTGGCTGGTCGCGGTGAGGCCGGTGGTCAAGCCATCCTTGACCAGCACGTCCAGCTCTTTGGTGAACTGGTTGAGATTGAACTGCTGCAGCGAATCCTGCATGGCATTCTTGCGCGCGGTGAGGAACCCCGTGAGCAAGGGTTTCTGCTTGCCCTGGAAGTCGTTGAGGCGCTCCAGGCTATGGGTGGCGGCTCGCGGCGCGTAACCGGCGCGGATCATCAAGTCGGTGCCCAGCAAGTCGGCCTGGTCTTCCTGGCTGCGGCCCCAGGCGGTGCTCCATACCTGATCGGAAAAGGTATTGGCCAGGGCGGTGTACAGCACGGTATTACCGATGGTCTTCTGGGTGCCGGCCGGGTCTTTACTGAACAGTTTCATCGTACCGGAGCTGCGGTCCACGCCCGTATCGGCAGCCATGGTGGCCAAGGCGACCGTGGAGGCGACGGTGGTGAACATGTCTTTCTGCTGCTGGAAAGCGGCCATGCGGTCATGGTGATGCAGCAATACGTGGCTCATTTCATGGCCCAGCATCGCGGCGATTTCATCTTCACTGGCGACGTTGTCCAGCATGCCCAGCGGCACGAACAGATTGCCGTAAGGGTCTGCCGACGGCCCGAAGCCATAGCTGTCGGTGATCTTCACCTGCAGCGGCGGCAACTCCCCCGGCCAGCCTTTGGACAAGCGCGTGACAATGCCCTGCAGGTAGGCTTGCAGCATGGGGATATCCACCAGGTTCTGCTGGCGCGCTTCAGCGGCCGGCACCGCACGACCGTCGTAGCTCAAGCGCTGTTTGCTCTGGCGTTGTGGGTCGAGCTTGTAATACTGGCGTACGTCGCTGTTGTCCACGTAGTGGCCCTGAACCCGGGACTGGGTCGAGGGCCCCACCAGGTTCAGAAATGCCTGGTCTGCGCCTTTCAAGGTGGCGCAACCACTGAGCACCGAACTGGCCAACAGGCTGGCTGCTACTAGATATCCCTTCACCGCAACGCTCCTTTTATTGATTGCAGCCGGCACCAAAACCGATGGTGGAGTTGTTGCGGCTGTCCTTGGCCTGGCTTTTGGTCAGGCCCTGGCAGGGCAGGTCCACGACGTTCAGCGGTGGCTCGATGCGCAGGTCCATGGTGTCCAGCCACACCTTCTGGCCTGCCAGTTCTACCTGCACCAGGTCCAGCGCCTGGTTGTACTGCAACACCGGCAGGGGCTGGGTGGGCGCGTCCTTTTTCGCCAGCTCACGTTGTTGCTTGCCTTGCTCGTCCAGTACGGTCACCGGGTCGGCGAGGAACGCCTTGATACTGTGGGTTTCTGCCCAGGCGCCCTGGGTGAAGAGGGCGGCGAGCAAGACGATGAGGCTTCTGTTCATCCTTGGTTTCCTTGAGTCAGATAGCAGAGCGGTGCACTCGGCGATCGCGGTCGAAGAAGGCTTCGATCCGCTCGCTGAACAGCACCAACGACAGCAACACAATGCCCAGCACGTTGACCGGGGTGATGTCATTGAGGCTCAGCAACACACTGACCCCCGCCAACATCGACATCACCAACAGCCACGACGGGCATGGCGAGGTAAAAAACCAGATTTCCTGGCGACGCCACCGGCTCCAGGGGCGATGGCCCGCCAGGCGACGTGCGTGCAGCGCCTTGAGCACGGCGATCAACGCCAGCAGCCCGAGCTCCAGCAGGTCCAGCCAATTGAACGGCAGGTGGGGGAAATTGGCCGGTTCATGATCGTAGTCCATGCCCGTATTGATCAGGTTGTCCAGCGCCATGGCGTGCAGGTAAACGCCGGGGAGTTGGCCGTGCACCGGCGACTCCACCAAGTCCCCTGTCGAGGCGATATTGGCGCCCACCAACACCAGGCGGTCGCGCAGCAATTCGGCGACCAGTGCCTGGTCGTCGGGGTCGCTGACCTCCAGGTCACTGGCCGACAACGTCAGCGTATAAGGGCAGCGCGCCTGGGCCGAGTCATCGAGTTTCCAGAACACCGCCTGGAAGAACTGCGCCACCCCATCCAGCAAAAAATGCCGCGCGGGCGCGCAGTGGCGGATATCGGCGATACGCGCCTGTTCCGGCGCCAGCTTCAATCCCCACTGCACTGCAATGGGCTGGCGTTGCGCAGCGGTTTGCGCATCCACCGGCGGCGGCTTGCAGTGCTGCGTGGCGCAGAACACCCGGTACAGCGACATGGCAGGGGTTTCCAACAACCCTGCCTGTGTCTTCATCGCCAGTGGATATTTGTCATCCACGCCTTCCCACACCACCAGGGCCGGCTGGCTCACCTGCATAAACGGCGCCAGCGTATTCGCCTGGCCCGCCTCTGCGCGCATCAACCCCGTATTGGCCAGCCACAGCGGGATGCCTTGGCGCTGATAACGCTCAAACACATTCGCCAGCAACTGACTGCCCCGCGCAGGGTCACCGAGCGAGTGGTCGTGGCTATAAAGCAAATCCACAAACACCGCCTGGGGCTTGTACGCCAGCAACCGCTTGAACAACTTACTCTGCTCGCCATACGGCATGGGCCATGAACTGTTATTGCGCATCAGGTAGGCATCATCGATCAACACCACCGCCACCCGCTGCTGCCCAAGGCTCGGGTAGTGACTGGCGAACATGCGATTGAGCCACTGCGCCGACGCCTTGTCGCTGGAACTGGCCAGGCCGAAAGGATCAAGAATCGCCAGCAACACGATGATGACCGCCAGCCAATAGCGGCGGTATTTGAATAGCGGGGGTTTGGACAACATCCATGTCTCGATAAAAACGCAAGCAAGGCGGGGTTTTTAACGGAGTGGGGAGGGGGTGTCAATTGGAAAAGTGGCTAAGTGCCATATCGCGATGGGCGCATGGATCGTCATTCGTAAAAAAGCCCGGGCGTGTCCAGGCCGGGGTTTTATTCCGTGGGCTTCGGGCGGCCAGCCTAGGCACCACATCACTTCGCTATTGCTCAACGTTCCTGGGCTATTCAATCATCACCTCCCTCATCTCCTGGAAATAGGAGTGCGAAAAGGCAGTCTTTGTATTTGCCACCCTGGTAGTCGGTTGATTTGTCGATCTCACCGCGATGAGGCTTGCGCTGCAGGATGGCAAGGTGTGGACAGGATGTGGACATGCGGAAACAACAAAGCCTCCACATTTCTGTGGAGGCTTTGTTTTGTATGGTGCCGGCACCAGGAGTCGAACCCGGGACCTACTGATTACAAGTCAGTTGCTCTACCAACTGAGCTATACCGGCGTGTTAGGGCGACGATTATAGCGATTGGAAAGGTTCTGTAAACCCCTGAATTCTGACTATTTTTGCAAAGTCGGAGGTTTCTCGCGATTAGGGCGTTTTCCCCGTGTCTTCAAAGGTTGAAGAGCGCGTGCAAAGTACGGGTCCAACTCCATGCAGTAGACGAGATCGATAGGGTTCAAGCATCCCTTGGACAGACCCTCTCGTAACCTGATGCACAACGGGCTTTACCCCCTGCCAAACGCGCCAAACAGCCCGCACAAAGAGCCCGTTATGCGTCTGGCGCCAGATGTTTATGCACAATCGGTTGGTAACGGTTGTCCCGAAACAGCCATTTTGTGCAGCAGTTCTCAACACGCTGCAACTGCCTGTTTTGTGTGCATTTTATTTTGTGAACAAAAAATGACCAGGCCGGCTTTGGGTGTGAAGTGCCTATATCTAGGGCCTCTGCAAACTATTCATCAACAGAGTTATCCACAAGGCGCTTGTAGGTTTTTTTGCCCTTTATTCGCGCTCGGCCAGCACCATCAGGTTGCGAGGGGTCAACGATGGTTCGCAGAAGCTGCCGACCTCGACGTTGTAGCCCTGTTCCACCATGAACAGTGCTCGGTCCAATACCAACCACAGTTCCAATGGGCGTCGAAACAAGCCTCTCACTAACTCAAGGTTGCGCACTTCGGCCAGGCGCTGCCAGCCGTGGGCTTCCAGGGCCTGCCAGTCCTGAACACCTGTGGATAAGCCCTTGAGGCTCGCCAGTTCCTGGCAGTAGTCGGCAAAGGATTTATCCAGCCAACTGGCGGGCAGGGAGGGTGTCGGCAGGTAGTCGTCGCAGCCGCGCACTTGCCGCTGTAGTTGGTCAAAACCCAGGCGCCGCGCCATGGAGGTGTCTCGTTGTTGGCGTACACGGTTGCCGGCGGTGACGGTTTCGCTCAGGGGCAGGCCCAGGTCATCAATCGACAGTTGCAGCAGTGAGGCGCGCCCGGCAGCGGAGAGGGCCTGATAACGGTCGGCGGTGATGCGGTTGTAGCAGCAGGGCGCCAGGGCCATTTGTTTGCAGCCGGCAGCGCTGGCCAATTGCAGCAGGCGCACATGCAGGTCGCCGCAGGCATGCAGGGCGACCGGTGTGTGTTCGGGCTGGATCGCGACATCCGCCATGACGTCTTGGAGGTGATGGGTTGCGTGGAGGTCGTGGCGATCACTCAAGGCTTGGCCGGAGGCGATGAGGGCGGGGTCGTGTTCCAGGCAGGTCAGCTGTTGGCCGGGTTGCAGCAGGCGGCGGCCTAGATGGCCTTTGCCGGCGCACCAGTCCAGCCAGTGGACAGGCGTTTGGGCAAAAGTCAGCGCGGCGCCGAAGGCTTCGATCTGTTGCCATTTGCGCCCGGGCACGTCGACATTCAGGCGATGGCGAGCGGGCTCAAGGGTGTGCGTGGGTAACTTATCCACAGCGCCGAGGCGCAGCGCGCGAGCGGCCAGCTGTGGAAACGGTGCGGGCGCGGGCAGGTCGTGGGGTTGGTTATGACTGGCTTCAGCTTCGGCCAGCGAGCGCTGACGCAACCACCGGGATAATTCCGGATGCTCGGTTTCCCAGGGCAACTGCAACTGGGTAAAGGGCCGTGGTCGCCACAGCCCTTGGTGCTCGATCAGGAATGCATCCAGTGCCTGGAAGCGTGCCTCAACGTTCTTGGCACGCATCGACGCGCAGCCATTTTTCCAGCAGTTTGAAGCCGCGCACCAGCACGTAGGCCATTAGCAGGTAGAACAGTCCGGCGGCGAAGAAGATTTCGACCGGCAGGTAGGTGCGGGCAATGATGGTGCGCGCCATGCCGGTCAGTTCCAGCAGGGTCACGGTGCTGGCCAGGGCGCTGGCCTTGAGCATAAGGATCACTTCGTTGCTGTAGGCCGGCAGGCCGATGCGCGAGGCGCGGGGCAGGATGATGTAGAACAGCGTTTTCGGTTTGGACATGCCCAATGCCCGCGCTGCTTCGATCTCCCCCGGCGGAATGGCCTGGATCGCGCCGCGCAGGATCTCGGCGATATAGGCGGCGGTGTGCAGGGTCATGGTGGCGGTGGCGCACCAGAACGGGTCGCGCAGGTACGGCCACATAAAGCTGTTGCGCACGGCATCGAACTGCGCGAGGCCGTAATACACCAAAAACAACTGCACCAGCAGCGGCGTGCCACGGAAGAAGAAAATGTAGCCGTAGGGCAGGGCGCTCACGTACCAGCGGCGCGAAGAGCGGGCGATGCCCAGAGGGATCGCCAGCAGCAGACCGGCGATCACGGCGATTGCCACCAGCTCCAGGGTCAAGGTTGCGCCCTGGGCCAACTTCGGCAGCCACTTGATGATCACGGCCCAGTTCAGGCCCAGGTCAAAGTGCGATAGCCAGCTGTAGTCGCCGCTCATTGGGTGCTCCTTGCAAAGCCGCGGGCGGCGCGTTTTTCCAGGAAGTGCATGCTGGTCATCGCCAGTACGGTCAGGCCCAGGTACATGAACGCCGCGACCATGAAGAAGGTGAAGGGTTGCTTGGTCACGGTCACGCCGATCTGCGCGTGGCGCATGATTTCTTCCAGGCCGATCACCGACACCAGCGCGGTGTCTTTCATCAGGATCATGAACAGGTTACCCAGGCCCGGCAGGGCGATACGCCACATTTGCGGCATGATCAGCCGGGTGAAAATCCGAAACTTCGACAGCCCCAACGCCACACCGGCTTCGCGGTGGCCCTTGGGAATGGCGAGGATCGCGCCGCGGAACACTTCCGTTGCGTAGGCGCCGAAGCACAGGCCCAGGGCGATGACGCCGGCGGCGAAGGCGCTCAGGGACAAGTCTGGGTTGCCGAAGAACTCACCCAGGGCACGCATCAGATTGACGGTGCCGAAGTAAATCAGCAGCACCCACAGTAATTCGGGAATACCGCGAACGATGGTCGAATACGCACCGCCCAGCCATTGCAGCGGCTTGTACGGCGAAGTCTTGGCCAAGGCGCCGGCAAGGCCGAGCACCAGCCCCAGGCACAGGGCCGTGAGCGCCAGTTTGACGGTCATCAGCGCGCCGGCGGCGAGCGCCGGGCCGAATCCGTAGAGATCGAAATTCATGGTGTTTTCATATCGCGGCAGGCATTGCTAAAAGCCAGCGCGCTCGCAGGAGCGCGCCGGGCAGGCCGTTCAGATCATTCGATGCTGAACGGGAAGTACTTGTCGTTGATCTTTTTGTAGGTGCCGTCTGCCTTGATCTCTGCCAGGGCTTTGTTCAGGCGCTCGCGCAGCGGGTCGCCCTTGCGTACGGCGATACCGATCTTGTCGCTTTCTACCACCGGGTCGCCTTTGAATTCATAGGCCGAACCGTCTTTGCTCTTGAGCCATTCGTACTGCACGTACTTGTCAGCCAGGATGCCGTCGAGGCGACCGGAGGTCAGGTCGAGGTAGGCGTTTTCCTGTGTGTCGTAGAGCTTGGCTTCGGTGTCCGGCAGCTTGTCTTCCAGGTAGGTACCGGCCAGCGTTGCGCGCTGTGCACCGATCACCTTGCCTTTGAGGTAAGTGGCGTCGGTCTTGAAATCCGCAGTGGCTTTGGGCGCAATGAACTGCAGCTTGTTGGAATAGTACGGGTCGGTGAAGTCCACCGCCTGCTTGCGCTCGTCGGTGATCGACAGCGAGGACACCAGGAAGTCGAACTTCTTGGCGTTCAGGGCCGGGATGATGCCGTCCCAGTCGGACACATACACTTCGCACTTTTCGACTTTCATCTTGGCGCACAGGGCGTCGCCGATGTCCTTGTCGAAGCCGACAACGTTACCGCTGGCGTCTTTATTGTTGAACGGCGGGTAGGCCGCTTCGATCCCCATTTTCAAGGTTTCTGCCATGGCCGTGGCGCTGAACGCCATCGAGACGGCCGCGGCCAGAAGGAATTTCTTATAGGTCTGCATGCATGTTGCTCCGTTAGCGGTTGCTGGACATGAATTGTTTGCAGCGCGCCGAAAGCGGGTTTTCAAACACCTGCTGTGGCGATCCTTGCTCTTCGACCAGGCCCTGGTGCAAAAACACCACTTCGCTGGATACCTGACGGGCGAAACCCATTTCGTGGGTGACCAGCAGCATGGTGCGGCCTTCTTCGGCCAGTGCGCGGATCACATTAAGTACTTCCTGAACCATTTCCGGGTCAAGCGCCGACGTCGGCTCATCGAACAGGATGACTTTAGGTTGCATCGCCAGGGTGCGGGCAATCGCCGCCCGCTGTTGCTGGCCGCCGGAGAGTTGCGCAGGGTAAGCGTGGCGCTTGTCAGCAATACCGACCTTGGCCAGCAGGGCCTCGGCCACTTCTATGGCTTCTGCCTTGCTTTGGCCGAGCACGCGACGAGGGGCCTCGATGATGTTGTCGAGGATGCTCATGTGCGGCCACAGGTTAAAGTTTTGAAACACAAACCCGATTTCGCTGCGCAGGCGGTTGATCTGCTTGCCGTCGGCGGCCATCAGTTCGCCGTTTTTCGCGGCCTTGAGCTTGAGTTCTTCGCCGGCCACCAGGATCTGGCCCTGGTGCGGGTTTTCCAGCAGGTTGATGCAGCGCAGGAAGGTGGACTTGCCGGAACCGGAGGAACCCAGGATCGAGATCACATCGCCGTCGCGAGCGGTCAGCGAGATACCCTTGAGTACCTCAAGCTCACCATAGCGTTTGTGCAAGTTGCGGATTTCAAGCGCGGGCGTGGCCTCGGCCATGTGCGGTCCTCATTGTGTTCGTTGCGATCTTCGCTGTTGGGCCGCCTTCCTGGCGAGGCGCCAAGCTAGCATAGCGTTTGGATGACAGCCAACAGCGCTGCGGACGGTTAACCGATGGTCTGCGGCAGGGTGTCGCATCGGCGCAGTAGCGTGTCGCGCCATCAACAACCTACAGACGTTTGAACCGGAAAGATCCACAGGCTTCGCGTAAAAAAGGGCGCGATGGTGCCAGCTTTGGCCGGGTGTTGGAAGGGTTAACCGGGCAAACGGTCCATATCAGCCCGTTTATGGGGCGTCACGTACTTTTTGTGTGTGTTTTTGGTGCGTCGGTGTGCCGTGAATGTGAGTCGCACGGTAACGCTATAGCGGAATGCCATTGTTCTCAATGACTTGCGATAGATGGCGAATTGTCCTACAGCCCCCGTCAACTCTGGCTCTGAAATATTTTGGCGCAAATCTTGCGTAAAAAATAAAGAACGCCCTGTTGGATTCTTTTCACGAGAAAGGCTGCAGGCCGGGCGAACCGTTTTCGCAATTCCTCGCAAAGGTGTGTCAATGAGTAGTACGCAAAGCTCCAATGACCTCGAACAGGGGCTCAAACCGCGGCACGTCACCATGCTGTCGATTGCCGGCGTCATCGGCGCCGGTTTGTTTGTCGGCTCCGGCCATGCGATCGCTGCTGCCGGCCCGGCTGTACTGTTGGCCTATGCAGCCGCCGGTACACTGGTGGTCTTGGTAATGCGCATGCTGGCCGAGATGGCCGTTGCGTCACCCGATACCGGTTCGTTCTCTACCTATGCCGACCGGGCAATCGGCCACTGGGCCGGTTTCACCATTGGCTGGCTCTACTGGTGGTTCTGGGTGCTGGTGATTCCGTTGGAGGCCAACGCAGCGGCGACCATCCTGCACGCCTGGTTCCCCGACGTGGCGATTTGGGCGTTTACCCTAATCATTACGTTGTTGCTGACTGCAACCAACCTGTTCAGTGTGAAGAACTACGGTGAGTTCGAGTTCTGGTTTGCGCTGATCAAGGTCGTGGCGATCGTCGGCTTTGTGATCCTCGGCCTGGCCGCGATCTTCGGCTTCTTGCCCACCAGCCAGGTCAGCGGTGTTTCGCACTTGTTCGATACCCAAGGGTTCATGCCCAACGGCATGGGCGCGGTGTTGGCGGCGATCCTGACCACCATGTTCTCGTTCATGGGCACTGAGATTGTCACCATTGCTGCCGCCGAATCGAAGAACCCTGGCCAGCAAATCACCAAGGCCACCAATTCGGTGATCTGGCGGATTGGTTTGTTCTACCTGTTGTCGATCTTCATCGTGGTCTCCCTGGTGCCTTGGAACGATCCGACCTTGGCTGCCGTAGGTTCCTACCAGACTGTGCTGGAACGCATGGGCATTCCGAACGCCAAGCTGATTGTCGACTTGGTGGTGCTGGTTGCCGTGACCAGCTGCCTCAACTCGGCGCTGTACACCGCGTCGCGCATGCTGTTCTCCCTGGGCCGTCGCGGTGACGCACCGGCCGTGGCCAAGCGTACCAACAAGAGCGGCACGCCTTACTGGGCAGTGTTGCTGTCTACCGGCGCTGCGTTCCTGGCGGTATTTGCCAACTACGTCGCCCCGGCGGCCGTGTTCGAATTCCTGCTGGCCAGCTCCGGCGCCATTGCGTTGCTGGTGTACTTGGTGATTGCCGTGTCGCAACTGCGCATGCGTCAGAAGCGTGCGGCGGCGGGCGAGAAGATCGTGTTCAAGATGTGGTTGTTTCCTGGCCTGACGTACGCGGTGATGGTGTTTATCGTCGGTACGTTGACCATCATGCTGTTCCAGGAAGCGCACCGGGTCGAGATCATCGCCACCGGGATTCTGAGCTTGCTGGTGGTGTTGGCGGGGTTGGTGGTGGCGAGCCGTCGCAAGGCTCAAAGAGTGGGGGCTGCGGCGCTTAACTGATACGCCGCTATTGAAACTGTGGGAGCGGGCTTGCTCGCGAATGCGCTAGACCAGTCAATAATTGAGTGACTGTCAGAATGCATTCGCGAGCAAGCCCGCTCCCACATTTTTATTTTGCGTCAGTCGGGGGCGTTGGCCAGCGCCTGGGACGCCGCCACGTAGTCGGCCTGGAACTGCGGCGACTCAATCCACGCCAATGCGGCGGCTTCATCATCGCTGTCCGTCGCCCACTGCCGATACTCGATCAGCGCCGCCAGGATAAAGTCGGTCGCTTCCTCTTCGCCTTCCTGCTCCAGCACCAACGCCAGCAACGGGTGCGCCAGGAACACCGCACACAGCGCCTGCTGGCTGATCTCGCCGGCGGTACGCATTTCGACGAACAGTTCAGTCAAATCCACCGACTCAAGGTCGATGCGGCTGTCGTCGCCAGCAAAAGCATCCGGCTTGTGCGCCACGGCGCGCTGGGTGCGGTTTTGCTTGGCCTTGGCTTTTGCCCGGTGGGCGCGTTTTTGCTGCTTGTTTGGCGAGGCCATGGGCTTAACGTCCTTGGGGTCTGGATTTAGAGGGTGTATTGAAGCGCAGGTTGGGGTAAATCCCAAGGGTTTCTCGGGCGGCAATGATTGCTGTAGTGCTCGACCTTATCTGCGCGGGTACTTAGGCTGACAGTCTATGGATCCACCAGAGCCCGCCCATGACCCGTGACACCCTGGAACACCATCAGGTCCCGATCTACTTCGTTGCCGTCTTTGCGGCCGTCACGTTTGGCCTGCTCTGGCCTTTGTCGGCGCAGGGCCTCAGTCTTTGGGTGACCCCTGCCATCGCCGTGCTGATGTATGCGACGTTTTTGCAGATACCCTTTCTTGAGCTGCGCCAAGGCTTGGGCAACAAGCGCTTCATGGGGGCTTTGCTGGTGGCCAATTTCATCCTGGTGCCTTTACTGGTGTGGGGGTTGACCCGCGGCCTGGTGGAGCGCCCGGCGTTGCTGGTGGGCGCTCTGCTGGTGTTGCTGACGCCCTGTATCGACTACGTGGTGGTGTTTACCCATATCGGCAAGGGCGACTCGCGGTCGATGCTGGCGGCAACCCCGCTGCTGCTGTTGCTGCAACTGCTGCTGTTGCCGGTATACCTGGGGCTGATGTTGGGCGAGCAATCGGCCGTGGTGGTGGCTGCGAGGCCGTTTGTCGAGGCGTTCTTGGGGCTGATTGTGGTGCCGATGCTTCTGGCGGTTTTGACCAGCACTCTTGCGCGGCGGTCGAGCATAATCAGTCATTGGAACAGTGCCTGGGCGTGGTTGCCGGTGCCGGCGATGGCGTTGGTGCTGTTTGTCGTGCTCGCTTCGCACATCACGGCGGTAATGCAGGATATCAATGTGTTGCTGCCAGTTATTCCGGTCTACGTGGCCTTTGTGTTGCTGGCGCCGTTGATGGGCATTGGGGCTGCGCGCCTGTTCGCACTGCCAGCTTTGACGGCGCGGGCGGTAACGTTCAGTGCGTCGACCCGTAATTCGCTGGTGGTTTTACCGTTGGCGCTGGCCCTGCCGGAGGATGTGCGCGGCTTGGCCGCAGCGGTGGTGGTCCTGCAGACCCTGATCGAGTTGGTTGCCGAGTTGGCCTACGTTCGCCTGATCCCGGCAGTGGTGTGGCCCTCCAGTCGGTAACCGCGTGAATGTTCAGGTCTGTTCAGGCGCCATTCAGGGGCGCGTTCGGCACCATACGCCAGCGCTTCCCACCTGACAGGTCACCCGATGGATCACCGCAACCGTTTTCGCCTGGAGTCACTGGGTATTTTCCTGGTCGCTCTCTTGTTGTTCACAGTAGGTATCTGGGATCAGCAGCCCCAGGGTTTTGACGGGCGTTGGGCGCTGTTCCTGCAGGAGATGTATCGCCATGGCGCGAGTCTTTTCCCCACCACCTACGGCCAGCCCTATGCGGATTACCCAGGCACCGCGACCTTCTTCAGTTATCTATTCGCCCGCTTGTTCGACGCGCCGAACCACTTGGCGAATGTGCTGCCCACGGCGCTCGCCTCGGCGGGTGTGATCGCGCTGATGTATCGTCTGCTGGCACCCTACAGCCGTGCCTGGTCGCTGCTGACGATGCTGCTCACGCTGCTCACCGCCCAGTTGCTCGAAAAGTCGCGCTCGGTGTGCCTGGACCAGATGGTCGCATTGTTATGCGTGGGCAGTTTCTATCTGCTGCACACCGGCGAACGCCTCGGGTCACGGCTGAGGCAACTGGCGGTGTTCCCGTTGTTCATCCTGGGTTTCGCCATACGTGGGCCGCTGGGGTTGATTGAAGTCTGCGGGGTGGTGTGTGTGTATTGGGCGTTGGGCAAACCGGGGGTGCGTGTCCGGCAGATCCTGATCCACGGCGTTGTCGGTCTGGTGTTGCTCGCCGCGTGCTGGTGGTTACTGATGAAGCTTGCGCGGTTCAGTGGTGGCAATGCGTTTGCCGATGAAGTCTTCAAGATGCAAGTCGGTGGGCGTCTGGATGAGTCGGGTGAGCCGTTTTACTTTTACTTCCAACTGAGCTTGTACCGCTACTTCCCGGTGGTACCGCTGGCGTTTGCAACCCTGTTTGCGTTGCGCCATCGCTGGCCCGAGCGTTGGGGCAATGAGCACCTGCAATTGCTGGTGCGGTTCGGGGGCTGCGGCTTGATGATTCTGCTCGGCCTGTCGGTACCGCACTTCAAGCGCGCTTATTACATTCTGCCGATGGTGCCGATGTTTGCGGCTGTCGCTGCCTATGGACTGCTGCATGCGCAAGGCTGGCTGGTGGGCGTGCGTCGTGGCTACGAATGGCTGGTCGCGGCGCTGCCGGCGTTGTGCGTGGTGGTGTTGTTTGTGTGTCGACACGCCTGGCACAAGCAGGGCTACTGGCCAGAGATTTCCTTGCCGTTGATGATCGGCGTGCTGGTGGTGCTGCAAGCCGCAGCGTTGATTGCCTGGCAGCGAGCATGGCGGTTGGTGTGGCTCAGTCTGATCGCCCTGGCGGCGCAATGGCTGTTGCTGGTGACGGTGATAGAGCCGGCCAAGGACCTGCAATTCGATACTCGGCGGTTTGTCAGCCAGGTGGAGGCGTTGCGCCAGGCGCAGCCGGGCCCTTTGGTATTTGTCGACCTGGCACGGGATACCTGGGCGGTGCGCTACATGATGAACCTGGATCACGATGAACAGCCGCTGTTTGTCGGGCGACACGAGCTTGAGAAATTGGCGGTGCTGCCCCGGCCCTCGTGGGTGATCGTGTCGCGCAAGGAGACCGCGCTGTTGAAGGGGTCGCCGGTGGAGCACTTGGCGCCGAGCTATCAAGGGCGCTTGAATGACAACCCATTGATGGTGTTTTTGCTCAGGTAAGAAGGCCCTTGAGCCAAGGGCCTGCCGAGCAGCTGATTACTTGCAACGGAAGCCTTCAGGCATCGTGACCGTATAGTTGCGCTGCACGCGGTCCTGGAAATTCAGATTCTGCAAACCCTGCTGTACCAGGAAGGCTTCTACCTTGGCGGCTTGGCAATCGTCGTTATAGGACGACGCCCGTAGCAGGTAGACCGCGCGCCTGCTCACTTCATCACGAGCGGTGACCCGGAAGGTGGTGAGCGTGGTGTAGCCGGTGCGCTCCGAGGTCCCTACCGGGCCGTAGGAGGTGTTTGGAGTGCTGGTGCAGGTTAGTTGGTCGGTCTTTTTCTTGTTCTTCTTGCATTGGGTGGTGGTGCTGTTTGCCACCTGCCCGTATTCGGTGGCGGTATAGCGATAAGTCACCTGCTTGCTGTCGACATCCAGGGTGACGGTCATTTTGATCGGTGCATGGTTCTTGGGCAGCGTGGTGTCGGTGAAGACATTGCGAAAGCCCTGGTCCTGCATGGCGCGGACCATGTCACGCAAGTAGTAGCGGGCGTTGAGCGAGTTTTCATCACTGCCGCCAGTGGAGGTCACCAGCACGGCTGCCTGTCGGTCGAAGTGATAGTCGGGATCAGGCGTCGCGTTGATCGCTACGTCCAGCTGCGTGGCACACCCACTGAGCAGGGCGGCCAGTATGAATAGGGTGCAAAGCAAGAAGCGGGTCATGAAAAAACCTTACAACTGAGATTTGGGTAAAGGCTGAACGATTGAGTCCAGCCAAAAATAACCCTCAATCGTCTTGCTGCGACATCGTGTCCGTAAATGCGTGAGTCGCATTAAATCGCAGGCAATAAAAAACCCCAAGGAACACATTGTTCCTTGGGGTTTCTCGGTATTTTGGTGCCCAGAGACGGAATCGAACCGCCGACACGGGGATTTTCAATCCCCTGCTCTACCGACTGAGCTATCTGGGCAACGGGGCGCATTAAACGGGTTTTTCAGGGGGTCGTCAAGCAAGTTTTCAAAAAATATTTAATTATTACCGTCGCTTACGTGCCGACCCCGGTTTTTGATCAATTATTGAGCAGGTGGGACGTAGCCTTCGGCCTGGGCGTATTCCTCGCCGGAAAAGAACTTGTCCATTTCGCCCTGCAGGTATTTGCGGTCTTCGGCGTTCATCATGTTCAGGCGTTTTTCGTTAATCAGCAGGGTCTGGTGTTTTTGCCAGTCGGCCCACGCCTGGGCGGAAACGTTATCGTAGATGTCCTGGCCTTTGGCACCCGGAAAAGGGGCACGTTCCAGGGCTGGCAGTTCTTCTTTGTACTTACGGCACATAACGGTGCGGGTCATGACGAAACTCCTGCGTTCAATACGTCGGCCGCGCGCTTGAGCAATGTTTTTACCGGGGCGGCAAGGCCCAGGCGCGGCGGGGTGGCGAGGTTATACCAGAGCCAGTCGGCCTCGGCCACGTGATGGGCGGTTTCCTCGACCTGGACCAGCCAGGGTTCGATGGCCAACTGGAAGTGGCTGAAGGTGTGGATCAGCCCCGGCAGTTCCTGATGCTTGCCCAGCGCGAGTGCATGCTGGTTGGCCAGGTGGTCAAGGTCGCCCAGGTCATCCAGCTCCGGCAAGCTCCACAAGCCGCCCCACAAGCCCGTAGACGGGCGACGGTAAAGCAGGATCGCGCCCTCGGCGTTCGCCAGCATCGGCATCAGCGTGCGCTTTTGCGGGATGGTCTTGCGCGGCTTGGGGATCGGGTAGCGCGTCTCCAGGCCGAGCATGTGGGCTTCGCAGCCTTTTTCCAGCGGGCACAACAAGCAACTGGGTTTGCTGCGGGTGCAGAGCGTGGCGCCCATGTCCATCATTGCCTGGGTGTAGGCGTTGACGCGGGTATGGGGTGTAAAGCGCTCTGCGGTGGCCCACAGCTGCTTGGCCACCTTGGGCTCGCCAGGGTAACCCTCTTGCGCGGTAAAGCGCGCCAGCACGCGTTTGACGTTGCCGTCTAGGATCGGCGCGCGCAGGCCCATACTCAGGCTGGCAATCGCGCCAGCGGTGGACAGGCCGATGCCCGGCAGCTCGGTGAGCTTTTCGACGTCGCGGGGAAACTCACCGCCGTATTCGGCGACAACGATCTTGGCGGTTTTTTGCAGGTTACGCGCCCGGGTGTAGTAGCCCAGGCCCGTCCACAGGTGCAGCACTTCGTCTTCCGGCGCGGCGGCCAGGGCTTTGACCGTGGGCAGAGACGCCATGAAACGGTCGAAATAATTGAGCACGGTGCTGACCTGGGTCTGTTGCAGCATGATCTCCGACACCCACACTCGGTACGGCGTGATGCCCTGTTGCCAGGGCAGGTCGTGGCGGCCGTGGCGGTCGTACCAGTCCAGCACCGCCTGTGAAAACTGCTCGTTTTTCATCGGTTGAACAGGCCTTTCAATGCGTCTTTGAGCTTGGGATTAACCTTGTCGAGTTTCTCTTCCAGCTTCTCGTTCAGGCGATTGCCGGCCGCCTTGAGGGCGACCTGGCCCAGGCCGTCCTTGTCCAGACGGCAGGCCTTGGCGCCCAGCTCCAGCGGGCCACGGCAGCGCAGCGGTACCTCAATGCCCTGGAAGTTGGCGCCGACCTGGCAAGCCGGGTCCGGCACGTCGCGCTTGTCGCCTTCAACGATGATGCCGACGCGGTAGTCCATGCCCAGCACACGTAAATCCACATCACCGTTGCCGTTGAGCGTCAGGCCAGGAATGCGCACTTTCAGGTCGGGGTTGCTGGCCACGCCGTTACGGAACGTGAGGTTGCCGCGCAGTTCCTGGAAGGGCGTGTCCTTGCCGCCTGGCGTGGTGCTCAGGGTCTTGCGGTTGAGCAGGGCGATGCCGGTACACAGTTGCTGCTCAATGTTGGCATTGAGCAGCACACCGTTGTTGATCACGAGGCTGGCGTTGCCGTTGAGGCTGTCGATCAGGGCCTTCTGGCTGTTGCCGCGGCCGCTGAGGTTGCTGTCGAGGGTGAGCTGGCCTTTGACCGGCGGAGTTTTCCCTTGGGCCTGCAGGATGCGTTCAACAGGTACCTGCTTGATGTGGCTTTGCAGGGCCAGCACTGGCGTGTCCTGGCGCACGTCGAGTGTGCCGTTGGCCTGGAACGTGCCGTTGTAGAGGCCGCCGCTAAGGGTGTCGAGCTTGAGTTGCCCGTCAATGCCGGAGGCTTTAAGCACCGCATTTTGAATGGGCAATTGGCTAAGGGTCAGCTCGCCAAAGGTCAGGTCTGCATTCACGTCCAGACTGCGCAGGCGCGTCAGCGGCAGCAGTTTGTCATTGCTCCAGGCACCTTTGGTCGGCGCCTCGGGCAATGGTGTGTTGCCGCCTGCCGCCATGGCGCCGGCCTCGCTGCTCTGTACTTCGGCCTGGCGTGCAGCGGTTGCACCTTTAGCGGCTTCGGATTTGGCCGGCAGGTAATTGTCGGCATTGAAGGTATCGCCTTTGAGCTGCACACGCAGGGACTGCTTGGCGAAATCATCCACGGCGACGCGGCCGGTGAAGGTGCTGCCATCGAGCTTCAGGTTCAGGTCTTCCAGGGCGACGCTGGTGGGCGTGCCCTTGAGGCGGCTCACCAGCTCGACCTTGCTCAGGCTACCTGGGGCCATGGCTGGCAGTGGGTGGCCGATGCTCTCAAGAAACTTGGCCAGGTCAAACTGGGCAACCGACAGGGCGCCGCTGATCTGCGGGGTTTTGTCCAGGTCATTGGCTTTCAGTTCGCCCAAGGCGCGCAATTGGTTGGCCGCCAGTTTCAGGTTGGTCCATTCGGCGACGTTGGCCGCCAGGTCCACCAGCAGTTGGCCCTGGGTAGAGAAGCTCACGGTCTTGCCTTGCAGCGGCTCGCCGGTGGCTTCACCGCTTAAGCGCATGTCTTCGAACTGGTAGCGCTTGAGGGCCCGCTGGATGCGCAAGTTGCCGTTCAGCTCGGTCTTGACCCGCATCAGCGGCTGGTTGCTACCCAGGAACGCCGTGAGTTTCAGCGGAATGCTGGCGCCTTCGTGGATGGCTCCGGCGCTCAGTTGGATGCTCTCGGCACTCAATTGCTTGCCGGTCTGTTCATCGGTGTACTCAACACGAGCGTTGTTGATGGTCAGGCTGTCGATGTCCAGGCGGATCGGCTGCGGCGGCTTTTCCGGCTTGGTTTCAGCCACGGGTTCGACTGGCGCGGGAGCGGGGGTGCCTGTGGTTTCGTCGGGCAGGTTCTTGCCGATGTCTTCCCAGTTGCCGTGGCCCTGTTTGTCGCGGTTCAGGCGCAGGTTCAAGCCCTCGACACGCACATCGCTCATCTGCACTTCGCGGCGCAGCAGTGGCAGTACGCGTACCGACAGGCCGAGCATCTGCAAGTCGGCGAAAGGTTGGGTGGGTGCGGTCAGGGTCGCGACGCTGGCCTCGTGCAGTTCCAGGCCCAGCCAGGGGAAAAGGCTCCAGCCGATATCGCCATTGAGCGTCAGCTCGATGTGGGCCTTGTCGCGGGCTATCTGGCGAATTTCTTCTTTGTAGTCGTTGGGATCGAAAAGGTGGGTCAGGGCAAAGCCGAGCGCCACAATGATCAGCAACAGCCCCAGAAGTACCAGACCCAGGATTTTGCCGAACGCTTTCATGGGCGAGTCCTTGTATGTCGAATTCAAAATTTAGCCGCAGAGTATAACGCCCGAAGGCCGGCGTCAGTTCACGGATCGTTACATTGTATCCACCGGCGTGGAAATGGGATTTTGACGTCAGAAAAATACAGATAATCCAAAAAAGGTAGTGGCAGTTTGATTTTTCTGTCATCCACTGGTGCTAATCTCTGCACGTTCGTCCGCCTTCTGCGACTTAAGGTCGCGCCTAAAAGGGAGCTTCACTCAACAAAACGGCCACGCTTTGCGTGCAAGGCCGAGGGAGAGAGCGCCTGACGGACGCATACCAATAACTGGGGGAAACACCAATGAGCACTAGCACTGTGGCCGGCACTGCCGCCGCACAGCCTGCGTTCCTGTCCAAGGAGCGCATCATCGCCAAGCCGGGCTTCAACCGCTGGCTGGTTCCACCGGCCGCCCTGGCCATCCACCTGTGCATCGGCATGGCCTACGGCTTCTCGGTGTTCTGGCTGCCGTTGTCCAAGGCGCTGGGTATCACCGCACCGGTGGCCTGCGCGCCGGACATGAGCTTTATCGCCCAAGTCTTCTCGTCCCAATGTGACTGGCCCATCTCCATGCTGGGCTGGATCTACACCCTGTTCTTCATCTTCCTGGGCTGCTCGGCAGCGATCTGGGGCGGCTGGCTGGAACATGCCGGGCCACGCAAGGCCGGCGTTGTCTCGGCGTTGTGCTGGTGCGGTGGCCTGCTGATCTCGGCGCTGGGTATCTATACCCACCAGATCTGGCTGATGTGGATCGGCTCCGGTGTCATTGGCGGTATCGGCTTGGGCCTGGGCTATATCTCGCCCGTTTCGACCTTGATCAAGTGGTTCCCGGACAAGCGCGGCATGGCGACCGGCATGGCGATCATGGGCTTCGGCGGCGGCGCGATGGTGGGTGCGCCCCTGGCTGCGGCACTGATGGGCCATTTCTCTTCGCCCACCAGCGTGGGCGTATGGCAGAGCTTTGTGGTCATGGCGGCGATTTACTTCGTGTTCATGATCGGTGGCGCCCTGCTGTATCGCGTACCGCCGACCGGCTGGAAGCCTGAGGGCTGGACCGCGCCGGCGAAAAAAGCCAGCAATGCGATGATCACTCACCGTCACGTGCATGTGAATGTGGCGTGGAAAACCCCGCAGTTCCGCCTGGTATGGCTGGTGCTGTGCCTGAACGTGTCTGCCGGTATCGGCATCTTGGGCATGGCCTCGCCGCTGCTGCAGGAAGTGTTCGGCGGTAAGTTGTTGGGTGTTGATGTGCCATTCGGCCAATTGGATGCGGGCCAGTTGGCCTCCATTGCAGCCATTGCCGCTGGTTTTACCGGCCTGTTGAGCCTGTTCAACATCGGTGGCCGGTTCTTCTGGGCCTCGTTCTCTGACTACCTGGGGCGTAAAAATACCTACTTCGTGTTCTTCGCCCTGGGCTTTGCCCTGTACGCGCTGATCCCGAACCTGGGGCATCTGGGCAACGTGGCGCTGTTTGTGGCGGCGTTCTGCATCATCCTGTCGATGTACGGCGGTGGTTTTGCCACGGTTCCGGCCTACCTGGCCGACCTGTTCGGCACCCAGATGGTTGGCGCGATCCACGGTCGCCTGTTGACCGCCTGGGCCGCTGCGGGCGTGTTGGGCCCGGTGCTGGTGAACTACCTGCGTGAATACCAGTTGAGCATCGGCGTTGAACGCGCCGCGGCCTACGACATCACCTTGTACATCCTCGCCGGCTTGCTGGTGCTGGGCTTCATCTGCAACCTGCTGGTGCGCCCGGTGGCCGATAAGTACTTCATGACTGATGCAGAACTTGCCGCCGAACAGGCGCTGGGCCATGACAAAGGTGCCGATGCCACCACCGTGCTGGAGTGGAAGGCCTCCGCCGCCAGCAAGCCGCTGGCGATTGCCGCGTGGCTGGTAGTGGGTATTCCGCTGGCGTGGGGTGTGTGGGTGACCCTGCAGAAGACGGCGGTACTGTTCCACTGACACCGCAATAAGGGTGGGCCCGGCTCCTGTGGGGCCGGGCTAATGTGGGAGCTGGCTTGCCTGCGATACAGGCACCTCGGTGTACCAGTTGCCTCGCAGTGATGCTATCGCAGGCAAGCCAGCTCCCACAAAAGCCAGCTCCCACATAAGCCCATGCTCACATGTATGCACATGTCTATCCCCGACATTCCTCGCTCCAACTCGTCAGTCTTATCCCCTTCGTTGTTTCTGTTTAGCGCCTGCGCCCCTATAATGGCTGCCTTTTTCGCCCAATGATTTTGCGGAGCTGGTGATGGCCGAACGTAAGGCATCTGTCGAGCGCGACACTCTGGAAACCCAGATCAAAGCCTCGATCAACCTGGATGGCACCGGAAAGGCCCGATTCGATATCGGTGTCCCTTTTCTTGAGCACATGCTGGACCAGATCGCCCGTCACGGGCTGATCGACCTGGATATCGTCGGCAAAGGCGACCTGCATATCGACGACCACCACATGGTGGAAGACGTGGGCATCACCCTCGGCCAGGCGTTTGCCAAGGCCATCGGCGACAAAAAAGGCATCCGTCGCTACGGCCATGCCTATGTCCCGTTGGATGAAGCGCTGTCCCGGGTGGTCATCGACTTCTCCGGCCGCCCGGGTTTGCAGATGCACGTGCCTTACACCCGCGCGAACGTGGGCCGTGGCTTTGACGTTGACCTGTTCCAGGAATTCTTCCAGGGCTTTGTCAACCACGCACTGGTCAGCCTGCACATCGACAACCTGCGCGGCACCAACACCCACCACCAGATCGAAACCGTGTTCAAGGCTTTCGGCCGCGCGTTGCGCATGGCTGTGGAAGTCGATGAGCGCATGGGCGGGCAAATGCCGTCGACCAAGGGCGTTCTGTAATGCAGACGGTCGCGGTTATCGATTACGGCATGGGTAACCTGCACTCGGTGGCCAAGGCCCTTGAGCATGTAGGTGCCGGCAAGGTGCTGATCACCAGCGATGCCAACGTGATTCGCGAAGCCGACCGCGTGGTGTTTCCTGGCGTTGGCGCGATTCGCGATTGCATGGCCGAGATCCGCCGCCTGGGCTTTGACAGCCTGGTGCGCGAAGTCAGCCAGGACCGCCCCTTCCTCGGTATCTGCGTGGGCATGCAAGCTTTGCTCGACAGCAGTGAAGAGAACGGCGGTGTCGACTGCATCGGGGTGTTTCCGGGCCAGGTGAAGTTCTTCGGCAAAGACCTGCATGAAGAGGGCGAGCACCTCAAAGTCCCGCACATGGGCTGGAACGAAGTGCGCCGCACCGTCGACCACCCGCTGTGGCACGACATCCCGGACATGGCGCGTTTCTACTTCGTGCACAGCTACTATATCGCCGCCGGTAACCCGCGCCAGGTGGTGGGTGGCGGGCATTACGGCGTCGATTTTGCCGCCGCGCTGGCCGATGGTTCGCGCTTTGCCGTGCAGTTCCACCCGGAGAAGAGCCATACCCATGGCCTGCAATTGCTGCAGAACTTCGCCGCGTGGGATGGTCGCTGGTAATGGCCAAGAAACCGAAGCCGCCGATCTTGAACCTCACGCCCGAGCAGGAGCGTGCGGCCACCGACAAGATCAAACGTTTCATGGAAGACCGCTTCGAGCTCAAGCTGGGTTCGTTCGAGGTCGCCGAGATTCTTGAGCTGTTCACCACCGAAGTGGCGCCGCATTATTACAACAGGGCGGTTTTCGACACGCAGACGCTCCTTAAGGAAAGGTTCGAAAGCATCGAAAGCGACTTGTGGTCGCTTGAGAAACCCTGATTTCCCAAGCATTGCTGAATATCGAATAAGGTTTGCCAGATGCTGATTATCCCCGCTATCGATCTCAAGGACGGCGCTTGTGTCCGCCTGCGCCAAGGCCGCATGGAAGATTCCACGGTGTTCTCCGATGACCCGGTGAGCATGGCTGCCAAATGGGTAGAAGGGGGCTGCCGTCGTCTGCATCTGGTGGACTTGAACGGCGCCTTCGAAGGCCAGCCGGTCAATGGCGAGGTGGTCACCGCCATCGCCAAACGCTACCCGAACCTGCCGATCCAGATCGGCGGTGGTATCCGCTCCCTGGAAACCATCGAGCACTACGTCAAGGCGGGCGTGAGCTACGTGATCATCGGCACCAAGGCCGTGAAAGACCCGGCCTTCGTCGCCGAAGCCTGCCGCGCGTTCCCCGGCAAGGTTATCGTCGGCCTGGATGCTAAAGACGGCTTTGTTGCCACCGATGGCTGGGCTGAAATCAGCACCGTGCAGGTGATCGACCTGGCCAAACAGTTCGAAGCCGACGGCGTGTCTGCCATCGTTTATACCGACATCGCCAAAGACGGCATGATGCAGGGCTGCAACGTTCCGTTCACCGCAGCCCTGGCAGCGGCCACCAAGATTCCGGTGATCGCCTCGGGCGGCATTCACAACCTGGGTGACATCAAGTCGCTGCTGGACGCCAAGGCTCCCGGCATTATCGGCGCCATCACCGGCCGTGCGATCTATGAAGGTACCCTGGACGTCGCCGAAGCTCAGGCTTACTGCGACGCCTACAACGGCTGAGGACTGACCATGGCGCTGGCCAAACGCATCATCCCTTGCCTGGACGTCGACAACGGTCGTGTGGTCAAGGGCGTCAAGTTCGAGAACATCCGTGATGCCGGCGACCCGGTAGAAATCGCCCGTCGCTACGATGAGCAAGGTGCCGACGAGATCACCTTCCTCGACATCACCGCCAGCGTCGATGGCCGCGACACCACGCTGCATACCGTCGAGCGCATGGCCAGCCAGGTATTTATCCCGCTGACCGTGGGCGGTGGCGTGCGCACCGTGCAAGACATCCGCAACCTGCTTAATGCCGGTGCGGACAAGGTCTCGATCAACACCGCCGCCGTGTTCAACCCTGAGTTTGTCGGCGAAGCCGCGCAACACTTCGGCTCGCAATGCATCGTGGTGGCTATCGACGCCAAAAAGGTGTCCGGCCCGGGCGAAACCCCGCGCTGGGAGATCTTCACCCACGGCGGGCGCAAGCCTACCGGGCTGGACGCGGTGGAGTGGGCGATGAAGATGGAAGGCCTGGGCGCCGGTGAAATCCTGCTGACCAGCATGGACCAGGACGGCATGAAAAACGGTTTCGACCTGGGCGTCACCCGCGCCATCAGTGATGCCCTGGGCATCCCGGTGATCGCGTCGGGCGGCGTCGGCAACCTGCAACACTTGGCCGATGGCGTGCTCGAAGGCCATGCCAGCGCGGTGCTGGCGGCGAGTATTTTTCACTTTGGTGAATACACCGTGCCCGAGGCCAAGGCCTATATGGCGGCGCGCGGTATCGTCGTGCGCTAAACGCTGCTGGACACCATGGCAGGCTCGCGGCACTCTCTGCGCTTGCCATGGATTCCGGTAGCCTTCATGTTCAAACACCTGCTGCTCGCCCTCGCCAGTTCCTCCATGTTCATGGCGGCTACGGCACACGCCGAACAACCGTCTGACGCCTCCCTGGTGTTGCTGACGGAAAATTTTCCGCCCTACAACATGGCGAAAAACGGCAAGAACTTCGCCAAGGACGAGAACATCGAAGGCATCGCCGTAGACATCATGCGCGAAACCTTCCAGCGTGCCGGCATTTCCTACAACCTGACCCTGCGCTTCCCGTGGGAACGAATCTACAAGCTCGCCCTGGAAAAACCCGGTTACGGTGTGTTTGTGATGGCGCGTCTGCCAGACCGTGAAGCCTTGTTCAAATGGGTCGGCCCCATCGGCCCGGATGATTGGGTACTGCTGGCCAAGGCCGACAGCAAGATTCAGCTAGAAAGCCTGGAGCAAGCGCGCCGCTACAAGATTGGCGCCTACAAAGGCGACGCCATTGCCGAAAGCCTCGACAAGCAGGGGCTCAAGCCGATGGTCGCCCTGCGTGACCAGGACAATGCGCAAAAGCTCATGGAAGGCCAGATCGACCTGTGGGCCACCGGCGATCCTGCCGGGCGTTACCTGGCGCGGCAGGTGGGGGTAAACGGGCTCAAGACGGTGTTGCGGTTCAACAGTGCGCAGCTTTACCTGGCGTTGAACAAGGACGTGCCGGATGAGGTGGTGGCCAGGCTCCAGGCCGCATTGGATGAGTTACGCAACAGCGGCCGTATAGACGAAATCATGGCGCGTTACCTCTGAAGTCGGCAGGATGAACATGATCAACAATGTGGGAGCGGGGTTGCCCGCGATAACATTGGATCAGCCAATACCTGTGTGACCGACACTCCGCCATCGCGGGCAAGCCCGCTCCCACAGTAGATCTTTGCGATCTTCCTTAACGGTAAATACCGTCCTTGCCATGCCCGGCCATCGCCCGATTACTGCGCACGCTGATCATCAACTTGATATCGATCCACTCCACGCCCTGGGCCTTGAGCTTGGGCAATTCGCGCTCCAGCACCGCCAGCGTCTGTGGGTAAGGATGCCCGATCATGACTGCCGAACCCTGCTTATGTGCCAGTTTGATCGCGGTCTGCAGTTGCGTGGTAATCGCTGCCTCGGTGCGTTCGTCATCGAGAAATACATCCCGCGACACATGGGCCAAACCGATCTTCTGTGCCTCGGCGGCGGCGACGGTTTGCGCACTGGTGCGGCTGTCGACGAAGAACTTGTGACGCCGTTGCAACTCACCCATCAGCCAGGCCATCGCTACCGGTTGTGCAGTCATGCGGCTGCCCATGTGGTTGTTGATACCGGCGGTGTAGGGCACGGCTTCAAATGCCGCGTCCAGGCGCTTGCCCAGTTCTTCGATGGACAGCTCCGGGTGCCAGGCGAATGGGCCGGTGGCCGGGTCCATAGGCATGTGCAGGATCACGATCTTGCCAGCCTTGTGGGCCTCACGGGCGAATTCGGCGGCGTGGGGCGTGTCCGGCATGATGGCGGCGGTCACCGGGCCGGGTAGCGCAAGCACGCGACGATCCCGAGGCAGGTTTTGCCCCAGGTCGTCGATGATAAGCGTCAGGTAGGCTTTGTGCGGTTCGCCGGCAGGGGCCGCTTGAGCGACCCCTGCCAGGCTGCACAGCACAGCGAAGATCAGGGCAAAGCGCATGATCAACGGCTGCGGGTGATGCTCAAGCCCTTGAGCAGGCTGAGTGCCTGGGCCAGTTGGTAGTCATCGTCCTGGGGCATCGGCTTGGCCTTGGCGCGGCTGCCGGTTGGCTGGTCGGCGCCGCCGTTGCCATTGCCCAGGTGACCTTGCAGATCGGCCTCTTTGTAGTATTCGCCATCGATCTCGTTGGTGATCTTGGCGCGGCGTACTTCGATGTCCGGCACGATGCCCTGGGCCTGGATCGAGCGGCCGTTAGGCGTGTAGTACAGCGCCGTGGTGATCTTCAGTGCGCGTTCGTTGTTCAGCGGCAATACGGTCTGCACCGAGCCTTTGCCGAAGCTGGTGGTGCCCATCAGCACGCCGCGCTTGAGGTCTTGCAGGGCGCCGGCGACGATTTCCGAGGCCGAGGCGCTGCCGCCGTTGATCAGCACCGCCAACGGCACGTTTTCGCTCAAGTCGTTGCCGGTGGCCGAGAAGCGCAGTTCGGAGTTGGCAATCCGGCCTTTGGTATAAACGATCAGGCCCTTGGTGACAAAGTGGTCGACCACTTCAACCGCCGACTGCAACACGCCGCCTGGGTTGTTACGCAGGTCAAGCACGATGCCGTTGAGCTTCTTGCCGTTGTCTTTGCGCAGCTTGGCCAGGGCCTTGGCCACTTCGTCGCCGGTCTTGACCTGGAACTGGGTGATACGGATGTAACCGTAGCCCGACTCCAGCAACTGGCTCTTCACGCTCTTGACCGTGATGGTCGCACGGGCCAGGGTCACGTCAAACGGGTTGCCGCCGTCGCGTACCAGGGTGAGGGTGATCTTCTGGCCGAGCTTGCCGCGCATCTTGTCGACGGCTTCGGTCATGGTCTGGCCACGGGTCGGCTGGCCATTGATCTTCACGATCAGGTCGCCGGCCTGGATGCCGGCCTTGGACGCTGGGGTGTCGTCGATGGGCGAGACCACTTTGATCTGGCCGTCTTCGGAGCCCACTTCGATGCCCAGGCCGCCGAACTCACCACTGGTGCTTTCCTGCAGCTCGGCGAAATCTTCCGGGCCCAGGTAGGCGGAGTGCGGGTCGAGGTTGCTGAGCATGCCCTTGATGGCATTTTCCAGCAGGGCCTTGTCGTCTACGGGTTCGACATACGCTGCCTTGATCCGGTCCATGACCTCGGCAAAGGTGCGCAGCTCGTCCAGCGGCAATGGCGCCTTGGTCGTCGCAGCCATGGCAGGTGCAGCCGGTGCGGCCTGGTCGGCAAAAGCCAGAGGCGCGCCGATCACCAGAGCGATCGTCAGGGCCAGCGAAGTGAGGCGGGACAAATGCAGCATGTCGAACGAACTCCTAATGTAGATGCGACCCTATCCTTGGGACCGGCACCATTGTGCAGGGTCGCTCGGGCGGCCCTGCTGACGAATAGCAAAGTACAGCGCCGGGGTGTCCTGACCACCACTGTTACCGACAGTGGAGATGGATTCACCGGCTTTTACAACATCACCTGCCGACTTGAGTAGTGTCTGATTGTGGCCGTAAAGGCTCAAATAGCCATTACCGTGGTCAAGAATCACCAGCAAGCCGGCGCCCCGCAACCAATCGGCGAACACCACGCGCCCACCATGCACGGCGTGGACCTGGCTGCCGGCAGAGGCGCTGATCATCACGCCGTCCCACTTGGCACGGGTGTCATCGCCACGGGTTTCCCCAAAGCGTGCCAGTAATCGACCATCAACCGGCCATGGAAGTTTGCCCCGAGCTGAAGCAAAAGGGCCACCGAAGGACTCGCCACTGCTGGAAACCAGCGGGCCAGGGGCTGCACGCGCCGGTTTGCGCGGGGCCGGAGCGTCGCTGGTGGCAGCCAGTTCGGCCTCACGCTGACGCTTTTTTTCGGCTTCCTGCTGGGCGATCAGCGCTTTTTGCCGCGCTTCTTCGGCCTCGCGTGCCTGGCGGGCCAGGGTTTCTTCGATAGTCTTGAGGACTTTGGCCAGGTCGGCCTGGTCCTGCTCGCGGGCCTGGAGCTTGGCGTCGCGGGCTTTTACGTCGCTGTTGAGCTTGGCCAGGGCCTGCTGGCGTTCCTTGCGCACCTTGTCCAACTGATCACGCTGGGTGTCGAGGGCGGTTTTCTGGTCGAGCAGTTGCGATTGCTGGTCGGCAATCTCTTGCTCGACATTGGCCAATTGGCGCAGGGTTTCGTTAAACCCCTTCAATTGCGCCAGGCGTGCCTGGCTCAGGTAGTCGTAATAGGTGAGGGTACGGGCGAATTTTTCCGGGTTCTGCTGGTTGAGCAGCAGCTTGAGGTACTCCTGGCGGCCGCTCTGGTACGCGGCACGGGCCTGGATCGCGATCAGGCGTTGCTGTTCAACGCGTGCGCTCTGGAGTTTTTTTTTCTCAGCGTCGAGTCGCTCCAGTTCCGACTCGCTCTTCTTTAGTTCTTTTTGCAGCTCCTGGACCTGCTTCTCCAGCTTGCCCATCTCGGTTTCCGTGCCGCGCAGGTCTTTCTGCACCCCGGATTTTTCTTCCTGGAGCTTGCCGAGCAGTTTTTTCAGCTCGGTAATGTCCTGACGCGTAGCGTCCAACTGTTGTTGGGTTTGTGCGCGCTCATCGGCAAATGCCGGTTGGAGCAGGCAGACAAGAGCAAGGGTGATCAAGGCGCGAAGCATAGAGGCGGGCGACACCAGGGGAAAAGGACGGCCTAGTATGCCCGCCAAGCGCTGCAAAAAAAACGCCCAATTGGGGCGGTAGGGCAAGATAGCCGCCGAGTGGCGATGGTATGGCAAAAAGACATCTATCAAACACCACAAAACCAATGTGGGAGCGGGCTTGCCCGCGATTGCGGTGGGTCAGCGACATAGATGTCGACTGATTAGCCGCAATCGCGGGC
>Ga0156162_106_pt1 | contig 133892 bp, 123 predicted proteins | sample RifCSPlowO2_12_FD_107815 | JGI IMG/M metagenome (GOLD analysis project Ga0156162, IMG submission 107815) | Pseudomonadales bacterium RIFCSPLOWO2_12_60_38
CAAGCCAGCTCCCACAGTTGGAACGCGGCGTGTCAGGTAGAAATGTGTCGGCTGGCAGGCCGTCTTCGCAGGCAAGCCAGCTCCCACAGTTGGAACGCGGGGCGTCAGGTAGATAGGCGCCGTGGCGGGAGCAAGCTCCCTCGCCACAGGCCCTGCGTGGTACCGCAGCTGTTCATCACAGGGTGTAGGCGATGCCCACCTGCACAGTTCGCGGTGCACCAGGGTAAGCGTAGATATTGCCGAACGCGCCCTCTTCATATTCACGGTTGAACAGGTTCTTCACATCCAGGTTCAAGCGCACACGCTCATTGACCTTGTAGTAACCGAGCAGGTCGACCACGGTATAGGCGTCCATGGAGAATGCCGTATTGGCGGTCTGGCCGGCGCGCTGGTCGACGTACTTGCCGCCGGCGCCCAGGCCCAGGCCTTTGAGCGCGCCGTCCTGGAACTCGTAGACGTTGAGCAGGCTGAAGCTGTTGCGCGGGATGTTCATCAAGCGAGTGCCGGAGCGCAGAGTGTTATCACGGGTGACTTCGGCATCTACATAGGCGTAACCGCCGATCACGCGCCATTCGGGCGTGAGGTTGCCTGCAACGTTCAGGTCAAATCCACGACTGCGCACTTGGCCGGCCGCGACATTAAAGGCACTGTCCACCGGATCGGGGGTCAGCACGTTTTTCTTCTCGATCTGATAGATCGCCGCATCCACGCTCAACTGCCGGTCCAGCGCCTCCCACTTGAGGCCCATCTCGTAGGACTTGCCCTTCTCCGGCGCAAAACCACCGCCTTCGCGGCTGGCGCTGGCGTTGGGTTTGAACGAACGTGCGGCGTCAGCATAGACCGCGACGGTGTCGGTGAGGTCGTAGATCACACCCACGCGCGGGGTGACGGCGTTATCGGCGGCCTGCCAGCTTTTACCTACATAGTTCTGGTAGTCATGCTCGAAACGCTCGAAGCGGGCACCGGCCAGTACTTTCAGCCGTTCAGTGAGGGCGACCTGGTCCTGTACGAAGGCGGCGTAGGTCTTGAGGTTTTCCTTATCGTGGGTCGGCGTTCGGGTCAGCGCCGGACGCGTTTGGCCGTACACAGGGTTGAAGATGTCGACCGGGTAAGTGCCCACCTCGTCGCTTGAACGTTGAATGATCGACTTATAGTCGTAATCCTCGTACTCGATACCGGTAAGCAAGGTGTGATCGAACCCGCCGGTGGAGAAGTGCCCGGTCAGGTTGAGCTGATAGTCCTTGTCGGTCCATTCCAGCTTGCGGTAGTTGAAGTTGCGTTGCAGGGTCTGGCCATCGGCGCCCAGGCTACCCGGCCCATTGGCCTCAATGGCGTTGCCCTTCAGGCTGCCGTCCAACCATTGAAAACCGCCGCCCAGGGTCCAGTTGTCGTTAAGCACGTGCTCGAAACGCAACTGCGCCATGTTGTTGTCGTTGTGCAGCTTGCCGGCATCCTTGTCGCCCCAGAACGTATCGCGCGAGGGGGTGCCACGCTGGTTGGGGAAACGCGTCAGGCCGCGGTCCAGCGGGTGGTTGTTGCGCATGAAATCGCCTTCGAAGGTCACCTTGGTGTCATCGGTGGCCTGCCAGGTGATCACCGGCGTCACGCCGTAGCGTTCCGTCTCGACGTGATCGCGGAAGGTGTCGCCGCCCTCGCCCACCACGTTCAGGCGATAGGCCAGGCGGCCTTCCTCGTCCAGCGGGCCGGAGGCATCCAGGGTACCGCGCTTCATGCCCTGGTCATTGAGCTGGCTGCCCAGGGTGACGGTGCGTTCGGCCAGCGGCTGCTTGGACACCACGTTGAAGGTGCCACCTGGGTCGCCACGGCCGTAGAGCATGGTCGCGGGGCCGCGCAGCACTTCAAGACGCTCGATGGTGTTGGCGTCCGGCATGTTCGGGTAACCGCGGTTGATCGGGAAACCGTTGCGGTAGAACTCACCGGTGGTGAAGCCGCGCACGGTAAAGGTGGTCAGGCCCTGGCCGCCGAAATTGTTGGCGCGGCCCACGCCGCCCGCGTAATCGAGGGCATCCTGCAGGCGCGTTGCACCGAGGTCTTCGACCACGTCCTTGGACACTACGCTGATGGACTGTGGAGTTTCATGAATGGCGGTGTCGGTGCGCGTCGCACTGGCTGAACGTGTGGCGTGGTAGCCCTGCACGGGGCCTTGGGCCGACTCAAGGTCAGCGGTGGCGGTGACATTGGTCGCTTGCAGCTCGATACTGGCGTTCTCGGCAGGTGCCTGCTCTGCCCACGCGAAGGGGGAAAACGCCTGGAGCACACAGATGGAAATCAGGGTACGACGCATGGGTGTAGAACCTAGTGAATGAGCCAGATGGGACGGCAAACCTGCCAAGAATTCGCGGCGCATCCTATATCAGCGGATTCTCGTTTGACATCGATTCTCATTTGTTATTTTTCACCGCGTAGGTCGCGAAAAGCGACAGGCGAAAAAAAGCCACTCAATCGAGTGGCTCATGCAACGCGCAGGCGTACCTCAGCGATAGCGTTCCAGCCAATGCGCGTAAGGCGCCGGCAAGGTCCAGGAGGACTTGTCCACGCCCAGCTCCTTGGCAGCAAAGTAGGCCCAATGCGGGTCGGCCAGATGCGCACGCCCTACCGAAACCAGGTCCAGGTGCCCGGCCTGCAAAGCGCCTTGGGCCAGTTGCGGCGTGCCGAAGCCCCAGGCCGAGGTCACCGGAATACCGGCTTCACGGCGTACACGCTCGGCAATCGGGCCCATGAAGGCCGGGCCCCATGGGATGTTGGTGTCAGGAATGGTAAAGCCGACGCTGACGCTCAACAGGTCCAGGCCCCCGTCCTTGAAACGGCGCGCCAGTTCAATGGACTCGGTGAGGGTCTGCTCATCACGACCGTCGTATTCGATCACGCCGAACCGGGCGGTGAGCGGCAGGTTTTCCGGCCAGACTTCACGCACCGCAGCCAGGGTTTCGAGGAGGAAGCGGCTGCGGTTGTCGAAGCTGCCACCGTAGGCATCGGTACGCTGGTTGGAATGCTCGGAGAAAAAGCTCTGGCCCAGGTAACCGTGGGCGAAGTGCAGCTCGATCCATTCAAAACCGGCATCGCGGGCGCGACGGGCCGCGTCGACGAAGTCCTGCTGCACACGGGCGATGTCTTCCAGGGTCATGGCACGCGGTACGTTGGGCAGGTTGGCACCGAACGCGATGGCAGAGGGAGCGATGGTTTCCCAGCTACGGGCATCAGAGGCCGGGATGTGGTCATCACCTTCCCAGGGGCGATTGGCACTGGCTTTGCGACCGGCGTGGGCGATCTGGATGCCCGGCACCGAACCTGCGGCCTTGATGGCTTTGACCATGGGCACGAATGCCTGGGCGTGGGCGTCGCTCCAGATCCCAGCGCAGCCTGGGGTGATGCGTCCTTCAGGGGCGACCGCGGTGGCCTCGACCACCAGCAGGCCGGCACCGCCACGGGCCATGCCGGCCAGGTGGACGTGGTGCCAGTCGTTGACCATGCCGTCTTCGGCCATGTATTGGCACATCGGGGGGATAGCAATGCGATTGCGCAAGGTCACATCTTTGAGTTTGAACGGTTCGAACAAAGCCGACATTGAGAACTCCAGGAAGGGGTGGGTGATTCGATAGTTCGATGGTAATCGAACTATGGTATTGAACGCTACCCCCCTGTTATGATCCGCCCCATGCGAGCCTTCAAACACCCTACCCCCCAAGAATTGACGCTTGAGCGTGTGCTGTACGCCTTGAGCGACCCCGTGCGCCTGGACATCGTGCGCTACCTGGCCAACGTGCCAGAGGCCACCTGTGGCGAACTCGACGGGGGGCGGCCCAAATCCAGCATGTCCCATCACTTCCGGGTATTGCGCGATGCCGGCCTGGTGCACACGCGCAATGTGGGCACCACCCATATGAACTCGTTGCGCCGTGACGAGCTGGAAAGCCGCTTCCCTGGGTTGCTGGCGAGCGTTCTGTCACAGCACTAGACGGCACGCGTCAGGACAAGACCGCCTGTAGCAATGCGCCGTCCAGGTGCACACAATCCTTGCCATTGCGCTTGGCGCCGTACAGGTTCTTGTCCGCCATCTTGAGTACGGCCGACAACTCGTCGCCTGGCGAAAAACGCGCCATCCCCGCACTGCAGGTGTAATGGTGGGGCGCAGGCACGCTGCTGCGGATCGCCTGCAACAAGTCCAGGGCATAATCACAGGCCACCTCCACATCGTCGCCCTGCAATAACACGCCGAACTCTTCCCCGCCGATTCGTCCGAAGCTGTGGCTGCCCTTGGCGTTTTTCAGGCACAGCGCCATGGCGCGCAGAATCTTGTCCCCCACGTCGTGGCCATACAGGTCGTTTTTTTCCTTGAAACTGTCGATATCCAACATGATGAAGTAGCCGCCCCGCTCCCCACCGAGCAACTTCTCGAAGCTCTGCATAAAGGCGCGCCGGTTGAGGATGGACGTCAGGTAGTCGGTCTCGGCCAAAGCGCGAAACTCGCTTTCCACCAGCAATACCGAACGCAGGTTCTTCAAATAGGAATAACTCAAGATAAACCCGATGGACACCGACGCCGCGCAGAACAGCAGCAAATACACCTCGGTGCCGGCGTATATATCCGCCTGCATGGGCGGCCACAGGATCAGCCAGATCAATAGCGCATCGGCCAGATAATCCTGGATACTGATAAACAAGATTGCACTGCCCACCACCAGGGTCACCGCCAACGGCAAGCCATAGATACGCAACTCTGCGTGCATATGAATCAGATAAGCGAAGCCGACGGACAACAACACCATATACGTGACTCCCAGCACTCGCCAGAGCAGAAAGTTCGTGGTGGTGGCATGTACCCGGCAAACAATCAGCAGGCCCACCGTGACGGCCAACATATAAAAATCCAACTTCAGGGCCGCAGGAATCAGGAGCATGCCGACCCAGGCAATAATCCCGACCCATTCGGCTTGGGTCACCGCAGGTGACAACAAACTGCGCATTCTGGGCCGCAACTTCAAGTTAGCAGGCATCCTTACGCTCCCATCTCAATAGCATGCAGGCCCATCGCAAATGAAAAGGCCATGAACCGCTTTACCAGGCTGGCAAAGGGTGGCAGAACTTCCAGCCGGGTTTTGGAGTGGGCTTTGAAATAACCCTTTTCGACCCCCTCCTGCACCATACGGATAATGTGGGTCTTGGACACGGAAAGTTGCTTGGCCAAGGCCAGGTAGGAAGACGACCGGAAGGTGGCGCGGTCGTTCTCAGGGGCAAAGGCATCGTTGTAGATCGCCAGCATCAACAGATGGCCGGCATCGCGTTTCACCAGCCAATAACATTCGGGCAGCAAGACATCCACCGTCAACTCGGCCGCGAGAATCATGGCAAAACCTTTGAAATAGAGCGCCAGGAACTCACGGTCATCCAAGTCACGCATCTGCCGGAACACTTCCCGTTCGGGGTAGAGCAGCGCCAACGACTCCGTGAGGGCGGTGAGCATCAACCGCGCTTCGCGGCAGGCTTCATCCGAGGGTGCATACACCCTGAAGCGACTGTCTTCGGGGTGCGGCGCAACCTCCATGAAACCCAGGGCCCGGAATAGCAAAAAAATCGATTCCAGGCTGTTTTTCGAACAGTATTTGCGCGTTACGCACAAGGCTTTAACTTCTGCCAACAACGGCAGCGGTGTGGAAAAGTATTGGCTCAATAATGCAAACGACACCATCAAGCGGCTGTATTTAAGGGCACTCTTGTAGAAAAACGGTCGTTTCGAATAGGGCACGAGCAGCACGTGATAATGCGCTCTCATGCACGATTCAAAATCCTTATGACGTTCGAGCGCTTGCGCGGTATTACACATAGCCAACTTCAACGAACTGACACGCATGAAAGAGCCCTGATCATCCAACTTGATGCCACTGATCTCAGCTACGAAATCCCTGCAGCCCGGCCCCAAAACAAATCACTTCAAAATTCCTGCCATTAATGGCTTTTTGCCTCGAACGCAATGTACAGCGATTGCCGGACAAGACGTCATCAGTACCAAAGTTGTTCCACCGTCAAATGCCGCGTAGCACACACTTACGCGCAACCTTTGGTTACATTCTCTCCGCCTGGCGGTTAGAGGACTAATCGATTCAGCACACTGCGAACCTTCCTTCCTCGACGGCGTCGTAACAGGGGATTGTTGCCAACCGCCCGCCGCGAGGTTCTCGTTTGAAAGCTGCCCTTCTGAAGAAATACCGCCTGATCATCAAGACCATGGGCTATGTGGGCTGGGCGTTGTTCTGGCTGTTGTTGTGGGATGTGGCGGTGACGGTGGATTTCATGCTGTTTCTCACCGCCAAGATCAATTTGCCGCTGATGCCCCTGACCTTGCTCGGCTCGGCACTGGTGGTGCTGATCAGTTTTCGCAACAGCAGCGCCTATAATCGCTGGTGGGAAGCACGCACGCTGTGGGGTGCGATGGTCAACAACTCGCGCAGTTTTGCCCGGCAAGTGTTGACCCTGCTCGATGACGCCCCCGGTGAGGTGAACCCGGTGAAGTCGACGCTGTTGCGCCGTCACGTGGCTTACGTCAACTGCCTGGCTGCGCACCTCAAGGGCCAGCCGTGCCCGGAGGAAGTGCGAGCCTTTATCCCCGCCGAAGAATTTGCGCGCAACGGCGCCACCAATAACTTCGCCAATGACATCCTCACCGGCTCAGCCTCGTTGCTGGCGCGCGAATACCAGGCCGGGCGCCTGGACAGCATCCGCCTGGCGCGGTTGGAGTCGACCCTGGTGGACCTCTCCAACGCCCAGGGCGGCATGGAGCGGATTGCCAACACGCCACTGCCCTACCCTTACGTGTACTTCCCGCGGCTATTCATTTCGCTGTTCTGCCTGATCGTACCGGTGGGCCTGGTGGAATCCCTCGGTTGGTTCACGCCGCTGGCTTCCACAGTCGTGGGCTTCATGCTGCTGGCCATCGAACGCATCGGCACCGACCTGCAAAGCCCGTTCAATTCCAGCGAACACCAGATCCAGATGGAAAGCATCTGCGAAACCATCGAGAAGAACCTGCAGTCGATGCGCCGCGATGCCCTGGTCGGTGACCCGATCGCCTGATTCCCCCTGCTCAAGTGCCAACTCCCTCGGCCGATATACCGAGGGTACGCATGGCCTCGCCTCTCACAAAAACGCCTGCGACACGCAGCACTAATTTTTCTCCCCTTGCCAAAACTATAAATACCCGCGGGTGAAGTCATGAATATCAAGCAGAAGCTGACATGGGCGTTTGCGGCCATCGCGTGCGTGCCGGTCATCCTGGTCGCCATTATCGTGGTGCTGAATCTGCGCGAGGGTGCGCTGGCCAACTTCCTCGACAGCAGCGGCCGCGAGATCCGCCAGATCGACAATGGCATGCAGCAGTTTTTCGACGGCATCAGCCAGAATGTCGACTTCGTCGCCAAGGACCCGCGCGTGATCGCGGCCAAGAACCTCAAAAGCTATGCCGGCGCCGATGCCGCGCAAATCCCGCTTACGCCGACCAACACAGAGCTGCTGGCGATTTTCGATCAGTTCGCCAAAAGCCACCCCAGCACCGCCTACCTGTCCCTGGGACTGAGCGATGGCGGCTACGCCAGTTGGCCAGACGACGCCAAACTGACGCAATACGACCCGCGCACCCGCCCCTGGTACCAGGCCGCCATCGCAGCGCCAGGCAAGACCGTGCGCACAGGCGCCTACTACTGGGCCCCGGACGACGTGGTGCTGATCGGCACCGTGCGCACCGTCGCGGATGCCACGGGCAATGTCCTTGGGGTGGTTGGCCTGGACGTGTCGCTCAAGCAACTCACCGAGCTGGTGCGCACCATCAAGCTGGGCGACAGCGGCTACCTGATGCTGGTGGAAGCCGACGGCAACGTGCTGGTGGACCCCAGCGATGCCACGCACAATTTCAAGCCCCTGGCGGGCCTGGGCGCGAACTACGCCGAACTGGCCAAGCACGGCGATGGCGTGACCGAGGTGAGCATCGACGGCGTGGCCTACATGGCTAACGTGGTCAGTTCCAAAGACCTGGGCTGGCGCTTTATCGGCCTGATCAAGCGCGACGAAGTGATGGCCGGCGCCACCCGCCTGACGTGGTTGATCGCGGCGATTGCCGCCGTATTGGCCGTGGTGTTCGCGATAGTAGGCGCTAGTTTCGCCCGTGTGATCGTGCGCCCGATTCGCGGCGTGGCCGACGGTTTGCAGGAAATCGCCGAAGGTGAAGGCGACCTCACGCGCCAGCTCAAAGTGCAAGGCAAGGACGAAACCGCCAGCCTGGCCGGCTGGTTCAACCAGTTCCTGAGCATGATTGCGCAATTGGTGCAGCGCATCGGCAACGCCTCCTCAGACCTGCAAACCGCCGCCGCCGACACCAGCGCCGTGGCCAACAATATGAACCAGGCCGCCGGCCGCCAGCGCGAAGCCGTGGAACTGGTGAGCACTGCGTTCAACGAGATGGTTGCCACCGCCAACGAAGTCGCGCGTTCATGCAGCGCCGCCGCCACGAGTGCCGATGAGGGCTATCGCGACGTGCACACCGGCCAGCAGCACATCGGCGAAGCCACCGGCAGCGTGCTCAAGCTCAGCGAAGACCTGCAAAAATCCACACAGACCATGCAGTTGCTCGAGCAAGACAGCCAGAACATCAACACCATCCTCGATACCATCCGTTCGATAGCCGAACAGACCAACCTGCTGGCGCTCAACGCCGCGATCGAAGCTGCCCGCGCTGGCGACCAGGGCCGCGGCTTTGCGGTGGTCGCCGATGAAGTGCGTGCACTGGCGCGTCGCACCGCCGACTCCACCGGCGAAATCGACAGCCTGCTGGGCAACCTCGCCCGCCGCACCCAGGAAGTCACCCAGCAGATGCAAGGCAGCTTGCTGGTGTCCAACACCAGCGTGGAGCGCATCCAGCAGGCCCGTGACAGCTTTGACAAGATCCGCGGCTCGGTGGATTCGATTCGCGACCAGAACACTCAGATCGCCACCGCCGCCGAAGAGCAGCACCAGGTGGCCGAAGAGATCAACCGGCATATCGCGCAGATCCACGCTGACGCGCAGTTGGTGGAAGGCTTTGCGCATTCGGCGCAGACCGGTTCAGGGCGGCTGACGGATATTTCCGGCCAGCTCAATGGGCTGGTGGGGCGCTTCAAGTTCTGATGCCCGCCCAATAAAGGCAGCGCTGTACCGTGGCGAGGGAGCTTGCTCCCGCTGGAGTGCGTAGCAGTCCCAGTCTTTTAAAATAGGAGCGGGGCCGCTTCGCGCCCCAGCGGGAGCAAGCTCCCTCGCCACAGGGTACGCGTCGCCGGGTCCATCTATGCCGCCTCAGAGGCGGCCCTGCCCATCATCGCAGTACCTGCAACAGTCTATTGCAGGACTCAAATGTACTAACTGGTTACTTATCTTGCTAAAATCGCGTCTTTGCCCTCTCTCACTCGAGTCCATTCGACATGAAACGAGCATCGCGCGCCGCTGGCGTCTCTAGATTCTTACTCCTGGGCCTGGGCGTCGTCATCGCCCTGCTCGGCCTTGCGCTGGCCGTCGGCGGCGCCAAACTGGTCAGCCTGGGAGGCTCCTGGTACTTCCTGCTCGGCGGCGTGGCCATGGCCATTTCCGGGCTGTTGATTGCCCGCTGCAAGCCTGCCGGCGCCTGGTTGTTCGCCGCGTTTCTAGTGGCTACTGCCGTGTGGGCGGTGGCCGACGTGGGCCTGGAATACTGGCCGCTGTTCTCGCGACTGTTCATGTTTGCGGTGATTGGCGTGGTTGTGGCGCTGGTGTATCCATTGCTGGCCGGCAAACCGGCGCGGGGTGCCTATGGCGTCGCCGCCGTGTTGGCGCTGGGCGTGGCGGTGGCGGCGGGCAATATGTTTGTCGCGCACCCAAGCGTTGCGCCCACCGGTGCAGGCCCGGGCATGACCCCGGTGGCGGCGGCCGATGCGCAGAAAGATTGGGCCCACTACGGTAATACCGAAGGTGGCAGCCGTTTCGCCGCGCTGGACCAGATCAACCGCGACAACATCGACAAGCTCAAAGTCGCCTGGACCTACCACACCGGCGACGTGGCCATCAGCGACGGCAACGGTGCCGAAGACCAGCTGACGCCCCTGCAGGTCGGCAACAAAGTGTTTATCTGCACCCCGCACAACAACCTGATCGCGTTGGATGCCGACACCGGCAAAGAACTGTGGAAGAACGAAGTCAACGCCAAGTCGGCAGTGTGGCAGCGTTGCCGGGGCATGGCGTATTTCGACGCCAGCGCACCGATTGCCCAGCCGACCCAGCCCAACAGCTCGCCGATCCTGACCGCCAGCGTGCCTGTCGGTGCGCAGTGCCAGCGTCGCCTGCTGACCAACACCATTGATGCACGCCTGATCGCCGTAGACGCCGACACCGGCAAGTTCTGCGAAGACTTTGGCACCCATGGTCAGGTGGACCTCAAGGCCGGCCTGGGCAATGTGCCGGACAGCTACTATCAACTGTCCTCGGCGCCGCTGATGGCCGGCACCACCGTGGTGGTCGGCGGTCGCGTGGCAGACAACGTGCAGACCGATATGCCCGGTGGCGTGATCCGTGGCTTTGACGTGATCACGGGTCAAATGCGCTGGGCGTTCGACCCAGGCAACCCTGAAGACAAGCAGGCCCCGACGGGCGACGCCACCTACGTGCGCAGCACCCCGAACAGTTGGGCGCCGATGTCTTACGACCCACTGATGAACACGGTCTTCCTGCCGATGGGCAGCTCGTCCACCGATATCTACGGTGTGGAGCGCACCCAGCTCAACCACAAATACGGTGCTTCGGTGCTGGCACTCGACGCCTCCACCGGTGCCGAGAAGTGGGTGTACCAGACGGTCCACAACGACCTCTGGGACTTCGACCTGCCGATGCAGCCCAGCCTGATCGACTTCACCCCGCCAGGCAGCGACAAGGCTGTACCCGCCGTAGTCATCGGCACCAAGGCCGGGCAGATCTATGTGCTCGACCGCGCCACCGGCAAGCCGCTGACGGACGTGCAGGAAGTTCCGGTCAAAGCCGCGAACATTCCCAACGAGCCGTATTCCCTCACCCAGCCGAAATCCGTGGGCATGCCGCAGATCGGCGCGCAAACCCTGACCGAGTCGGACATGTGGGGCGCGACGCCGTATGACCAGTTGCTGTGCCGCATCGACTTCAAGGGCATGCGCTACGACGGCCTGTACACCGCACCAGGCACCGATAAATCCCTGAGTTTCCCGGGTTCCCTGGGCGGCATGAACTGGGGCAGCATTTCCACCGACCCGGTGCACGGTTTTATCTTCGTCAACGACATGCGCCTGGGCCTGTGGATCCAGATGATACCGTCGCAGAACAAGGCCCAGGCCTCTTCCGGTGGTGAAGCGCTGAACACCGGCATGGGCGCCGTGCCGCTCAAGGGTACGCCGTATGCGGTGAACAAAAACCGCTTCCTGTCGGTGGCCGGCATTCCGTGCCAGGCGCCGCCGTTCGGTACCTTGACCGCCATCGACATGAAGACGCAAAAGGTCGCCTGGCAAGTACCGGTGGGCACCGTTGAAGACACCGGCCCCCTGGGTATCCGCATGCACCTGCCGATCAAGGTAGGCCTGCCGACCCTGGGCGGTACGCTGTCCACCCAAGGCGGCCTGATCTTTATTGCCGGCACCCAGGACTTCTACCTGCGCGCCTTCAACAGCAGTAATGGCGATGAAATCTGGAAAGCCCGCCTGCCCGTCGGCAGCCAGGGCGGGCCGATGACCTACGTGTCGCCGAAAACCGGCAAGCAATACATCGTCGTCACCGCCGGCGGCGCACGCCAGTCCACCGACCGTGGCGACTACGTGATCGCCTACGCCCTGCCGTAACCGCCCTTTGTTCGCGCGGTGCTCCGGCACCGCGCTTTGTGTTTGGAAAGATCCCCCATGACCCCTACTCCTCATACCGCCTGGCGCCTGGCGCTGGGCCTGGCCTTTGCGGCCGCCCTGCCCGTTCAAGCCGACGACACCACCCTGACCGGCGACTGGGGCGGCCTGCGCCGCGAACTCGACGCGCAAGGTGTGCGCTTTACCGGTGACTACAGCGGCGAGACCGCCTACAACGCCCACGGCGGCCAGCACCGTTCGGCGCGCTACTCGCAAAACGTCAAGCTCGGCGTGCAGTTCGACCTGGGCAAGCTCTACGGTTTTACCAACGGCGACCGCATCCAGCTGACCATCAACGACCGACGCGGCAACAGCGCCTCCGAGGACCTGGTGGGCAACCGCCTGCCGATCCAGGAAAACTACGGTGGCCTCTACACGCGCCTCACCGAACTGAGCTACGAGCGCACGCTGTTCACCCCGGCGCTGAACCTCAAGCTGGGCTATATGGCCATGGGCAATGACCTCGGTGGCCTGGACAGCGGCATCCTGTGCAACTTCATGAACGCCGGCTTCTGCGGGCATCCGCTGAACATGTCCGGCGGCAGTGGCTGGGCCAACTACCCGAATGCGCACCTCGGTGCCCGGTTGAAGTACGACTTTTCGCCCAACTGGCAGCTGCGCGTGGCGGCGTTCAATGTCGACCCGTCCAGCAACGGCAACTCCAGCCGTGCCTGGCACCTGGGACCCAAGCACACCACCGGCACCGTGGTGCCCATCGAGCTTATCTACAAGCATGCGGGCGCACTGCCCGGGGAATACAAGCTCGGGTATTACTACGACAGTTCCGATGTAAAACGCATTGGCAGCAACAAGGACGTCAGCGGACGTGGCGGTCACTACCTCTTGATCGACCAGGCTGTGTGGGCCTCACAATCATCCCAAGGCCGTAGCCTGCACGCCTTCGGCCAGTACTCTGCCGCCAGCCAAGCGGCCTCGCCGTTCACCCAGTGGTATGGCGCAGGCGTGGTGCTGTACAAACCGTTCGAAGGTCGCCCGCGCGATACCGTCGCCCTGGGCTACGGCCGTGCGGTGCCGAACCCGCGCAGCCGTGATGTGCAAGAGTTGACTGCGTTCAACGCCGGGACGGCCTATCCCGACCTGGACACGGCCGAACAGCTGATCGAGCTCAGTTATGGCTACCAGGCCACGCCTTGGCTGACCTTGCGCCCGGATGTGCAATACATCATCGAGCCGGGAGCTTTTTCCGGGGAGAGCATCGACAATGCGCTGGTGCTGGGCTTGCAGGTCAAAGCGGTGTTCTAGTTCGTGCCCTGCTGATACTGACGCGGCGTACAGCCAAATTCGCGGCGAAACACCGTATGCAGGTACTGCGCAGAGGTGAAGCCACAGCGTGCAGCAATGTCGGCAATCGCAAGGCTGTGGTTTTCCAGGCCTTTGGCGGCAGCGGCAAGTTTGAAGCGCAGAATCTCATCATGCACGCTGCAGCCGCGGGCCTTGCGAAAATGCGCTTCCAGGGACGAGCGGGAAACACCGACATAAGCCGCGACCTGATCGGTCTTGATACCCTGGCAGGCGTACTGGCGGATAAACAACAAGGCCTGCATCACGTAAGGGTTGCCCAGGGGTTGATGCAGGCTGGAGGCCTGCACGTTGATGGCGTCCGGCGGCACCAGCACCTGGGTGCCCGTGCAGGGTTTGCCATGCAACATCTGATGCAACAATGCCGCAGCGGTACGGCCCATGGTCTCCGTGCCCTGGATCACCGAACTGAGCGGCACCCGCGTGAGGGTGCGGGTCAGCGGGTCGTTGTCGATGCCGATCAACGCCACCTCCTCCGGCACCGCAATACCCGCCGTCAGGCAGGCTTGCAGCAATTGCCGAGCGCGGGCATCGGTCACCGCGATGATGCCGATAGGCTTGGGCAAACTGTGCAGCCAGGCAATCTGCTGCTCCACCGCGCTGTCCCACAACGGCGCACTGGTGCCCAGGCCGCGATACACCTCTACCTGCAAGCCATCGCGCTGCATCAAGCGGCGAAAAGCTTTCTCACGCTCCTGGGCCCACCGATTGGCCTGGGCTTCGGGCAGGCTGAAACAGGCAAACCGCGTCAACCCCGCCTCCACCAGATGCTCGTAGGCCAGCTTCATCAGGGCATGGTTATCGGTGGCCACATAAGGAATGCCCTTGGGGTACTTGCTGACATCCTCATAAGAGCCACCCACCGCCACCACTGGAAGCCGACTGCCGGCCAGCGCCTCGCCAATCAGCGGGTCATCGAAGTCGGCAATGATGCCGTCCCCCTGCCAACGCTCGATACCGCGCAGGCGGCAGAGGAAGTCTTCTTCCAGGAACAGGTCCCAGGATGCGCGGGTGCTGCTCAGGTAATTGCCAATGCCGGCGATGATGCCGCGGTCGTAGATTTTGCTGCCGTTGAACAGCAAGGCGATGCGGTGAACGGGCGGTAGGGTTTTCATTGTTTTTGTCCTTAGGCCGGTAGGGACAGACTAACCCTCACCACTCAAAATCGCACTACACCTTGGTGATTTTCATAATCAGCCGCCCAGGTGCCATTGCTAGTATCCAGACACCGCCCAGAACAATAAGGAAAACCCCATGCCGTACTTCCCCGGTGTCGAGAAGGTGCGCTTCGAAGGCCCTGCCAGCACCTCTGCCCTCGCGTTTCGTCACTACGACGCCAACAAACTGATCCTCGGCAAACCCATGCGGGAGCACCTGCGCATGGCAGCCTGTTATTGGCATACCTTTGTGTGGCCGGGGGCGGATATGTTTGGGATGGGGACGTTCAAGCGCCCGTGGCAGCGCAGTGGCGATCCGATGGAGGTGGCCATCGGCAAGGCCGAGGCGGCGTTTGAGTTTTTTTCCAAGCTGGGCATCGACTACTACAGCTTTCACGACACCGATGTGGCGCCCGAAGGCAGCTCGCTCAAGGAGTACCGCAACCACTTCGCGCAGATGGTCGACCACTTGGAGCGCCATCAGGAACAGACCGGCATCAAGCTGCTGTGGGGCACTGCCAATTGCTTCAGCAACCCGCGTTTTGCCGCCGGGGCCGCGAGCAATCCAGACCCAGAGGTGTTCGCCTTCGCCGCCGCGCAGGTGTTCAGCGCGATGAATGCCACGCTGCGGCTCAAGGGCGCCAACTATGTGTTGTGGGGTGGTCGTGAGGGTTATGAAACCTTGCTCAACACCGACCTCAAGCGCGAGCGCGAACAGCTCGGGCGTTTTATGCGCATGGTGGTGGAGCACAAGCACAAGATCGGCTTTACGGGTGACCTGTTGATCGAGCCCAAGCCCCAGGAGCCGACCAAGCACCAATACGATTACGACAGCGCCACCGTGTTCGGCTTCCTGCATGAGTACGGCCTGGAACACGAAATCAAAGTGAACATCGAGGCCAACCACGCGACGCTGGCCGGGCACAGTTTTCATCATGAGATCGCCACCGCCGTGTCGTTGGGGATCTTCGGCAGCATCGACGCCAACCGCGGCGACCCGCAGAACGGCTGGGACACCGACCAGTTTCCCAACAGCGTCGAGGAAATGACCCTGGCCACCTATGAAATTCTCAAGGCGGGCGGGTTCAAGAACGGCGGCTATAACTTCGATTCCAAGGTGCGCCGCCAGAGCCTCGACGAGGTGGACCTGTTCCACGGGCATGTCGCCGCCATGGATGTGCTGGCCCTGGCGTTGGAGCGTGCGGCGGCGATGGTGCAGGACGACCGCTTGCAGCAGTTCAAGGACCAGCGCTATGCCGGCTGGCAGCAGCCCTTGGGCCAGGCGGTGTTGGCCGGTGAGTTCAGCCTGGAGTCATTGGCTGAACATGCCTTTGCCAACGCGCTGGACCCACAGGCGGTGAGTGGGCGCCAGGAGATGCTTGAAGGCGTTGTGAATCGGTTTATCTACACCTGACTGTGGCCAGAGATTGCTCCCGCTGGGGCGCGAAGCGGCCCCAAAAAATGGGAGTGCTACGCACTCCAGCGGGAGCAAGCTCCCTCGCCACAAAGAGGATCTTCCCCTAGTGTCTTTCCAACAACAATAAAAGGACGCACACCATGAAGTCATTCAAACCTGCCCTGCTCGCCGCAGCCCTGGCGCTGTTCGCCCTGCCGGTAATGGCCGACCCTGCGCACCCGAAAATCGGTTTTTCCATCGACGACCTGCGCCTGGAGCGCTGGTCCCGCGACCGTGATTACTTTGTCGCCGCCGCGGAAAAGCTCGACGCCAAGGTGTTCGTGCAGTCTGCCGATGCCAACGAACAGAAGCAGATTGCCCAGATCGAAAACCTGATCTCCCGGGGCGTCGATGTGATCGTGATCGTGCCGTTCAACGCCACGGTGCTGACCAATGCGGTGGCCGAAGCCAAGAAAGCCGGGATCAAGGTGGTGTCCTATGATCGCCTGATCCTCAATGCCGACATCGACGCCTACATTTCTTTCGATAACGAAAAAGTCGGCGAGATGCAGGCCAGCGGCGTGTTGCAAGCGGCGCCCAAGGGCAATTACTTCCTGCTGGGCGGCGCGCCGACGGACAACAACGCCAAGGTGCTGCGCGAAGGTCAGATGAAGGTGCTGCAACCGGCCATCGACAAAGGCGATATCAAGATCGTCGGCCAGCAATGGGTCAAGGAATGGAACCCCACCGAGGCCTTGAGCATTGTCGAAAACGCCCTGACCCGTAACGACAACAAGATCGACGCCATCGTCGCCTCCAACGACGCCACCGCCGGCGGTGCGATCCAGGCCCTGGCCGCGCAGAAACTGGCGGGCAAGGTACCGATCTCCGGCCAGGACGCTGACCTCGCGGCGATCAAGCGCGTGATCGATGGCACCCAGACCATGACCGTGTACAAACCGCTCAAGCTGATCGCCACCGAAGCGGCCAAACTTTCGGTGCAGTTGGCACGCAGCGAACAACCGACCTACAGCTCGCAATACGACAATGGCAGCAAGAAGGTCGACACCATCCTGCTTACGCCGACGCCGTTGACCAAAGCCAACATCGACCTGTTGGAAAAGGACGGTTTCTACACCAAAGAGCAGATCGCCGGGCAATGACCGTGGCCGCCGATTACCTGCTACAAATGAACGGCATCGTCAAAAGCTTTGGCGGTGTCAACGCCCTTAACGGCATCGACATCAAGGTCAAACCTGGGGAGTGTGTGGGCCTGTGCGGTGAAAACGGTGCGGGTAAATCCACCTTGATGAAGGTGCTGTCGGCGGTGTACCCGCACGGCACCTGGGAGGGGGAAATCCTCTGGGATGGGCAGCCGCTCAAGGCCCAGTCCATCCGCGAAACCGAGGCCGCCGGGATTGTCATCATTCATCAGGAACTGACCCTGGTGCCCGACCTGTCGGTGGCCGAGAACATTTTCATGGGCCACGAACTGACCCTGCCCGGTGGGCGCATGAACTACCCGGCGATGTTGCACCGCGCCGAGGCGTTGATGCGTGAACTCAAGGTGCCGGACATGAATGTGGCGCTGCCGGTGTCGCAGTATGGCGGCGGCTACCAGCAATTGGTGGAGATCGCCAAGGCGCTGAATAAACAGGCGCGCCTGTTGATCCTCGACGAGCCCTCCTCGGCCCTGACCCGTGGCGAAATCGAGGTGCTGCTGGACACTGTCCGGGGCCTCAAGGCCAAGGGCGTGGCCTGTGTGTATATCTCGCACAAGCTCGATGAAGTGGCGGCGGTGTGCGACACCATTGCAGTAATTCGCGACGGCAAGCACATCGCGACCACCGCCATGGCCGACATGGACATCCCCCGGATCATCACGCAGATGGTCGGCCGCGAAATGAGCAACCTCTACCCCACCGAGCCCCATGAGGTGGGCGAGGTAATTTTCGAGGCGCGTAACGTCACCTGCTACGACGTCGACAACCCCAAGCGAAAGCGCGTCGACGACATCTCCTTCGTGCTCAGGCGCGGTGAAATCCTTGGCATCGCCGGCTTGGTGGGGGCCGGGCGCACGGAGTTGGTGTCGGCGCTGTTCGGCGCCTACCCCGGGCGCTACAGCGCCGAGGTGTGGCTGGAGGGTCAGGTGATCGACACGCGCACGCCGCTCAAGTCGATCCGCGCCGGGCTGTGCATGGTGCCCGAAGATCGCAAGCGCCAAGGCATCATCCCCGACCTGGGCGTGGGCCAGAACATCACCCTGGCGGTGCTGGACACCTACGCGCACCTGACCCGCATCAACGCCGAAGCCGAACTGGGCAGCATCGACCAGCAAATCAGCCGCATGCACCTCAAGACCGCCAGCCCGTCGCTGCCGATCACCAGCCTCTCAGGCGGCAACCAGCAAAAGGCCGTGCTGGCGAAAATGCTGATGACCCAGCCCAAGGTGCTGATCCTCGACGAACCCACACGCGGGGTGGACGTGGGCGCCAAGTACGAGATCTACAAACTGATGGGTGCGCTGGCCGCCGAAGGCGTGTCGATCATCATGGTCTCCTCGGAATTGGCCGAAGTGCTCGGCGTGTCCAACCGCGTGCTGGTGATTGGCGACGGCCAGTTGCGGGGAGATTTCATCAATGAAGGGCTCACCCAGGAACAGGTGCTCGCCGCCGCGCTCAGCCATAACCCTAATGATCGGAAGACCGCGTAGATGAATCAGGTCAAACATCTTTTTACCCGCTACAAGATGCTCGCGCTGGTAATCGCCGTGGCGTTCATCTGGTTGTTTTTCAGTTGGCAGACCGAGGGTGGTTTTCTCACCCCGCGCAACCTCTCCAACCTGCTGCGGCAGATGTCGATCACCGGAATATTAGCGTGCGGCATGGTGCTGGTGATTATCAGCGGCGAGATCGACTTGTCGGTGGGCTCGTTGCTCGGGCTGTTGGGCGGGCTGGCGGCGATTCTGGATGTGGTCTATCACGTGCCGCTATTGGCCAACCTGAGCCTGGTGGCGCTGTGCGGCTTGATGATCGGCTTGGCCAACGGCTACATGACCGCTTACCTGCGCATCCCCTCGTTCATCGTCGGCCTAGGCGGGATGTTGGCGTTTCGCGGGATACTGCTGGGGATTACCGGCGGCACCACCATTGCGCCGGTGTCGCCGTCGCTGGTGTATGTGGGCCAGGGGTATTTGCCCCACAACGTCGGCATCGGGCTTGGCGTATTGTTGTTTGCCCTGACACTGTTCCTCACCTGGAAACAACGGCGCAACCGTGCGCTGCATGGGTTGGCCGCGCATTCACGGCTGCGCGATGCACTGCGCGTGGTGCTGATTGGCGCGGTGCTCGCAGGCTTTGTCACCACCCTCAACCGCTACGACGGCATCCCCGTGCCGGTGCTGCTGTTGCTGGCGCTGCTGGGGGTGTTCAGCTATGTCACGCACCAGACCGTGTTCGGCCGCCGGGTGTATGCGGTGGGCAGCAATATGGAGGCCACGCGGCTGTCGGGCATCAATGTGCAAGCGGTAAAACTGTGGATCTTCGGCATTATGGGCGTGATGTGCGCCCTCGCTGGCCTGGTCAACACCGCGCGCCTCGCGGCGGGCTCACCGTCGGCCGGTAACATGGGCGAACTCGACGCCATCGCCGCGTGCTTTATTGGTGGCACCTCGATGCGCGGTGGTTCGGGCACGGTGTATGGCGCGTTGCTTGGGGCATTGGTGATTACCAGTTTGGACAACGGCATGTCGATGCTGGATGTGGACAGCTACTGGCAGATGATCGTCAAGGGCAGCATTTTGGTGCTGGCGGTGTGGGTGGATGTGAGCACGCGCTCGGGCAGGCGGTAACTCGTCCGCCAGAACATCATCGATTACCTGTGGGAGCTGGCTTGCCTGCAATAACGGCCTGACAGCTGATCTCCATCTACCTGACACCCCACGGTCAAACTGTGGGAGCTGGCTTGCCTGCGAAGGCGGCCTGGCAGTCAACACAGTTGAATTGTGTGCATATCCATTCCTGCGGTAACGGCCACCTAGGGTTCCGCTCTGACAGCGGCTCACTTTTGAAAAGAGCCCAAAAGTAAGCAAAAGGCTCTTGCCCCACCACTCGGCACCTCGCCTAGGCTCGGTGTGCCCGTAATCCGCCAGTGATTTGGGGGGCCGCCGCCACGCGCCATCCATGGCGCGGGGCTGCTAAACCGGCATCCCTGCCGGTTTACCCCCCAAATCACTGTCGAATTCCGGCCAGCGTGGTTTGACGGGGCGCTTAAGATCAAAAGCAGATCAAGATCAAGAGCGGCTCGCTTCGCATCGTGGTTAGCGGCGATTGCAGGCAAGCCACATTGATCGTATTGCAGCGTGGGTTAGTGGCATTTGGTCATGGTTTGTAAAGGGCCAGCAAGGCGTGTCCCTTTAAATTGCAGGACGTTTCCTAGACAATCCTTGCCGCCTTGTGCCTGCTGGAATCGGTGGCTAGTCTGCGGTCCGTCACTGCCAAATCAGTGATCGGGTTTAGTCGCCCGGATTCGAGCAAGCGTTTGGTCCCATAACGTTTTTATGGTGGCTGTGCGCGGGGCGCCCTCGGGTGCGCCGGATGCTCTGGACCGGTCGACTAACCTGCGTACAGCCGCCACCCTACGTTTAGTCGCGAAGCGTGTCGGCTCCATGAACATTCCGGAGCTATACCATGAATAAAGTACTACCAGACCCACCCATCGATCCCGCAAAAGACCGCGCCGCCTTCAACCGCGCCATCGACCATTACCTGCCTACCCAAGGCTTCCACTGTGTCAACGAAGACCTGAGTTTCGAGGACGCCCTGCTCTACACCGCCAGCCTGCTCGACAGTGCCTCTGCCACGGCGCTGGATTGCGGCGAGCTGCTGCAAAGCCCTGAGCGGGCGAAGATCCTGGCGGTGTGGCATTTGCTGGAAATTGCAAAAACCACCGTAGATCGCTCCATCGAGTGCCTGACCGGCACCAAGGCCACTGCCTAAACGCGGTTAAAACTGTGGGAGCGGGCTTGCCTGCGAAGGCGGTGTGTCAGTCATTGCATTTGCTGCTGTACTAACGCCATCGCAGGCAAGCCAGCTCCCACATCTGATCTTCATGGCTCCCACATTGATCTCATTTTTCCCTCGGGTTATTGCGGATAAAAACTAAATGTCCATAATGGACAAATTAGTTTATACGGAGAACCCCATGTCCACGACGCCCCTCGTTATCGACCAAGCCCAGGCCCGTACCTTGCTGGCTCAAGTCGACGTGCCGTTGATCCTGCGCAAGCTGTTCCGCGACCTCGCCGCCGGGCACGCGGTGCAGCCGGCGCAACAATTGGTGGAGTTTCCCCAGGGTGCCGGGGATTTCATCAACTACTTGGGCGTATTGGCCGAAGACGGGGTGTACGGGGTCAAGACTTCGCCCTACATCGTGCGTGAGCAAGGCCCGTTGGTGACGGCCTGGACCCTGTTGATGTCGATGCACAGCGGCCAGCCGTTGCTGTTGTGCGATGCCGCTGAATTGACCACCGCACGCACCGCCGCCACCACGGCCTTGGCGGTGGATGCGCTGGCTCCGGCGGCGGCGCAACGTTTGGCGATTATCGGCAGCGGCAAGGTCGCCCAAGCGCACCTGCGTTATGTGCAGAACCTACGCGACTGGCAGCAAATCTGCCTGTACTCACCGAGCCTGGACAGCGCCAGCGCCGAAACACGCGCGCAGTTGGCCTGCCTGGACCCGCGCCTGACCCTCGCCGCCACCTGCGAGGCCGCCCTTGAAGACGCGGATGTGATCCTGCTGTGCACCTCGTCCGCTGGCCCGGTCATCGACCCGTCACGCTTGAGCAAACCCGCGTTGATCACCTCCATCAGCACCAACGCGCCACGCGCCCATGAAGTGCCGCCGCACTGCCTCAACCAGATGCACGTGTTCTGCGACTACCGCCAGACCACCCCGGATTCGGCCGGTGAGATGCTGATCGCCAGCGAACAGCACGGCTGGGACAAACGCACAATTGTCGGCGACCTGCCCGAGTTGTTCAGCGACATGGCCCAGCGCCCGGACTACGATCGTCACGTGTTTTTCCGCTCCATTGGCCTGGGCCTGGAAGACATCGCCCTGGCCAATGCCCTGTACCGACTGTAGGAGCGAGCTTGCTCGCGAAGACCTCACAGCTACTGCGTTTACACAGGATGGGCGCGTTATCGTTAACGTTTTTCGCGAGCAAGCTCGCTCCTACAATGCTTATTTCAGGAGATCTTCATGAGCCAGGCAGACTTCATCATTATCGGCGGCGGCATCGCCGGCGCGTCCACCGGGTTCTGGTTGTCGCAGCACGGCAAGGTTCTGGTGCTGGAGCGTGAAAATCACCCGGCCTATCACTCCACCGGGCGTTCGGCGGCGCTCTACACCGCCGCGTATGGCACCCCGCAAGTGCGGGCGCTGACCTTGGCCAGCCGGGCCTTCTTCGACCAGCCACCCGCAGGCTTTTGCGAACACCCACTGCTGACGCCCCGGGGCGAAATGACCGTGGATTTCAACGGTGACCCGGCCGAACTCGACAGCCAGTACCTGAGCGCCAAGGCCACCGTGGCGCAGGTGCAGCGCCTGACGGTCGATGAAGCCTGTGCACGCTTGCCGATCCTGCGCCGTGAAAAAGTCCACGGGGCAATCTACGACCCTACCGCCTGTGACATCGACACCGACGCCCTGCATCAAGGCTACCTGCGCGGTATCCGCCGCAACCAGGGCGAAGTGCGCACCGACAGCCATGTGCTGGGCTTGAGCCGCGACGCCGATGGCTTGTGGCAGGTGCGCACCCAGGCTGCAATCTTCAGCGCGCCGGTCATCATCAACGCCGCCGGTGCCTGGGCCGACCATATCGGCGGGCTGGCGGGCGCAGCGTCCATCGGCTTGCAGCCCAAGCGCCGCTCGGCCTTTGTCTTTGCTGGTCCCGAGGGCATGGACAGCCACGACTGGCCGATGCTGGTGGCCCTCGACGAAGCGTTCTACATGAAACCGGATGCCGGCATGTTCCTCGGCTCGCCGGCCAACGCCGACCCGGTAGAACCCCAGGATGTGCAACCCGAAGAGCTGGATATTGCCATGGGCATTTACCAGATCGAGGAAGCCACCACCCTGACCATCCGCCGCCCCACGCGCACCTGGGCCGGGCTGCGCAGTTTTGTGCAGGACGGTGATTTACTGTCGGGCTTTGACCCGCAAGTACCGGGACTGTTCTGGGTGGCAGCGCAAGGCGGCTATGGTATCCAGACCTCACCCGCCATGGGCCAGGCAAGCGCCGCCCTGGCGCGCGGCGAACCGCTGCCGGAGGCACTGACCCGGTTCGGCCTGGACGCTGGTATGCTCTCCCCGGTCCGCCTGGAGCCCCATTGATGAACACCGCCGAACAAGACAAGGTCATGCAGAACTTCCGCGCGATTGCCGATGCAATCGCCACGTTGTTCTTTCCCCATGCAGAAGTGGTGCTGCATGACCTGCGCACGCAAACCGTGGATTACATCGCCAATAACCTGTCCAAACGCAGCCTGGGTGACGACTCGTCCCTGGAGGACATGCTCGACGGTGACGTCAGCGAGGTGAATATCGGCCCTTACGAAAAGCTCAACTGGGATGGCCAGAAAATCCGCAGCCTGAGCACCGTGCTGCACGACCACAAAGGGCGCAGGCTGGCTGTGTTGTGCATCAACCTGAATATTTCAATGTTCGAAACAGCCAAGGCGGCGCTGGATTTATTCCTGTCGCCAAGCAAGCTGATCGCACAGCCGGACGCGCTGTTCCGTGATGACTGGCAGGAACGCATCAACACCTTCCTGCATGCCTGGCTGCGCGAGCGTCAGTTGAGCCTGAACCTGTTGACCCGCGACCACAAACGCGAACTGGTGCTGGCGCTGCATGCCGAAGGCGCATTCAAGGGCAAGAGCGCCTCCAACTATGTGGCCAATGTGCTGGGCATGGGGCGAGCGACGGTCTACAAGCACTTGAAGGAACTCAAGGGTTGAGCCCTTTCTGACCACGGCGCCGATTCCCTGTGGGAGCTGTCGAGCCCCGGCGAGGCTGCGAAGGGGCCGGCAAGGTCAACATTTGCATCGCCTGACCCACCGCTTTCGCAGCCTCGCTAAAGCTCGACAGCTCCCACATTGACCGCGTCTTTGCATCAGTCGCCGTAGATATCGGCCTTGAAGTACTGCTGTGAAATCTTCTGGTATTCGCCACTGGCGCGAATGCCGTCGATCGCCGCATTCAATTCGCTGACCAACTCGCCATTGCCCTTGCGTACTGCAATGCCGGCCCCCTCACCCACGTATTTCGGGTCCTTGAGCTCCGGGCCGACAAAGGCATAACCCTGCCCGCGCGGCATCGACAGGAAGTCGCTCAGGGGGATGGTGTCGGCAAAGATCGCATCCAGGCGCCCCGCTGCCAGGTCCATGTAGATTTCTTCGTTATTGCTGTAGCGCTTGACGTTGATGCCCTTGGGTTCGAACACCTCGGTGGCATAGCGGTCGGTGGTGGCGCGCTGTACACCGACGTTCTTGCCCTTGAGGCTGGCGTACTGGTCATCCACCACGGCGCCGTCCTTCATCACCAGGCGCGACGAGGTGAAGTAGTACTTGTGGGTGAAATCCACCGACTTCTTGCGGTCTTCGTTGATGGTCATGGACGACAACGCCATGTCGATCTTCTTGACCTTGAGGGACGGAATCAGCCCGTCGAACTCCCCTTCGATCCACACGCACTTGACCTTCATTTGCGCGCACAGGGCGTTGCCGATGTCGTAGTCGAAACCGACGATCTTGCCGTCGCCGGTCTTGGAGGCGAACGGGGGGTAAGCCGCCTCGATACCGATACGCAGGGTTTTCTCGGCGGCCAGCAGGTGGCTGGAAGCAAACAGGCTCAGGGCCAGGGCGGGAAGGAGATGGCGTTTCTTCATGGAGGGGTTCTCGCAAGTTGTTGTTGGTTTGGCAAGAGTGAAGAAAAACGTGCAGCAGCTATTTTGTACTTATAATTCCATACTGGACTTTTATGTGTTTCACCGTCAACAGGCAAAAAAAATGTGGGAGGGCTTGAGCCTTCCCACATCAGATCCAGCAGCACAGCTTAAACCTTACTTGGACACCGGCATTGCAAACTCCGCGCCCTGCTCGATGCTCTCCGACCAGCGTTGCATGATCGACTTCTGCTTGGTGTAGAAGCGCACACCCTCGGTGCCGTAGGCATGCATGTCACCGAACAGGCTCTTCTTCCAGCCACCAAACCCGTGCCAGGCCATGGGCACCGGGATCGGCACGTTGATACCGACCATGCCCACCTCGATACGCCGCGCAAACTCACGAGCAATGTTGCCATCGCGAGTGAAGCAACTGACGCCGTTGCCAAACTCGTGGTCGTTGACCAACTTCACCGCTTCGGCAAAGTCGTTGACGCGCACACAGGCCAACACCGGGCCGAAGATTTCTTCGCGGTAGATGCTCATGTCCTGGGTCACGTGGTCGAACAAGGTCGCGCCGAGCCAGAAGCCGTTTTCCAGGCCGGGTTCGGTGGGCACGTAGTCACGGCCATCGAGCAGCAACTGCGCGCCGGCTTGTACACCCTGCTCAATGTAGCCACTGATGCGTTCCAGCGCGGCCCGCGACACGATCGGGCCCATCTCGGCTTTGAGATCGCGGCCATCGGTGATGCGCAGCAACTTGGCGCGTTCGGTCAAAGCGGCGATCACCTTGTCGCCCACATCACCCACCAGCACCGCCACCGAGATCGCCATGCAGCGCTCGCCGGCACTGCCGTAGGCGGCGCCCATCAGCGCATCCACGGTGCGTTCGATATCGGCGTCGGGCATCACCACCATATGGTTTTTCGCCCCGCCCAGGCCTTGCACGCGCTTGCCATTGCGGGCGCCGCTCTCGTAGATGTATTGGGCAATCGGCGTGGAGCCGACGAAGCTCACGGCCTTGACGTCCGGGTGTTCGATCAGCGCTTCCACCGATTCTTTATCACCCTGCACCACATTGAACACGCCTTTGGGCAGGCCGGCTTCATGCAGCAACTCGGCCATGAACAGCGACGCGCTCGGGTCAGTCGGGCTGGGCTTGAGGATAAAGGTGTTACCCGCCGCAATAGCGATGGGGTACATCCACATCGGTACCATCACCGGGAAGTTGAACGGCGTCACGCCGGCGACCACGCCCAGCGGCTGGCGCATCGTCCAGTTGTCCATGCCACGGGAGACCTGGTCGGAGTGTTCGCCCTTGAGCAGGTTGGGAATGCCGCAGGCAAATTCGAGAATGTCGATGCCACGGTCGACTTCGCCCTGGGCATCGGTGAACACCTTGCCGTGCTCGGCGACGATGATGCGCGCCAGGTCGTCCTTGCGTTCGCGCAGCAGGTGCAGGTATTGGAACAACACGCGGGCGCGACGGATCGGCGGGGTGTCGGCCCAGCCGGCAAACGCAGCCTGGGCGGCGGCGACGGCTTCGGCCACGGTCTGGCGGCTGGCCAGGGCCACACGGGCGGTGACTTCACCGGTGGCCGGGTTGTAGACGTCCTGGTAACGGTCATCGCGGCTGACGCGCTGGTCGTTGATGTAGTGCTCGATGGTTGCAGTCATGGCAGTCGATCCAGATGGGTGGCGTTGGTCCACACGATAGGCTTTCGCTTTGTTCCGAACCAGAGCAGAATCCAGAACTTATTGTCCTTATATGCGAACAATACACCCATGGAAAAGGCTGAGATCGAAGGGTTGTGGACCCACATTCACTGGCTGTCAGTGCTGGAGGAACAAGGCACCTACACCGCTGCCGCCGCGCGCCTGGGGGTGAGTAAATCGGCGGTGAGCCAGCGCATTTCCGACTTGGAAAAGGCCACCGGCACGCGGCTGGTGACGCGCACCACCCGCAGCGTGCGGCTGACCGATGCGGGGCTGTCGTTGACCCGCGAAGTACGCAGCGCCTACGCGCAGATCGCCCGCAGTTTTTCCTCGGTGCGCGACTCGGTCGGGGAAATACGCGGGCTGGTGCGCCTGACCGCCCCCGTGGCGTTCGCCCGGCAACAACTGGTGCCGCACCTGTCCGGCTTTTTGCAGCTGTACCCTCAGGTGCGTATCCAATTGGACGTCTCCGATGCCTTGAGCTCATTGGCCGCCGAGGGTTACGACCTGGCGGTGCGCCACGGCTTCCAGGTGCCCGAAACCCACGTGGCCTGGAAGCTGTGCGACACCACTTCGGTGCTGGTCGCCACCCATGATTACCTGCAACGCCACGGCAAACCCCGGGAGCCGGGCGAGCTGTCGGCCCACAACTGCCTGTTTTACCCACGCGGCACCGACCAGCCCGCCTGGACCTTTGAACGCGGCAGCCAGCCCCTCGAGCGCCTCACCGTGCCTATCGCCGGCAGCTTCGCCACTAATAACAGCGAAGCCTTGCGCGACGCCGCACTCAACCACCTGGGCATCGCCCTGCTCCCGGACTTCAGCGCCCAGGCGGCGCTGGCCGCTGGTCAGTTGGTGCAGGTGCTCAAGGACTGGACCCTCAAGGGCGCGTTTGCCGATGAGATCTACCTGATTCGGCCCTACTCGCCCCATGTACCCAAGTCGGTGAGTGCGTTGGTCAACTACCTGAAGGACAAACTCTCGGGCGGGTTCCGCTAGGCGGCAGGGTTAAAAGTCCACCGTCGCCGACAGCTGCAAAGTACGTGGATACCCCGGCGAGAAGGCGCCGTAAGACGCGACGCCCGACCAGTACTCGCGGTCAAATACGTTCTGCACGGTGGCGCGCAAGGTGGTGGGCCGCCCTTCGATCTTGGTCGCGTAGCGGACGCCGGCATCAATGCGCGTCCAGGCATCCAGCTCCTGGGTGTTGGCCTGGTTGACATATTGGCTGTCGGTGTAGATCGCCCCGCCGGTGAGGGTAAAACCTTCCAGCCACGGGGTGTCGTACTCGGCCCACAGGTTGGCCTGGATATCGGGCACGCCGACCGGTTTGTTGCCTCGGTTGGCGGCGCTCGCCGACTGGGTCAGCTCGCCATCGAGGAAGGTCACGCCGCCCATCAAGCGCGTGCCAGGCGCCACTTCGCCGTATACGCTCAGCTCGACACCACGGTTGCGCTGCTCGGCCTGCACGGAGTACACACCGTTGGCGCCCAATTCGCCGCTGGGCTTCTCGATCTGGAATAACGCCAGGGTGGTCATGAGGGTGCCGTGTTCATACTTCACGCCCAGTTCGTGCTGCTTGGATTCATAAGGCGCGAAGGTTTCACCGGCATTGCTGGCCGTACCCGGCGCGATATCGCCTTTGCTCAACCCCTCGACATAGTTGTAGTAGAGCGACACGTCATCCCAGGGCTTGACCACCACGCCCACCAAAGGCGTGGTCGCAGCGTCCTTGTAGCGCGAACTCACCGCGCCTGCGGCGTTGTAGTTACGCGACTCGATGTCTTGGCGCCGCACGCCCAGGGTCAACTGGATGCGCTCATCGAGAAAGCCCAGGGTGTCGGTGAGCGCCACGCCGGACAGCTCCGATTCGGAGATGCGCAGCACTTTCGGCGCCCGCAGGTTTTGCTTGGGCGTGTCCACCGGGTGGTAGATGTTGGAGCGGATTTCGGTGCCGTTGTTGATGCCGCGAGACAGCTCATCCTGGTAACGGGTCGCCATCAGCGTGGTGGTGTGGGTGATCGGGCCGGTGGCGAACTGCGCACGCAGGCCCACATCGGCGGTGGAACGGTCGACGTTGAACTTGTAGTAACCCGGAATATTACTGGTGTCGCCAGCATCATTGAGGATGCGCGGCACCTGGTCCGACAGGCGCTTGACATCCGACCGCCCGCCGCCGGCATGGGCGAACACGGTGAGCGAATCGCTGAGGTCATATTCACCGCCGAGCAAGGCCGATTGCTCCTTGGTGTCCGACCAGCCCCACTTCTGCGGCAGGCTGGTGCGGCCATTCGGGGCCGAAGGCACCTGCACGCCCGGCGCCAGGGTGAACGGGCGCGAGGCGCCTTCAAAACTTTCTTTCTGGCTGATGTAGTCCAGGTTCAGGCGCAGGCGCTCGCCGCGATAATCCAGGGCAATGGCGCCCACCCCCACGTCGCGATGCTGATCGTCCACGGCGGTGTCGCCCCCTTGCAGGCTGCCGTTGAAGCGCACACCAAACTGGTTTTCCTCACCGAAACGGCGGCTGATATCCAGGTGACCGCCGACTTGGGTGTCGGAGGCATAACTGCCGGTAAAGCGCGTCAGGTCCTGGTCCAGCGGGCGCTTGGGCACGATATTGATCACACCGCCCACGCCGCTGTTGGGCGAGATGCCGTACATCAGCGCCCCCGGCCCCTTGAGCACTTCGACGCGCTCGGCGTACTCGGTGAATGCGCGGTAGTTGGGGGCCACGCCATACACGCCGTCATAGGCCAACTCGCCCAGGTTGCCCTCGCCAATCGCAAAACCCCGCACGAAAAACGAGTCGACAATACCGCCAGTCTGCCCGGTAGAACGCACCGAGGGGTCGCGCTCCAGGGCATCGGCCACGGTCACCGTCTGCAGGTCGGCGAGGGTCTTGGCAGTGTAGCTGGTCACGCTGAACGGCGTGTCCATCACGTCCTTGTTGCCCAGCATGCCCAGGCGCGCGCCACGGGCCACCTGGCCGCCAGCGAGCACCTCGGGCAGGTCGGTGGGGCCCAGATAGCGGGCGTTGACGTTCGTCGCGTCAAGGGTCAGGCTCTGCGCGCTGTCGTCGGTTGACTCGGCGGTGGCGGCCCAGGCGTTGCCACTGGCAGCAGCCAGCAACAGGGCGGTACGAATAGCGAGGGTTAACCGGCTGGCAACAGGCATGACGTCAGGGCCCTTTGATCAAGTGAAGTGAGAATTACGCTTGATGCCAGTCGACGCGTGAAAAAGTATCACCCCAGCCGCGACTTTTTTGTATAGCGAGACTGCTCCATGCCACCCACCCGCGTCCTGATTGCCCTGCTGTTCACGATCCAGCTTGTGTCCATGGGCGCCATGGAAATGAGCGGGCCGTTCTGGCCGGTGCATTTACGCCAACTGACCGACTCCGACACGCTGTTCAGCTTCGCCAGCGTCGCCGTGTACGTGGGGCCGATGCTCGGCATTCTGTTGACCAGCGCGTTCTGGGGCCGCATCGGCGATCGCTACGGCCACAAGCTGATGATGATTCGCGCACTGGCGGGCCTGACCCTGACGCAACTGGGGCTGGCCTTGTTCAGCGACCTCTGGACTATTCTGGTGCTGCGTTTTCTGCAAGGCGCCTGTGCCGGCTACATCGCCCCGGCCCAGGCGTATGGCGTGAGTATCGAGGTGCCGTCACGGCGTGCACGGCTGTTCGCACTGCTGCAGATTTCCACCAACGTCGGCTCGCTGCTCGGCGCCGTGGTCGGCGGCTTGATCCTCGACCATGCGACGTTCTTCTGGATCAACCTCAGCGCCGCGGCGCTCTGTGCGGTGTGCACGGTGATTGCAGCGCTGACCTTGCCGAACGTGCCACCGGTGAAGAAAACCACAGCCCCCTCAACGGGCGGCACCTGGCAGGCCTCGGCCCTGCTGCCGCTGTTGACGGTGATGGGCATTCTGCTGCTGGCGCGGATGCTGCCGCAGACCTCGTTCGCGCTGTATGTGAGTACGACGTTCGCCGTCAGCAATGCCCTGGTCGGCCTGTGCTACGGCTTGCTGGCCCTGGGTTTTATCCTGTCGGCCACCGCCTGGGCGCGCCAGTTCGAAGGTCGCAGCCAGGCAGACAGCTTGCGCCGCCTCACCTGGGTGGTGGCCGGCTGCATCGCGCTGACAGCCCTCGCCGGCCTCACCCGCAACCCGCTGGTGTTTGTGCTCGCCTATTTTGTCTGGGGCGTATTGCTGGGCGCGACCACGCCGGTACTGATGGCGCTGGTTTCAAGGACCGCCGACAGCACGCAGCAAGGCCATGTGCTGGGGATCGCCCAGGGCACGGCGCAATTTGCCTCGATCGTGGGTATCTGCGCCGGCGGCTTGCTCAGCCAGGTCTATGGCTTGGCGTACACCTACCTGTTTGTGTGTGTGGCCTATGCCATGGCGCTGATTGCGATTCTCGCGTTGCGCAACCGATGGGTTTGCACTTAGCATTGGGAATACTTCTCAATTGCACGGTTGCGCGCCATGAGCGAAAGCCTTCCCGCCGATAACACCCCTCACCTGCGCGCAATCGAGGCGCTGTACAGCGGCCATCACGGCTGGCTGTACGCCACGCTCAAACGCAAACTCGGCAATGCCATGGATGCGGCGGACCTGGCCCAGGACACCTTCACCCGCATCCTGGCCTCGCAGGTCACGGTGATTGACCAGCCACGCGCCTACCTGAGCTGCGTGGCCAAGGGCATCCTGGTCAACTGGTACCAGCGCAAGGCCCTGGAACGTGCCTATCTGGAAGCGCTCGCCAGCGTGCCGGCCCACGAGGTGCCGTCGCCGGAAGCGCACTTTCTGGTGCTGGAGACCCTGCACGAAATCGACGCAATGCTTGACGCGCTGCCGCCGCTGGTCAAGCGTGCGTTCCTGCTGTCGCAGCTCAACGGCCTCAAATACCAGGACATCGCCGAGCAATTGGGCGTGTCGCTGATTACCGTCAAGCGCTACATGAAACAGGCACTCGTCCAGTGCCTGATGCGGGTGGAATAAGTGCTCAGCCTGGGCAAGGAACCGCCGCTGCCCACCGACGCCCTTGAAGAGGCCGCCGAATGGCTGATGCGCCTGAGCGAGAACGAATTGAGCGCCAGCGAACGCGCCGAGTGGGAGCGCTGGAAGGTCAGCAGCCCTGAGCGTGGCCGGGCTTGGGCGCGCGCGCAATTGCTGCAAAGCAAGCTCGGTGGCCTGCCGCCGTCCCTGGCGATGTCGGCGCTGGACCGCCCGAGCAACCCCCAACGCCGCGAAGCCCTGGGCAAACTGGCCTTGTTGCTGGCGGTAATGCCGGTGGGCTGGGGCAGCTGGAAACTGGCGCAGTCCCAGCAATGGAGCGCCGACTACCGCACCCGCATCGGCGAACGTCGCGAACTGACCCTGGCCGACGGCTCGCGCCTGACCCTCAACACCGAGACCGCCATCGACGTGCGGTTCGACACCCAGCAACGCCTGGTGAGCCTGCGCGAAGGTGAAATACTGGTGCAGACCGCACAGGATGCATCCCGCCCGTTCCTGGTCAGCACCCGCCAGGGCCATATGCACGCCCTGGGCACGCGTTTTACCGTACGCGAACGGGGCGCACGCACGCATCTGGCGGTGCTTGAGGGCGCGGTCAAAGTGAAGCTGGCCGACAATAGCCAGAGCGCGCCACTGATCGTCAGCGCCGGGCAACGCACGGATTTTTCCGCGCAACAGTTCGGCGCGCTCACCCCCGCCGACCGCAATATCAGCGCCTGGACCCAAGGCATGCTGATGGCCGACAACATGCGCCTGGCAGACTTTGTCGCGGAACTGACCCGCTATCGGCGTGGCTTCGTGCGCTACGACCCGGCCATTGCAAACCTGCGTATTTCCGGGGCCTTCCCCATCGCCGATACCCAGCGCACCTTGAACATGCTGGTGCAGACCTACCCGGTGCGCGCCAGCGGCCATTTGAACGGTTATTGGGTCAGCCTGTCGCCGGCTTGAGGCGGCGCCAAAATAAAACGCGCCGCGGGTGATACTTTTTTCGCGCTCGGCTGGCAAACACTCATACCCCTTTTCCCTTTCGTCCATAGGGCTGCCCTCCATGCTTGTGATTCGCAGCGCGCTGCTCAGCCTGGCCCTGGCCGGTGCCGCCCTGGCGGACGTGCCGGCGCAATGGGACAGCGTGACGGTGCGCACCTACCACATCGACCCCGGCCCGCTCGGCGCCACGTTGTCGAGCTTTGCCGTGGACGCCGGTATTGCCCTGTCATTTCTCCCGGCACTCACCGAGGGCCTGACCAGCCCAGGCTTATCCGGCCGTTACTCGCCCCAGGAAGCGGTCACGCGGCTGTTGGCCGGCAGTGGCCTGGACATGGTGCAGCGCAGCGACGGCAGCTACACCCTGGTGCCGGGTCAAGTCACGCTTTCGGACATCACCGTCAGCGCCCCCGAGCCACGCGCCAGCGACCTGCCGCCGCTGTATGCCGGCGGCCAGGCAGCCACCGGCGCGCGCCTGGGCATGCTGGGCAATACCGACGTGATAGATGCGCCGTTCAGTGTCAGCGCCTACACCGCCGCGCTGATCCAGGACCAGCAGGCAACCACGGTCGGCAATGTGCTGGAGCGTGATTCCTCGGTGCGCTCCACCGGGCAGACGGGCGGGATTGTCGACTCGTTCTTCATCCGCGGTTTCCCGGTGGGTGAAGGCAACCTGGGAGAACTGGCGTTCGACGGCGTGTACGGCGTGGCCTCCAACTACCGGGTGTTTACCGACTACGCCGAGCGCATCGAAGTGGTCAAAGGCCCCGGTGCGCTGCTGTACGGCATGTCACCCAACAGCGCGGTAGGCGGCGTGATCAACGTGGTGCCCAAGCGCTCCCTGGATGAAGACCTGACCCGCTACACCGCCAGCTACACCCAGGACGCGCAGGTCGGCAGCCACCTCGATATCAGCCGGCGCTTTGGCGACGAGCGCCGCTTCGGCGTACGCCTCAACGGTAGCCTGCAGAACGGTGACACGGTGATCGACCAGCAGTCGCGCGATATAGGCATTGGCGCGCTGTCCCTGGACTACCAGGGCGAACGCCTGCGCACCAGCCTTGATCTGATTTCCCAGCAGGAGAAACTCGACGCCGCCTCGCGCCCCTTCCTGATTGCTGCCGGCGTCGACGTCCCCTCCGCCGCCAACGGCCGCACCAACGTCAGCCAGGACTGGGGCTGGTCGCGCACGCGAGATAAATCCGCGCTGCTGAACGGTGAATACGACCTCACCGACGCGCTCACACTGTTTGCCCATGCCGGTGGCGGCAAATCGGCAGTAGCGCGGATGTCCGACCAGACGCCGACCCTCATCAACGCTGCCGGCGACACGTCTTCGATCCCCGGTTATTACCGTTTCGATGTGCAGCGCTACACGGTCGACGCCGGTGCGCGGCTGCGCTTCGAAACCGGACCGATCAGCCACAGCGCCACCGTGCAGGCCAGCCGTTATCGCGACGAGCTGTCGCGGGGGATTATTTCCGGGGCCCCGGTGCTGTCCAATCTCTACCATCCGGTGGACCGGCCCAAGCCTGCGATCGCCAAGCCCGCCACGCCGAAAGTATCAGCCAGCGAACTGTCTGGCGTAGCCATCGCCGATACGTTGTCGGTGCTCGACCAACGCGTGCAAGTCACCGTCGGCCTGCGCCAGCAGCGTATCCAGTCCAGCAACTACAACAGCGCCGGCGTGGCCACCAGCACCTACGACGACAGCAAGGTCACGCCGCTGTTCGGCGCAGTGCTCAAGCCCTGGGAGCATGTGGCGTTCTACTACAACTACCTTGAAGGGTTGAGCAAGGGTGACGTGGCGCCTTCCAACGCCGCCAACGCCGGCGAGGTGTTTGCGCCTTACGTGTCCAAACAGCATGAGATCGGGGTCAAGGTCGACTACGGCACCTTCATGGCGACCCTGGCGCTGTTCCAGATCCACAAGCCCAGCGGCGAACTGGCCGCCGGGCGCTTCTCGGTACAGGGCGAACAGCGCAACCGTGGCCTGGAGTTCAATGTGTTGGGCGAAGTCGCCCACGGCACGCGCCTGCTCGGTGGCGTGACCCTGCTGGATGCCCAACTGACCAAAACCGCGATTGCCGCCAACACCGGCAACACACCCGTGGGCGTGCCCGACGTGCAAGCCAACCTGTGGGCCGAATGGGACACCTCATGGGTCGAGGGCCTGACGCTCACCACAGGCGCCATCTACACCGGCAGCCAGTACGTCAACCAGGCCAACACCCAACAGCTCGATGCGTGGACCCGCTTCGACATCGGCGCACGCTACAGCACGCGTATCGCCGAGCACCCGACCACCCTGCGCGCCACGGTGCAGAACCTGTTCGACCGCGAGTATTGGTCAGGCGTCGCCTCCTACGGTGCGTTTTCCCAAGGCTCGCCGCGCACCCTCCTCCTCTCGGCCACGGTCGATTTCTGACACCTGCAAGGGCTTGATTCATGATCTGCATTGTTCGACGTTGCCACCTTCTAGCGGCGCTGCTGTTCACCGGGTTGTTGGGGGCTAGCCTGCCGAGCATGGCGGCGCTGACCACCGTCACCGATCTGCTTGGGCGCCAGGTCAAGGTCAAGCTGCCGGTGCAGCGGGTGATTCTTGGCGAGGGCCGCCAGCTGTACCTGGTGGCGGCGCTGGACACGCAAAACCCGATTGAACGGATCGTTGGCTGGCGCAAGGACCTGATCCAGTCCGACCCGGACACCTACAACGCCTACCTGCGCGCGTTTCCCGCCATCGCCAAGATCCCCACCTTCGGCGGCTTTGAAGACGGCACCTTTGATATCGAGCAGGCCATCTCCCAACGCCCCGACGTAATCATCCTCAATATCGAGGCGCAGCATGCCACCGAGGATGCGCGCTATATCGAGAAGCTCGATGCCTTGGGCATCCCGGTGGTGTACGTGGATTTTCGCAACCAACCGATGACCAACACCGAGCCGACCATGCGCCTGTTCGGCCAGTTGTTCGGCAAAGAGCAACGGGCCGAGGATTTCATTGCGTTTCGCAACCAGCAGATCCGCCGCGTGACCGACGTGATTGCGGCGCAGCAACCGGCGCGCCCGTCAGTGTTTATCGAGCGTATCGGTGGCTACACCGACGACTGCTGCCTGAGTTTTGGCAATGAAAACTTCGGCCTGTTCGTGCAGATGGCCGGCGGCGACAACATCGCCAAAGGCATTATTCCCACCACCTTTGGCCAGTTGAACCCCGAACAGGTGATCGTGGCCAACCCCGACCAGGTCGTTGTCACCAGCGCCAATTGGGAGGCGTTTGCCCCCGGCGGGCATTGGGTTGGCGTGGGGCCGGGCGCCGACATGGCCCAGGCCCGAGCCAAGCTGGCGTGGTACACCCAGCGCCCCGCCTATGCCGGTATCAAGGCCCAGGGCCCGCAAGCCTTCCACGCCATCTGGCATCAGTTCTACAACAGCCCGTATCAGTTCGTGGCGATCCAGCAACTGGCCAAGTGGTTTCATCCCGACCTGTTTGCCGACCTGGACCCGGACGCTGCGTTTCGAGAACTGCACGAACGCTTCCTGCCCGTCCCTTATGAGTCGGGTTACTTCGTGAGCCTCAAGCCATGAGCGCCCCGACCTACCGCAACCTGGTGATACGCAAACGCCTGATCCTCCTTGCCCTGGCATTGCTGTTGTTGTGCAGCGTGCTGCTCGACCTGGCCCTGGGCCCGGCCAGCTACAGCCTCAGCGAAGTGCTCGGCGCCCTGTTCTCGCCCGACAGTGCCGCGCCGCAAGTGCGTGTGGTGATGTGGGACATCCGCCTGCCCGTCGCCCTGATGGCGGTCGCCGTTGGCGCGGCGTTGTCCCTGGCCGGGGCGCAGATGCAGACCATCCTCAACAACCCGCTGGCCAGCCCCTTTACCCTGGGCATTTCTGCCGCCGCCAGTTTCGGTGCGGCCATGGGCCTGGCGTTTGGAGTGGCGTTGTTTCCGCTGGCGGCGCAGTACATGGTGCCGGTCAACGCGTTCATCATGGCGATGCTCTCGGCGCTGCTGATCCACTTCCTGAGCCTGCGCCGTGGGGTGACGGCCGAAACCATTGTGCTGCTGGGCATTGCCCTGGTCTTTACCTTCAACGCGCTGCTGGCCCTGGTACAGTTTTTCGCCACCGAACAAGCCGTGGCAGCCGTGGTGTTCTGGACCATGGGCAGCCTGACCAAAGCCACCTGGCCCAAGCTGGGGGTGATCTGCCTGATCATCCTGGTCACCCTGCCGATTTTCGCCAAGCGCGCCTGGGCCCTCACCGCACTGCGCATGGGTGACGACAAGGCCGCCAGCTTCGGCATCAACGTGCGCAGCCTGCGCTTTCAAACGTTGATCATGGTCAGCCTGCTCGCCTCGTTCCCGGTCGCCTTTGTCGGCACCATCGGCTTTATCGGCCTGGTGGGCCCGCACATCGCACGCATGTTGATTGGCGAGGACCAGCGCTTCTTCCTGCCCGCCTCGCTGCTCACCGGCGCGTTGATTCTGTCAGCCAGCTCGGTGGTCAGCAAAACCCTGATTCCGGGGGCGATTTTCCCAATAGGCGTGGTTACGTCACTGATCGGCGTGCCGTTCTTTATATCCCTGATCCTGGGCGGCAAGAAAAACTCATGGTAAGTCTCCAGTTGAAAGACCTCGGCGCCCGCTACGGCCAGCGCACCATCATCCGCGAAGTGAACACCGCAGCCTTTGTCGGCGGCCAGGTGGTGGCGGTGGTCGGGCCCAACGCTGCCGGTAAATCCACCCTGTTCAAGCGCATGGCCGGGCTGATCGACGGGCCAGGCGAGGTGCTGCTGCAGGGCTCGCAAAAAGGTGCACAAGCCATCAGCTACATGCCCCAAGGACTGAACGCCAGCGCCCGGTTGACGGTGTACGAATCGGTACTGCTGGCGCGTAAACAACTGACGCCGGGGTGGGTGGTACAAGACGACGAGTTGAACTTGGTCGACGAAATGCTCAGCGCCCTGGGCATCACCGGCCTGGCCTTTCGCAACCTCGGTGAACTCAGCGGCGGCCAACAACAGCTGGTGTCCATCGCCCAGACGCTGGTGCGCGAACCCGACGTACTGCTGATGGACGAACCCACCAGCGCCCTCGATATGCATCGCCAGGTACAAGTACTGGATTTCATGCGCACCCTGGCGCGCAAACGCGAGGTGATTGTGTTCATCGCACTGCATGACCTGAACCAGGCACTGCGCTTTGCCGACCAGGTGCTGGTCATCGCCGACGGCACAGCCCAGGGCAGCGGGCCGAGCCACGCGGTGATCAACGAAGCGATGCTGCGCGAGGTTTACCAGGTGCAGGCACGCATCGAGCGCTGCAGCCGCGGGCAGGCGCATATTTTGATTGATGGGGTTGTGTGAAAGCAGAGATATTTACTCAATTGTGTAGCGATCAACGGTAACCACGATGCGAAGCGAGCCGCTGTTGATCTTGATCTGCTTTTGATCTTAGGCGCCCCGTTAAACCACGCTGGCCGAACGCAGGCTTGAATTCGTGGGTAACCCGGCAGGACGCCGGGTTAGCCGCCCCGCGCCATGGATGGCGCGTGGCGGCGGCCCACGAATTCAAGCCTGCGTTCGGGCACACCGAGCCCAAGCGAGGTGCCGAGTGGTGGGGCAAGAGCCCTTTGGTTACTTTGGGGCTCTTTTCCAAAGTGACCCGCCGTCAGGGCGGAACCCTAAGTGGCCGTTACCGCAGCAATGGATATGTACCCAATCCAACTGTGTTGCCTGCCAGGCCGCCTTCGCGCGCAAGCCCGCTCCCACAGTAGGATCGCGGGGTGTCAGGTAGAGAAGCATCGCCTGTCAGGCCGTCATCGCAGGCAAGCCAGCTCCCACAGAAGATCACGGCACATCAGCCAAAATCTCGGATCAGCCACTGCTTCTATCGCTCAATCCTCGCGAATACTTGCCTGATCCTCCGACTTATCGCCTGCCGGGATAGATACCCCTTGCGCCGTGGTCTAGAGTCCAACCATGCGCGCGTGGCCAAGATGAAACAGGTTCTCAACCCCGCCGCCATAACCCGTCGCCCATGAGCGACACCAGGGTATGCCACCGAGCACGTCCCTGATAAGAAAAAGCACCACCAACCGATGATCAGCAGGTGAGCCCGCATGGAATTACGTATCAACCAAAAGGCCTATCAGGTCGATGCCGAAGCCGACACCCCGTTGTTGTGGGTGATCCGCGATAACCTGGGCATGACCGGCACCAAATACGGCTGCGGCCTGGCCCAGTGCGGCGCCTGTTCGGTGCTGGTGGACGGCAATGTGGTGCGCGCCTGCGTGACGCCCGTGGCCGGCGTGGTCGGTCGCGAGATCACCACCATCGAGGCCGTCGAGGCCGATGACGTGGGCAAGCGTGTGGTGGCGGCCTGGGTCGAACATCAAGTAGCGCAATGCGGTTACTGCCAGTCCGGGCAGGTGATGGCGGCCACGGCGCTGCTCAAGCACACCCCCGCGCCGACCAAGGCGCAGATCGACGCGGCGATGGTCAACCTCTGCCGTTGCGGCACCTACAACGCCATCCATGCCGCCATGGATGCCTTGGCCGCCGGGAAGGAGACCGCCTGATGAACACCAACGAGATCATTCCCGGCGTGACCCTGGGCGAACCGATCAACCTGTCCCGTCGCCGCTTCCTGGCCAGCACCGCGGTGGGCGCGTTGGTGATCGGTTTCGGCTTGCCACTGGGCACCTCCCGCGTGCAAGCCGCGACCGGCGCCGCCGCTGAACGCGGCACTCAAGTACCCGCCTTCCTGGAAATTCGCCCCGACGGCAGCGTGCGCCTGCTCAGCCCCTTCATGGAAGGCGGCCAAGGCACTCACACCGCCATGGCGCAGATCGTCGGTGAAGAATTGGATGCCGACCCGGCCACGTTCATTGTCGAAGCGGCCCCGCCCGGCGAAGCCTATGTGGTGATGGAAAATGGCCTGCGCATCACCGGCGGCAGTATGTCGGTGCGCATGAGCTACCCGACCATGCGCCGCCTCGGCGCCCTCGCCCGCGCGATGCTGATGCAAGCCGGCGCCGAGCAACTGCGCGTACCGCTCAGCGAGCTGACCACCCAGCCCGGTCGCGTGGTGCACGCCGCTTCCGGCCGCTCCCTGGGCTACGGCGAACTGGCAGGTGCCGCCCTGGATATGCCGGTGCCCGACCCGGCCAGCATCACCCTGCGCGACCCGAGCCAGTTCCGCTGGATCGGCAAGCCGGTCAAGCGCCTGGATGCCTATGACAAATCCACCGGCAAGGCGCAGTACACCATCGACCTGAAAATCGACGGCATGCTCCACGCTGCCGTCCAGCATGCGCCACGCCTGGGCATGACCGTGGGCAGCCTGCGCAACCAGGCGCAGGTGCAAGCCATGAAAGGCGTGCATTCGGTTCACACCCTGCCCGGCGCCGTGGCCGTGGTAGCCGAGCGTTGGTGGCATGCCAAGCGGGCCGTCGAAGCCATCCAGGTCGAATGGCTTGAAGCCGCCGCCGACTCCACCGTGCGGGCGATGCCGGCGGATTTTTCCAGCGACAAGTACCGCGACTTCCTCGCCGCCCAGCAAGGCCCGGCCCGCGATGACGAAAACGAAGGCGATGTGGCCGGCGCACTGGCCAGCGCCAAAACCCGCGTCGAAGCCACCTACCACAACCAGTACCTCAACCATGCCCAGCTGGAACCGCCTTCAGCCCTGGCACGCTTTAACCCCGACGGCACGCTGGAGGTGTGGCTGCCTAACCAGGCGCCGGATATGTTCCGTGCCGACATCGCCAAGCGCACCGGCCTGAGCACTGAGCAAATCACCCTGCACTCACCGCTGCTGGGCGGCTTTTTCGGCCGGCATTTCCTGTATGACTCGGCAAACCCTTACCCGCAAGCCATTGCGTTGGCCAAGGCGGTGGGCCGGCCGATCAAGCTGATCTGGAGCCGTGAAGAAGAATTCGTGCGCGATGTATTGCGCCCCGTCGCCGTGGTCAAGTTCCGCGCCGCACTGGATGACAAAGGCCTGCCGGTGGCCATCGAAGCGGTCAGCGCCACCGAAGGCCCCACCGAAGCCATCGCCGGCAAACAGGGCGACGCCATCGACCCTACTGCCCTGGAAGGCTTGTCGGGCAAGAGCTATGCGATCCCCAACAAACGCATTGCGCAGATCTACGTCAAAGGTCCGGCTATGCTCGGTTACTGGCGCTCGGTGGGTAACTCGCTCAATGACTTTTTCTACGAAGCCTTCCTGGACGAACTGGCCGACAAAGGCGGCCATGATCCCTATGAACTGCGCCTGCACCTGCTGCGCGACAACCCGCGCCTGACCACCCTGCTGCAAGCGGCCGCCGAGCTGTCTGGCGGTTGGAAGCGTGGGCCCTACACCGCCGAAGACGGCACCCGCCGTGCACGCGGCGTAGCCATGGCCTCGCCGTTTGGCTCCCATGCAGCGGTGGTGGCCGAGGTGTCGATCGAGAACGGCCAGGTCAAGGTTCATCACATCTGGGAAGCGATTGACCCGGGCAGCATCGTCAACCCGGCGATTGTAGAGGCGCAGGTCAACGGTGCCGTGGCCTTGGGCCTGTCGCAAACCTTGTTGGAGGAAGCGGTGTACGTGGATGGCAAGCCACGGGCGCGCAACTACGACCTTTATCCGGTGCTGCCGCCTTCGCGTATGGCGCAGGTACACGTGAAGATCGTGGAGAGCGGAGAAAAAATGGGCGGTATCGGCGAACCGCCGTTGCCGGCTGTGGCCCCCGCCGTGGCGAATGCCGTGGCGCAGTTGACCGGCCAACGCATCCGCAGTCTGCCTTTGAGCCGTTACACCTTCAGCTAACCGACAGGGAATGCCCATGAATAACCGCCGATTCGCAAGAACCGCAGGGTGGCTGGTGCTGCCCTGCGTGGTCGCCGCCGGCCTGCTGGCCTGGTATGTCACCCGCGAGCCTGCCTCGCCTTTTGAACAGCAACAGGCCACGAGCTTCGACCCCGCGTTGGTCAGTCGCGGCGAATACGTCGCCCGCGTAAGTGACTGCGTGGCCTGCCACAGCCTGCCAGGCAAGACGCCCTTCGCCGGGGGCCTGGAAATGGCCACGCCGCTGGGGGCGATCCACGCCACCAACATCACCCCCAACCGCGAGCATGGCATCGGCACCTATAGCCTGGCCGACTTCGACCGCGCCGTACGCCACGGCGTAGCACCGGGCGGGCGACGGCTCTACCCGGCCATGCCCTACCCGTCTTATGTGAAGCTCAGCGACGATGACATCCAGGCGCTGTACGCATTTTTCATGAAAGGCGTGCAACCGGCCAACCAGCCTAATATCCCCAGCGACATTCCCTGGCCGCTCAACCTGCGTTGGCCCATCGCCCTGTGGAACGGTGTGTTTGCACCGACCGCGACCTATGCCGCCAAGCCCGGCCAGGACGCACTGTGGAACCGGGGCGCCTATATCGTCCAAGGTCCCGGCCACTGCGGCAGTTGCCACACGCCTCGGGGGCTGGCGTTCAACGAAAAGGCCCTGGACGAATCCGGCGCGCCGTTCCTGGCCGGTGCTCTGCTCGACGGCTGGTACGCCCCCAGCTTGCGCCAGGACCACAACACCGGCCTGGGGCGCTGGAGTGAGGAACAGATCGTGCAGTTCCTCAAGACCGGTCGCAACCAGCATGCCGTGGTCTACGGGTCGATGACCGAGGCCTTCAACAACTCCACGCAGTTCATGCAGGACGATGACCTGGCCGCGATCGCTCGCTACCTCAAGTCACTGCCCGGCGACCCGCAGCGTGACGGCAGCCCTTGGCAATATCAGCCGGTAACGGCGCGCTCGGATGTCCCCGGTGCCCACACGTACGCCACCCGCTGCGCCTCCTGCCATGGGCTCGACGGCAAAGGCCAGCCCGACTGGATGCCGCCCCTGGCCGGCGCCACCTCGGCCCTAGCCACGGAAAACGCCTCCGCGATCAACATCACCCTCAACGGCTCACAACGCGTGGTCACCGCCGGGATGCCAGACGCCTACCGCATGCCCGCGTTTCGTGAGCAATTGTCCGACCAGGAAATCGCCGACGTGCTGAGCTACGTGCGCGGCACCTGGGGCAACCACGGCGGCGCGGTCGATGCAAAGGCCGTGGGCAAGTTGCGTGGGCATACCGACCCGGCGAGCAGTAGCCCTATCATCCTGCATATGCGCTGATCGGTCGCGATCAACTGTGGGAGCTGGCTTGCCTGCGATGCAAACACCTCGGTTCCTCAGGTAAACCGAGTCGATGCATTCGCAGGCAAGCCAGCTCCCACACTGGCCATGCATTGCCCACAAAATCAGCGCCTGGCACAGGTCCCCTGTGGGAGCGGGCTTGCCCGCGAAGGCGGACTGTCAGTCACTGCATCGTTAACTGAACCACCGCTATCGCAGGCAAGCCAGCTCCCACATTCGGCAATGAGCATCAATGATATAAGCGGCGGCTGGCAGGCCGCTCTATTTGCTCTCGTCCGCCTTGCCTTCCTGCATCTGCACCGACGACTGGGTGCCACTGTTGTTGTCTTTAGTGGCGTTGTCAGCGTTGTCAAAACAGCCGTGCAGCAGGAACGCGCTGCACAGGCCCACGCACATATAAAGCTTCTTCATGATCGTTCACCTGTTGGCAAGTGTGTGTTATCGGCGTGACGAAAGCAGAATTCGTCCGCCCATGATCTATCTGTCTGGAACAGAAGCGCTGGCGTTCAAAAAATAGCCCCTTGGCTGACGAATGGGGCCGCGTTTTATTCAAACGGGATCACCGAAATCTTGCCGTTGCGCTCAAGAATCGCGAAGCGGATCTGCTTGAGTTCGACAAGCCCTTGGGTAGACCGGGCCGCCTCAAGAATGTCGCCCTCGTCCAGGCGCGCATGCTTGAGCCTTTTATGCAGCACCTGGCCTTGCTCGACCAGCACCGTCGGCCCGCCATCGAGCACCCGTGCGAACCAGGCTGAACGCTGCTTGGCCAGCGAGAAGCCAATGTCGATGGCAATGAGGGTGGCGATGACCAGCACGGCGTTGGTCATCGAGAAATCTTCGCCCAGCAACGCCTGTTGGGTGGCTTCGCCGATGACCATCAACAACACCAGGTCAAAGGTGGTGAGCTCGGCCAGCGTGCGCCTGCCGGCAACTTTGAACAGCACCAGCAGCACCAGGTAAATCGCCACAGCCCGCAGTACAGAGTCCATGGTTGCCCCTCGGATCATTGAATGGGAAACGACCGATTCATACGGATTAGGTGACCACCGCGCCGCGGTGGTTCATTCTTTCGACACGTCTCGACCACCATCTAAAAAGATGATGGTTTCAGCGCAACTGAATCGTTGAAATGATCGAAATTTCGGCAGTAACCCAGTTGATACCGGGGCGTTGGCAGCGGGTCACAGCTCTATATCGATCACGCTGAAGAAGGAACCCCTGTCATGAACGACTCACAACGCGCCTGGGAACTGGCTATGGTGCTGATTGCCAATGGCCGGATCCCCTTCGACCCCGCCAACCCGAGTGGGTCGGTGAAAATCCTTTCCAAGCATCTGCAAGCGCTCGAAGAAGCACTGCGTGAACAGGCCACACACGTCGCCACGCATGAGCGCCTGGGCAAGAACAACAGCCGCAGGCCCTCGTTGGTGTGTGCCGACTAGGCGTCAGGCTTTGGTTCGGTTACAGCCGATCCGACTCGGCAACTGGCCCTGCCTGGCCTTCAGCGTGGCTTGCAGCGCTTGCGGCAAGGTGCTCCAGAACGTCAGCCCGGAGCGCTCTTCGATGTGATCCACGGTGACCTGGTAATCACAGAAGTCTGCGCCCTTGGGGGTTTCCTGGTTCATCACGAATGAGGCGTACAGGCCCGTTTCCGGCGAACTGCCGACCACGATGATTTTCCAATAGCCACTGGGGATGGTGTGCACTTTGTTCGTGCCCGGCAACGAGCCGACAAAATGTTCATACAACGGGCCGGTAGCCACATACACCTGATCGACGCCTGGTTCCTTGCTGAGGTTGCGCTCCTGGTCTTCCAGGCGCGCCCAGGGCCCCTGGTTGAGCTCGGCCTTTTGCGGGGTGATGTTCGACAAGTAGTTGAGCGTTTGCCAATCGGCCACCCCGGCCATCGAAGCCAGGTTGGCCTGATGCCCACGGTCGATTTTGAGCGCGACGTTGGCGCCGTTGTAATCCACCGGGTCCAGGGTTTCCCCGGCTGGAATATCCGGGTCGGTGCGCCAGTCACGGGCGCGCCCGCTGGCCGCCGTGGCCTTGGTGATCTTGTAGGACACCCAATTGGCAAACTTGGTCGAACCGTTGTTGTTCAACGTGTAGGCCTGGCGGTTCAACGTCACTGGGCTGCCGCCGGTGGGGCAGCCAACCGCGCAGTTATCGAACGGCAAGGCTGGCGCAGGGAGGACGGCGGATTGGCGTGTGGGCGTGGTACAGGCGGCCATCAACGGGATCAACGAAAACGCCAGGTACTTGAACGATGTGCTTCCTTGCATGGTGTTACTCCTTGGGATGAATTTCTTGAAAGATCAAAATGGCCTCGGCTGATGCGCTTCCTGCGCAAGCCGAGATGACCATTGAATCACATAAACATTTCTAAACAACGCTGATCAAGCGCGGGGACTGTCCCCTATAGCCCGTTCAGCGTTGCGTCCTACTGAACGCGCCGTACCTCCTTCCTGAAGCTTTGGCAGTCATCATTTCGACCATTCATCTGCGCCGCACAATACCGCACCAATAGTATGATAATTTCCTCGCAACGCTTATCTTCCAAGGAGCAGTAATGACTACTGTACGAAAAACCATCACCGTGACTGATCAACAAGACGGGTGGATAAAGGCACAAATTGAAGCGGGTCATTACACCAATGACAGCGAGTACATCCGCGATTTGATTCGTCGCGAACAGGAGCGCAGTGCACAAGTAGAGGCCATTCGTGCGGCTCTGCTTGAGGGTGAAGCCAGTGGTAAACCTCGCCCATTTGACCCTGAAGCGTTCAAACAGAGGATGCTCAATGCCCATGGCTGAATACCGTCTTAGCCCCGCGGCCGAACGCGACCTGGAAGGAATCTGGACTTATACCGCGCAACAGTGGGGTGCGAAGCAGGCAGATCAGTACATCGATATCCTGACCACGACGTTTTCAGACTTGGCAAAACACCCTAAAACAGCTCCGACTTGTGACCACATCCGTGATGGCTACCGCAGGCGCAGCATCGAACACCATATGATTTACTTGCGCATTACTACGTATGGAATTTCGATCGTTCGCATCCTGCATGACCGAATGGACGCCCCCCACAAGCTATGACAATCCAGACTGTCAAACCGGGGGTGGAGAAAAATTAAAATGCCTGACACAAAGCTGCCCCCCGCTGCCCCACACTGGCTGATCCGCCAAGCCACCCCCGACGATGTGCATGCCTTGGTCGCACTGGATGCCTACGCAACCGAGCATGCCAGCCGTCGTGTGTTTATCTATGACGCCGTGGTTCGCCAGCAATGCTTGGTAGCCGCCGACGCTAACGTGTGCGCCGGCTACCTAGTGCTCACCCACGACTTTTTCAACCATGGGTTTATTGCGCTGGTGGTGGTTTCACCGCTGTACCAGCGCCAAGGCGTCGCCCTTCGTCTGCTGTCAGCGGCCGAAGCAGCCTGCAAGACGCCCAAGCTGTTCGCATCGACCAATGCCTCCAACGGCGCGTCCCAGGCCCTGCTGACGAAAGCCGGCTTTATTCCCAGCGGGCAGATCGAGAATCTGGACGATAACGACCCTGAACGTGTGTACGTCAGGTTCATTCGCTGAGCTCCATAAGGTGCCTTCTGCGCGGGCGGGAACCTTTTCTCGAACGCACAATCTGTGGTTCACCCTTTTGAACCGATTGAGACCCTGCGCATGCTTGTGAAAAAAGCCGTCCTCTGCCTGGCACTGCTAAGTGCTGGCTTCATCGCAGGCTATGCGGCCAAACCCACCCCGCAGCTGCAAGTCACCGCTGGCCAACTGATGGAGTGCGGCGAACTCATGATCCCGACGCTTGGGATGTGAGCCGCGCATACCCAGGTAAAAGCCGTTTCAGCCGCCCGAAGTCACGTGCGCAGGATGCACGTTGAACCCATTGCGCCCAGCCGCCTTCGCACCGTAAAGCGCTGCATCGGCCGCCTCGACCAAACCCAACACCGGCTCCAGCCGTGAGCCCATGCCCGTCGCTACGCCGATACTCACGCTCACGCGCCCGAAGGGGCTGCCTGGGTGTGTGATGTTCTCCTGCTGTAGACGCGAAAGAATGCGTTGCGCGACCACCGCAGCGCCTGCACTGTCAGTCGCGGGCAGGATGACCGCCATTTCTTCTCCGCCATAGCGCGCCACCAGGTCCGACGGCCGCCGCACGCACGTTTCCAATAACGTGCTGACCGCCTGCAAGCACGCATCTCCCGCGACGTGACCAAAGGCATCGTTGAAGCGTTTGAAGTGGTCGATGTCGATCATCAGCAATGCCAGTGACGTACCTTCGCGCTGCGCCCGACGCGCTTCCACGGCCAGCGTTTCGTCAAAACAGCGGCGGTTGGCCAGGCCGGTCAGCGCGTCCTTCTTCGCCAAGAGTGCCAACTGCCGATTGGAGTCGAGCAACTGTTGCTGGGCGACACGCAACGCCTCTTCCGCCGCCGTACGCCTGCGGATATCCAGGATCAGAAACCAGCCGATCAGTCCCGTCAGCCCCAGCAGCCCCGCCACCACGACCGCTGACAGTGCCGCCTCGATGCGCCACGCCGCGAGGGCTTCGTGCTTGCCCAACGCGACCGTGGTGATCAGCGGCAGGGTTTCGCTTTTGCGAAAGGCATAGAGTCGCTCTACCCCGTCCAGGCTGGAGGTATAGGCCGCAGTGCCCACAGGCTGGTCGACGAGGTACTTGGAATAAATAGGCGAGGTGGAAAAGTTGCGGCCCATGTCCTGCTCGCGGAAGGGGTAACGCACCAGCAACGTGCCGTCGGCGTAGGACAGGCCGATGGCGCCCTCCTGGCCTACATCGAGCTTGCCGAATACCCGCAGAAAGTTTTCCACCCCCAGGGTCACAGCGACCACGCCAGCGAAGTTGCCGGCCGCGTCGTTGAAACGGCGGCTGATGGTCACCACCCATTCATGGTTGGCGCGGCTTTGAATCGGCGGGCCAATAAAAGGTTCAGCGCTCGGATCGTCGCGATGGTGGATGAAATAGGCCCGATCACTGCTATTGGCGCCCTCCGGAATCGCACGATTGGAAGACAGCAGCCACCGGCCCTGATGATCATAAATGGTGATGCCGCTGAGCTGCGGCATCAGCGGCTGCTGTCGGTTGATCAGCGTACTGATGCGCTGGATTTGCACCGGGCCACTGCCTTCGGTTTCCAGGCGCTCCACCAACCCCAGCAACAGCAACGAGCTTTGCCGCACGATGCCTTCGGTATAGGTGTTAAGGGCCTGGGTCAGGTTCAAGCCATGCACGTCCACTTCCGCCAGCGCACGGTCGCGGGAAGACAGGACTTTCCAAATCGTCAGCGAAGTCAGGGAACAGCCGATCACCAACAGCAACAGCATCACAAGACGGGTATCACGCTTCACGTCAGCACCTTAAGGAAGTCCGGTTTCCATCCAGCCATCATTCGAACGTCGGTACTCACAGGGGCAACCGGTTCCAGAGTGCCAGCATACAAGCAGTCTGTGCGAGCTGCAGCTACAGAGTGTGCGGCTGAGCGCCGGCCAGAGGAGCCAGCGCCTTTAATGACCACTATCAAAACAGGGTATTGAATGCTAAACCAACCGTTAAGGTCGCTATTAATTCAATATCAATCGACGCAGAAAAACTTATACGAAGCGGCACTTTCTGAGCCCACTTGTACAAGTTTCATCTGCCACTCTACCGTTCATCGCCCTTTTTAAAAAATTTCAAAACATCTGCGCACTTTCCCTTATCAGAAAAGATGTCCGTTGCATAAACGGGCAACTAGCGAAACGACATTTCAAAACTGGGAGTATTGTTATGACGACGAGCAATAAAAACCCTGGAAACTTTGCCAACGATCGCGAAAAAGCATCAGAGGCGGGAAAGAAAGGTGGACAGGCCTCTGGCGGCAATTTCGCCAACGACCGCGAGAAAGCCGCGGAAGCCGGGCGTAAAGGCGGCCAGAACAGTCATGGTGGGGGGCGTAAGTCCTGACCACACGGGCAGTACCGCTGTTCCGTTTGTTAACAAAGGGCATTGATCATGCGTGCGTCCATTGATAATCAGCGCGGCGAGCCAGCTCGCAGGCCGATTGTAGAAGTGCAAACTAAAGCAAGGACTGGCCTGCGTTCTAATACGTCTGCGTGTTACGAACATCAGCAACTTGTTGAACAAGCCGAAGCCACGATAAGTGCATCTAAAACGCCACCCTTGTGTGAAAGGCACTTATAACTGTGCAGCTTGATGCACGCGACCAAGTGCACGTTTCCAGCACAATCGAAGTGAACGTTACATTACCGACATAACGACGAGGTAACTGAACATGACTACTCAAGACAAGCAAGGCCAAATGAGCGTCAGCGAAGCCGGGAAAAAAGGCGGCGAAGCCACTTCTGCGTCCCATGACAAAGAGTTCTACCAGGAGATCGGCAGCAAAGGTGGCCAAAACAGTGGCGGGAACTTCAAGAATGATCCCGAGCGCGCCGCTGAAGCCGGCAGCAAAGGCGGCCAGAACAGCGGGGGCAATTTCAAGAATGACCCCGAACGCGCCGCCGAGGCGGGCAGCAAAGGCGGCCAGAACAGTGGCGGCAATTTTGCCAACGACCGTGAAAAAGCTTCCGAAGCCGGGCGTAAAGGTGGCGAACACAGCCACGGCGGCGGACGCAAAAGCTGATGTGCTTGATGCAGGGGAGCCGTGCTCCCCTGCTTTCATTGATGAGGGACACCATGCCTTTACACATTATCAACTTCACCGCACCGGTCACCGCTTCTACGTGCAGCCAACTGATTGAAAAAGCCTCGTTGGCCGTACAACAAGATGCCCAGGGCCTGGTACTGAATATCGCCACCATGGGTGGTGAATGCAGCTACGGCTTTACGATGTACAACTTTTTATTGTCCCTGCCGATTCCGGTGCATACCCATAACCTCGGCACCGTGGAATCCATGGGCAATATCATCTTTCTGGCTGGTGAGCGCAGGACCGCCTGCAAGCACAGCAAATTCCTGTTCCACCCCTTCCACTGGCATGTGCAAGGCGCGGTTGACCATTCGCGCATGTCCGAATACGCGATGAGCCTCGATTACGACTTGCAGTTGTACGCACGCATCGTGGCCGAGCGCACCGCCGATGCTGTCGAAAAACTGGAGACCGAAAAGTACCTGATCGCCGCGCCACGCATTCTCGACCCGCAACAAGCGCTGACCGCCGGCTTGATCCATGGGATCGAACTTCCCGTGGTCAAGGCGGACTTCGTGAGCAGCTTCATTCACTCCTAGCACCTTTTATTCAATAGGGGAGCCTCACAATGGACGAAGAAACGATCCGACTCACCGCGTACCGCATTTGGGAACAGCAAGGGAAGCCTGACGGTCAGGATTTCGTGCACTGGTTACAAGCCAGGGAGGAGCTGACAACCCCGCCGACTGACGGCCTGGCAGGCTCGATAGCAAGTAGCGTCACCCCGCCCAACCCGGACCGATCAAAGCGCCAGGCGACCGCCGCCGGGCAAAAAACCCGCAGCAGAAAACCCAACTGCTGAACCCACAGAGCAGAGAGTGAGGACGCGCCTGTCGATAAACCTGCCAGGGTTCTAAAACATCGACAGCCGTCCAAGCGCCATCCCCTCCCCGCCGCCTCTCGATACTGGCATTAAAACATCAACTAATCGCTCGTTTGAATTCTTCCTCTTTAGCAGTTGAAAACGCCCACTTCTTAATCGAGAGTGGCCGTTCATTCAGGGAGGAATCGATGTGACCCATCTACAAGCGAACCGAAGTTGCCTGCAATGTAAACAACCCTACGAATCGACGCTGGATGACCCCGACTTTCTAGTGTCGTCGGCCTCTGACATGCTCTGCCCGGCCTGCAAGCAACACTATGCAGCCGACCTGATGAAAGAGGCACTTCAACGCAGCGTGCAAAAGTTGTGCATGTTGCAGGAGCGACGCAAAAAACAGTAAACACGCGCCTCGCCCCTACCGCCACCCGCATGGACACCGTCCATTAAAAATACATTCATTCGGGTGGCGGCGGCACATAAGGCTTTGCAATAAACGGGATACTCCCAGACGGGCGCCATCTTACATTCTCAAGACCGTAGCGCTCGGCCAGCGGTTTACTGATGCGTTTGATCTTTTCATTACGCGACCTGGGAATAATGCCAATGCCTGCATCGCAACAGGCCCAATGCCACGCCTCTGCGTTATTCATCACCTCCGCTCTTATAATGAAAGACTTAGGCTCGTGGTGGTATTCGTATTCGATGACATATAAAGAATTTTTCATAACCTCTCCTTCTGATTTTTTTGTTATTTGCTCAGAACGAAGGTTCAGAAATTTTAATGTTTTAATGACGACGATCACGCACTTGCTGTTGCACTACCGTTCGTCGGCCTCGCATTAAAAAAATAAAACTGCTTATGCTTCTTTTGTTTCTTAATACTGAGTCTGTTCACTCCAGGCTCTTGGTAAAAACTCCTGTCTTGCCCGCACTCTGTGCGGGCTTTTTTATTTTGCCGCACGCTACACCCTATGGCGAGGGAGCTTGCTCCCGTGACGGCCGGGCAGCCGACGCTTGTCCAACCGACGCACCGAGGTCCAAGCTTGCCTGTCGGACCAAAATCCTCGTCGGCTGTCAGGCTGCCTTCGCGAGCAAGCCCGCTCCCACATTTGGATCGTTTGGGATCAGGAAGATAGGCGCCGGCTGTCAGGCCGTCATCGCAGGCAAGCCAGCTCCCACATTCAAGATCGCGGAGCCACTCAATCGTCGTCGTGCACGTGAGCGTCAGCACAGGGCAGTCGGCCGGACTCACCTCCGGCAATCCGTTCCGCCTGATCAATACCGCGTTTGAGCGCGTCATTCACCGTCCATTCGGCACCCGGCAACTGCTTGATGCGTTCAACCACGCATTGCCCCGTCGCGGTATAAACGCAGAGCAGCACTTCAATATCAGCGTCCTCCCGCTCTCGGGCCCTGACTTCGATATGGCAGCCGTTTTCGACTTCCCGGGTGAAGCATTTTTCTTTCAGTGCTTTTGAGACCCAGGCTTTATAGGTGTTGCCACGTATAAACATAGCGCTTCTCCAAAACCGTTAGTGGGGTTGGCCATCAACTAACGACTGAAATCCCTAACCAGAATTCAGACTTTCTGCAAGGCCACCTCCATCATGCACCGATAAAAACCTTTTACCGTTTCGCCTGTTAAACCGTTCGTCAGGCGAGGAAACAAATTGTTAAACCAACCCACCGGGCTCTATTCAAAATGTTCGGGAGCGCGGCGAAATGCGCCCTGCAGAGTGGCAGAAAAAGCCAATAAAACCGGGCAGTAGAAGCACTTTATCTACTGACGGCACCTTATTGCCGAGTGTTTAACACCTGACGGCTCCTGAGGTTAACAAGCGCTTCGCTTAGTTAACGCTTGAGCACTGATTCGGCACAGCAAAACGCAAGTTTCCAATACAGGAGCAAGGCATGAAACGAGCGATGGGTTATTGCCTGGTCACTATCACCAGCCTCTTCTTACTCACCAGTTGCAACCTGGTGGTATTCAACCCCAAGGGGCAAGTAGCAACCGATGAGCGCGACCTGATTATTCTCGCTACGGGCCTGATGCTGCTGGTGGTCGTTCCGGTGATTGTGATGATGTTTGTCTTCGCCTACCGCTACCGCGCCACCAATAAAAAAGCGCGTTACTCCCCCCGCTGGGCCAGTTCGCACAAAATCGAAGCGGTGGTATGGGGCGTTCCCCTGCTGATCATCATCGTCCTGGGGTGGGTGACGTGGGAGACCACCCACGCACTCGACCCCTATCGCCCGCTGGAGTCAGACACCCCGCCGATCAATGTGCAGGTGGTGGCCACCGACTGGAAATGGCTGTTTATCTACCCTGACCTGGGCATCGCCAGCGTCAACGAACTGGCCCTGCCGGTACACACGCCGGTAAGTTTCACCGTCACCTCCGACGCGGCCATGACCTCGTTCTTTATTCCCGCACTCGGCGGGCAGATCTACGCCATGGCCGGCATGCAGACCAAGTTGCACCTGATCGCCAACGAAACCGGTGAGTTCAGAGGGATTGCCGCCAACTACAACGGCCCCGGTTTTTCCGACATGCATTTCACCACGCTGTCCCTGAGCACTGCCGACTTTCAAACCTGGGTGACAAAGGTCAAGGGCGCGGCCACCTCTCTGGACCACAGCACTTACGCGCAATTGGCCAAGCCGACCCTCAAGCACCCGGTGACCTATTACTCGGCGGTACAGGAGCGCTTGTTCCTGGACATCGTCGATAAATACGAAGGCATGAACAAGGCCAATAAACCCCGGCGCTCGCCATTGAGCGACGCTGCACAACGCACCGATCAACACCCAAGTCTGCTGGCTGAGGAGCGGTAACCATGTTCGGAAAACTGTCGTGGGACGCGATCCCAACCACTGAACCCATTGTGATGTACACCCTGGCCATCGTCGGCCTGATGGGGGTGGCGTTGGTGGGCTCGATTACCTGGAAACGCAAGTGGGGCTATTTGTGGCGCGAATGGTTCACCTCGGTGGACCACAAGAAGATCGGTTGCATGTACATCATCGTCGCCCTGGTGATGCTGCTGCGTGGGTTTTCTGATGCGATCATGATGCGCACCCAACAAGCCATGGCCGCCAGCGGCGGGCCGGGTTACCTGCCGCCGGAACATTACGACCAGATCTTCACCGCCCACGGCGTGATCATGATCTTCTTCATGGCCATGCCCTTCGTCGTCGGCTTGATGAACATCGTCGTGCCGTTGCAGATCGGCGCTCGGGATGTGGCCTATCCGTTTCTCAACGCCCTGAGTTTCTGGCTGTTCGTGGTGGGTGCGGCGCTGGTGAACATTTCGCTGGGGGTCGGTGAATTCGCGCGCACCGGCTGGGTCGCGTATCCGCCGTTATCCGAGCTGGGCTACAGCCCCGGCGTCGGCGTGGATTACTACATCTGGTCATTGCAGATATCCGGCATCGGCACGCTGCTCACGGGGGTGAATTTCTTCGTCACCATCCTGAAGATGCGCACCGAAGGCATGACGCTGTTCAAGATGCCGGTGTTCACCTGGAATGCGCTGTGCACGTCGGTGCTGATCCTGGCGGCATTTCCGATCCTCACCGCCACCCTGTTGATGCTGACCCTGGACCGTTACCTGGGCATGCATTTTTTCACCAACGAGGCCGGCGGCAACCCGATGATGTACGTGAACCTCATCTGGGCCTGGGGGCATCCGGAGGTGTACATCCTGATCCTGCCCGCGTTCGGGGTGTTTTCCGAGATTGCCGCCACCTTCAGCAGCAAGCGGCTGTTCGGCTACGTGTCGCTGGTATGGGCGACCATCGCGATCACCGTGTTGTCGTTCATCGTGTGGCTGCATCACTTTTTCACCATGGGCGCGGGGGGCAACGTCAACGCGTTCTTCGGCATCATGACGATGATCATCGCGGTGCCGACCGGGGTGAAAATCTTCACCTGGTTGTTCACCATGTACCGCGGCCGCGTGCGCTTCGAAACGCCCATGCTGTGGACCCTGGGCTTTATCGTGACCTTCAGCATCGGCGGCATGACCGGGGTGCTGCTGGCGGTGCCCGGGGCCGATTTCCTGCTGCACAACAGCCTGTTCCTGATCGCGCACTTTCACAACGTGATCATCGGTGGCGCGGTGTTCGGCTATATGGCCGGCCTGACGTATTGGTTCCCCAAAGCGTTCGGTTTCCGCTTGAACGACAAGCTGGGGCGCATCGCTTTCTGGTGCTGGCTGGTGGGCTTTTACTTCGCGTTCATGCCCTCCTACGTGCTGGGTTTCATGGGCATGACGCGCCGCCTCAATCATTTCGACAACCCCGAATGGCGGCCCTGGCTGCTGCTGGAGTTGGTGGGAGTGGCAATCATCCTCTGCGGCGTGGCGGCGCAAGCCTTGCAATTGTTTGTCAGCATCCGCAACCGTCATCAATACCGCGACCTCACCGGCGACCCGTGGGACGGGCGCACCCTGGAATGGGCCACCGCGTCCCCGCCGCCGCTGTACAACTTCGCCGAGCAGCCCAAGGTCAATGACCTGGACGCGTACTGGGGCATGAAGGAGCGCGGCGTCAGCACCCTCAGCCACACCGACTATCGCAGCATCCACATGCCGCGCAATACCGCGTCGGGCCTGGTGATCAGCCTGTTTGCGCTGGTCTGCAGCTTTGCGTTGGTGTGGCACATCTGGTGGATGGCGGCGTTCGGCCTGGTGGCCTCGGTGGTGGCGTTCGTGGTGCGCAGCTACGACGAAGACACCGATTACTTCGTGCCCGCGCAGGAAGTCGCGCGCATCGAAACGGCACGTCTCAAAGACCTGGCAGAGGCTTGACCCATGTCCAATATCGTTATGGAAAAAGACATCGCCCACACCCACGAACAAGGGCATGAAGACGCCGGTTCCCTGAGCCTGTTCGGGTTCTGGATCTACCTGATGACCGACTGCATCCTGTTCGCGACCTTGTTCGCCGGCTACGCCGTGTTGCGCGACAGCGTGGCGGGCGGGCCGTCGAGCATGGATATTTTCGAACTGCCCTATGTGCTCGCCGAAACCATGCTGCTGCTGTTGAGCAGTATCACCTACGGCTACGCCATGCTCGCCATGAACCACGGCAAGCAACGCGATGTGCTGCGCTGGCTGGGGCTCACGTTCGTGTTGGGCGCGGGCTTCATCGCCATGGAGATCAACGAATTCCACCACTTGATCGCAGAAGGCTACGGGCCGGACCGCAGTGCCTTCCTGACGGCCTTCTTCACCCTCGTCGGCACCCACGGCGCGCACGTGTTGACTGGGCTGATCTGGATGGCGGTGCTGATGGTCCAGGTCAAGCAACGCGGCCTGACCAGCACCAACGCCACCCGGCTCAGTTGCCTGAGCCTGTTCTGGCACTTTTTGGACGTGGTGTGGATCTGCGTCTTTACCGTGGTCTATCTGTTGGGGGTGGTGTGACATGTACAAGCAAAGCTCGCTTCACAGCAGTGCCGGTACGAGCCATGGCAGCAGTCGCTCCTACCTGGTGGGGTTCCTGGTGTCGGTCCTGCTCACCCTGATCCCGTTCGGCCTGGTGATGTTCCCGTCACTGCCGCGCACCTTCACCGCCTGGCTGGTGGTGGCGCTGGGCGCGATACAAATCGTGGTCCACCTCAAGTTCTTCCTGCACCTGGACTCGGCCGAAGAACAACGCTGGAACCTGATTGCGCTGATTTTCTCGGCGGTCATCATTCTTCTGTTGGTGGGGCTTTCGCTATGGATCATGGACAGTATTCATCACAACATGCTGGCGCATTGAGACACTGGCGGGGGCTGTTCAATACCGCCATCGAGCTCACCAAGCCGGGCATTATTGTCGGTAACCTGGCCTCGGTGCTGGGCGGTTACCTGCTCGCCGCCAGCGGGCATGTGGCCTCGGTGACGCACGGGCTGGCCACCCTGCTCGGCACCGCCCTGGTGATCGGGTGCGGTTGTGTCATCAACAACTGCATTGACCGCGACATCGACCGGCGCATGGTGCGCACCTGTCATCGGCCATTGGCATTGCGCACCATCAGGGTGTCCACTGCCGCAGGCTATGGGACCGTCCTGGGCGCCTGCGGTTTTGGCTTGCTGTGGGGCGGCAGCAATGCGCTGGCGTGTGGGCTGGCAATGGTCGGGCTGGTGATCTATGCGGGGGTCTACACCTACTGGCTCAAGCGGCGTTCCCACTGGGCCACCTTGATCGGCAGCGTCTCCGGGGCGATGCCGCCGGTGATCGGCTATTGCGCGGTCACCGGGCGGTTTGACCTCACGGCCATGCTGCTGATCGCGGTGTTCTGTTGTTGGCAGATGCCGCATTCACACGCGATCACCGTGATGCGCCGCGAGGATTTCCGCGCCGCAGGCTTGCCGCTGTTGAGCCTGGCCCAAGCCCATCGGCAGATCCAGGCGTACATGCTGGCCTTTCTCGCCAGCGCCCTGATGCTGGGCGCGGTGGCGCAGATGGCGGCGCTGTATTTTGTGGTGATGCTCGGGCTTGGGGGGTATTGGCTCAACCTGGCGGCCAGCAGTACACGGCTGACTGATCCGACCGGCTGGGCGCGCAGGATATTCGGGTTTTCAATTGTGCTGGTGCTGGCCCTTAACCTGGCGTTGGCGGTGCTGAGGTAGCTCTGCGGGGCGGGCACCCGCGGAATGCAATGCTCAAAGCAACGAAGATCAACTGTGGGAGCTGGCTTGCCTGCGAAAGCGGTCGTGCTGTAACAGATGCAGTGACGGACACACCGCCTTCGCGGGCAAGCCAGCTCCCACATTTTGAGCGCATTGGCCTGCTCGATCAGGTATCGAGCACCGCCCGGATTTTGCGCGGCAAATCAGCAGGCTGATACGGCTTGGGAATCAACTCGAACTCATGCACCTCTATCTCCGCGCGGGCCAATGCGTCTTTCGCATAGCCGGTAGTCAGCAAGATCCTGATGTGCGGATACAAGCGCGACACCTCCCGCGCCAACGCCGCGCCATTCATCGCGCCGGGCATGATCAAGTCACTGAACACCAAGTCATACGTCGCCTGTTTGAGCATGCCCAATGCCTCGGCGGCATTGAGGGCAATGTCCGTGTGGTAACCGTAGTCAGACAGGATCACCTGCGCCAACTCGGCCACCTCGGGCCGGTCCTCTACAATCAGGATGCGTTCGTTACCTTGCGGTGAGATGGCTGTGGGTGTCTGCTCGACCCACAGCTGGCTGTCATCTGCAGGAAAGTACAATCGAATCGTCGTACCGATGCCCGGGTCTGAATGAATCCGCGCCGTGCCGCCCGATTGCTTGACGAAGCCATACACCATCGACAACCCCAGGCCTGAGCCCTGGCCTTCCTCCTTGGTGGTGAAGAACGGCTGCATGACTTTGTCCTGAATACCTGCGTCGATGCCGTTGCCGTTATCCGAGACCGAAATGCTCACGTAACAGCCCTCGGTCAACCCATCACGCTCGGCACCGACATCGCCCGGTACCTGGACGTTGCAGGTCTGGACGGTTACCGCTGGGTCCGCACGCCCGCGCAAAGCATCCTGGGCATTCGATAACAGGTGCTGCACTGCCAGCTCCGCCTGGACAGGGTCGATGCGGCAGTTCCACAGATCTTCGGCAAGTTCTACATGCAACTCGACGCCCTGCAGCGCACGTGCCATGAATTCGGGGCGGCTGAGCAAGCTGTTCAAGTTGATCACTCGACTGTCGAGCCGTTGCTTGCGCGAAAACGCCAGCAACTGCTGGGTCAGGGTCTGAGCTTTTTCCGCCGCTGCCCTGGCACGGCTGGCACTGTTGACGATGCGCTGCGGATCGCTACCGGGGCGCTTGGCGCTCTGCTGGATCAAGTCGAGATAACCCATCATCACTTGCAGCAGGTTATTGAAGTCATGGGCAATGCCACCGGTCAGTTGCCCCAGCGCTTCCAGGTCTTGTGCGCGACGCACGCGCTGTTCTGCGTCGTGGCGCCGGCTCACGTCCAACTGCGATGCGAAAAAATACACCAGTTGCCCACGTTCGTTGAACAACGGCGAAATGAACAGCTCGTTCCAGAAGGTCGAGCCATCCTTGCGGTAATTGAGCACCTCGACACAGGCCTCATGGTGCTGCTCAACCGCGCGCTGCACCTGGTGCAGCGCGTTTTTGTCGGTTTGAGGCCCCTGCAGGAACCTGCAATTACGTCCGATCACTTCGTCCAGTTCAAAGCCTGTCAGGGTCAGGAACGCCTGGTTGGCAAAGATGATCGGGTTATCAGGCCCCGCGGGGTCGGTCACGATCATTGCACTGTGGCTGGCTTGCATGGCCGCAAAGAACAGGTCTTTGCGGCTGGTAGACAGCATTGCCAATTCCATACCGTCGACCACAGGCTTCTTCTTTGTCGCCAAGGTTCACCTCCAGATACGTGGTACGTGTTCCATGGACCGTGAAAACGCTGCGCAGTGCCATCTTGTGCCGAGCGGACGCGGCGCCCCCCAAGGGCACCGCACGTGTCATTAACGCTTGGCTTGTGTGTCAGGCGCCTCAGAGCGTTGCAAAAACGCTTGCGTAAGCTCTGGCAAGTGCTCGAGCAACCACTGAGCCATGGCGACTTCCTGGGGTAGAATCTTTTCGCACGCCGCTTGTGTCTCGGCATCACCCGCTGCCTTCGCGGCCGCGATGAGCACCGTGTAGCTGGCCACTTCCATATTTTCAAACACGTAGCCGGCCATCGCGCCCTTGATCACCTCGTCACTCATCAGCGAGCCACCGACCGCCTGACCGAAAGCCATCAGCTTGCCGCCCACATCTTTAAGGGTCGAAGCACTGCCTCCCAAACGCGTCAGGCATTCGTCAATCAGTTGCTGCTGCCCAAGGGTTTCCTCAATGTGCTCGTCAATTCGCGCCTTTAGTTGGGGGTAATTCTCCAGGCGCTCGGACTGTGCCTTGAGCATTTTCTCGGCCTGTTGCTCCATCGCATGGGCATCACGTAGCCAGTCGAGCAGGTTTTCCTGTGGGGTTGCCATGTCGTTGTCCTCGTCAAGAAAGTCGAAAGCACCGCACGCCCTTCAGCGTGCGGCTGTTCTCAATCAAAGGTCGGGCTTGGGCTTGAGGCCCGCCCCCAGGTCAGCGCCGGTGGTGGGGTCGCTGGTGGGGTCCGAGAGCGTGCGGATTTTCATCGCGCTCAGCACCGCTTCATCGTCGGCGTCCAACTGCACGCTGGCGGTGCCGTCACCGCCATCGACCGCCGGTTGTGGGTTTTCCACAAACTCCCAACCGTCACCCTGGTTCCAGGGCCCGCGCAGGTTCTCCGCGCCTTGGGACATGTTGAAGTACACCTGGGTGAACTCCGGTTTGCCCGGCAACTTGCCCTGGGGAAAATTCGGCTGGATCGCATGCAGCGCTTTTTCGAAGGATATCTGGTGAGCGATTTCCCGCGTCATCAAAAAACCCAGCGCATCTTTTACACCCGGGTCATCGGTGACGTTCATCAACCGCTCATAGACAATTTTGGCCCGGGCTTCGGCGGCGATATTCGAGCGCATGTCTGCGGTGGGTTCACCAATAGTGTCGATGTAGGCGGCGGTCCACGGCACGCCGGCAGAGTTGGTCAAAGGCGAACCCGCCCCGTACAGCAGGCTGGTGATATGCGAGTCATTGCCGGCGCCATTGAGGGCACGATACAACTCGCCCTCCTCTTCCACGCCTTCGGCCATTCGCCCCTTGGCGCCCTTGTTGAGCATGACGATTATGGAGCCGACGATCTCCAGATGGCTGAGTTCTTCGGTGGCGATGTCCATCAGCAAATCTTTGCGCCCCGGATCGTCTTCCGCCAAGGCTTGGGTGAAGTAACGGGACGCGGCGGCCAACTCACCTTGGGCGCCGCCAAACTGCTCGAGCAAAAGGTTGGCCAGGCCCGGATTGGGCTCGGCGACGCGGACGGTGTATTGAAGTCGCTTGTTATGTAGAAACATGAACAAATCTCCTCAGGCTTACGGAAAAAGGCGCCCTGCTGGAATGCGCGCCTACCTTGCATGGGAAGTGGCCTGCGCGTGGAAAATTTCAAAATAAACCGACGCCTCACGACCAGCGGTAATGCGCTGCAGGCCAAGCGAAACGGCACTTGTAGCGCAGTTCTCTCAATCGGCGCCGTGGTTTTCCGACTCGGGCACGGCGTCGATGCCGGGCGTACCGCTGGCGGGTTTGATGGTGGCGTCAGCGGGTGTTGCGGCGCTGTCGGGATGGTCCCAATCGGTAGTCGCGTTGGGGTCTTCGTCGCGCCCGGCAGTGCCGATGACGCAACCGTCTTCATTGGGTGCGTCTGGATGCTCGAGCGGCCGGTACTGTGGGTTGGATGGGTTGTGTTTCATGGCTGAAAAGCTCCCGTTCACAGGTTAGGAACCTCTTTGGAACCACACCCTTTTTTAGAGTGCGACGAAAAAGACGAATGGCAGGACCGCTAACTAAACCAGCCGTTTCGATCTGATTAATATCAAAGCGCTGGCCGGCAATAAAAGTTATACGAAGCGGCGCATCAACCGCATCTTTGTATAACTTTTTTCAACCAAATTACCGTTCGTCGCCGGTTAGAAAAATCGGTAAAACATTTTTCAAAAAGCCAATATCGGAATAAGTGTCCGTTGCGAAACGGCCAACTAACGAAACGCAAACTTAGCGACTGGAGAACTATCATGACTACAGGTAATAAAAACCCGGGCAACTTTGCCAATGATCGCGAAAAAGCCTCCGAAGCCGGTAAAAAAGGCGGCCAGGCGTCGGGCGGCAACTTCGCCAACGACCGTGAAAAAGCCTCGGAAGCCGGCCGTAAAGGTGGGCAGCACAGCCATGGCGGCGGTCGGAAGTCGGGTTCTTGAGTAACGGTGGGAGGGGCAGCCTGGCTGCCCCTTCAAACCCAATAGTTTGAACAGGCTACACCTTATAATCCCCCCTCATCCTGCCCGCTTGATTTAACAACGAGCGAACCTTCAGCCCAAGTTTCAAGTAGAGGCTTTCGACGCAAAGTTGTGGACGACCCTTCTTACAAAGCTATCACCTTGCCAGTATTTACGCCCCGTCATTATGAGCTAGCCTTACCGCGCTGAGTCCTTTATGCGGTGAACTCATGGATACGTTAACGAAAGCCGAAATCGAAACGGCCCTGTCCGCTCGCCTTCCCAAGTGCGCGGTCAAGTGCGCGCTCAACCCGGACGGCAGCCTTTCAGTCACTGTAACGGCGCACGGTATGGACCAATTCACCATCGCCAACATCAACCGCGCCCACTACCACGGTGTTTCGGGGATCAACCGGCTTGTGCGGGAAATACGTGAAGAAATGGTCATCGCCAGACAGTCTTTCTGGCTGTCATCGGTGGGGTAACAGATATGCCAGACGCTACTGACGCAACGCTGCAACCGGTCAACATTCAATACCTGCATGACACGCTGTTCGGTGTGAACACGCTCGCCAGCGAATGCATGGGGCAACTTGTGCGCACTGCGCCCGGCGTGCAGTTGCGGCTTGCACCGCCATGGCCAAAGCTATTGCCGAAGGCCCACTGGATTAGCTTTGAATGGAATGGTCAGGCCTATCGTGGCGTGGTGCAGGAGGCTGAATCCTTGACCAACGGCGACTTGCTGATGGACATCGAACCGCAGCCGTAAACGCGCGCACTTGGCAGCATTAGGCGCGTTCACCGGCCATCGCCCGTTGGTGAAAATGCGGCAGCCATTTCAATGCATGAAGAGACGCGGCCAACTGCACCTGCTCACGAGAACCCATAAAGCGTTCCTTGCGACTGAACACACTCAGTGCCCCGCCGTTTCGATAGGCCCAGGCAAAACAGACAGTGCCTGGGGGAATGCCATCAATTCCATCCGGCCCCAGCAGGCCAGTGGTGGCGACCGCCACATCAGCGGGGCTGTCGCGCAGCGCGCCTTGGGCCATTTCCTGGGCGACCTCACAGCTGGTGAGATTGAAGGTATCGATGGTATAGCGACGCACGTTCAACAGCCGCTGTTTCGCTTCTGGCGAATACACCACGTACCCGCTTTCGATCCACGAACCGCTGCCGTCGACCTGCGAAAGCAAGGTGATGATCTTGCCTGCGGTACACGACTCCGCCGTCGTGATGACCAACTGATGGTGCTTGAGGTATTCAACGATAGAAGCAGCGACCGACATGCTGAGTGCTCCTGTGCAAGAGGGATTTGCTCATTGATTTTTGTCAAAAAAAACGATTTGTAAAAAAGAATTTCGAAATTCTGCTGGGGTCTACAGAGGAACATCCCCCAGGAGACAGCACCATGAAGTTCGCGAAATTCTGCCAAAAACTCTCCAACCAGGCGGGCAGCTCAAAAACCTTTCTGACAGCCGTCAGCTTGATTGCTGTTTGGGCGCTCACCGGGCCTTACTTTCATTACAACGACACCTGGCAGTTAATCATCAACACCTCCACTACCATCATCACCTTCCTGATGGTGTTCCTGATCCAGAATACCCAGAACCGTGACAACGATATTCTTCATCTGAAACTGGACGAGCTGATTCGTGCCACCAAAGAAGCTCACAATGCGGCGTTAAGCCTGGATAAGCTTGGGTCGCGTGAGTTGCAAAAATTGCGCGAGCAATACAGCAAGCTGGGGCAACCCAATGCGGCCGATGAAATCAGGCAGGAGACAGATTCTCCAAGCGGCCCAATCTGAGCCCCACCGGTCAGCGTACCTTGCACCGTCTATCAGGCTGCAAGGTACTCGGCCAATGTCGCGGCACAGGCCTGCACCGCCCCATCCAGAATCAATTCATAACCATGGGTATTTTCCGTTGGAATGGCCAGGCAGCCGGCGCGGGCGCAGGTCCCGTTACTCATGACCGCACTGGCATCCGAAGCGAAATCCACCAACAGCGCATATTGGGGGCTGTAGCCGCAGCGCTCTGCGGCAGCCGCCAGGTCGTTGACCACCGCCCGGGTGTAATAGCCTTTCTGGTCCCCCGTATTGATGATCGGGTCGACGGCCAGGCGCGTGCCGTATTCCTGCATGACCGGCCCCACCTCCACCGCGATGGTGGTGTCGCCGGGTAGCGTCGACGCGGCATACATTGCCCCGGCATTGCACTCCTCTTCGAGCGTGGTGAATACCAGATAGACATCCCTGGCCAACGCCTCCCGGCGCGAAGCCAGCAGCTGGGCTGTATGCAGAACGGCAGCAATCGGGGCGCGGTCATCCAGAAAATGCGCGGCAATGGCATCGCCCACTTGGAAGGGCTCACGCCAATGACGGCTCAGCACCACACGGCTTCCGGGCCGAATGCCGTACCCGCACAATGCCTGGGCAGTGCATCGCGTGATCACATGAACGTCGTTCCAGTGCACATCGCCCGAGAGCACATCAGCCCCTTGTGCCGTATTACTGGTGGCGTGCATCGAGCCAAAGGACAGCACGCCAGGAAGGATGCGTGCGTCCCCCAGGATATCCACCGGGCACACGCCAAAGTTGACCGGGTTGGCCCCACCCAGCGCCGTCACCCGCAACGTGCCATCCGCCTCGACGCGTTTAACCACCATGGCGATTTCATCCATATGTGCCATGACTTTAACCGCACCGGCAGGCTCGGCATCGTTGTGCTTGCCCTTGATCAAACCCACCACATTACCCGCCCGATCGACCCAGGCCTCATCGCACAACGGCGTCAGGCTTTCCAGGCAAATGGCGCGCACCTCGTCTTCCTGACCGCCCGGCCCGCGTGCCCGGAGCAATTGGGTAAGCAGCGTCGACGCTCGATTTTCAGTCTTGTGCATGGGATGAACACCTCACTGGCAGGTAAGCAATTGCGCTGTCAGCGCCTCTATAAAAAACGACCTGATGAATGAGTGAGTGTTCAACTCAAAGCATTTTGAACGCCCCGTACGCGCGTCTTTCCAACGAGAACAGGATCAGCCCTGAAGCAGATCATCGAATGTGACCACACCGGCAACAGGAGGCAGCCGACCATGACTGACACCCCAACCCATCGAGTGACAAAATCCCTATCCGCCGCAGTTGCGCTGTCCCTGCTCAGCGCCTGCGCTGGCAACAACTCACCTTCGAATGTCGAGGCACCTGGGAAGCCGACAACGCCTTCGACCCGAACGCTGGAAGCCGGCGCCGCCCTGCTGCAATCACGCCCACCGATTGATGCCCTGAACGCCTACCTGGACGGTTTTCACTTCTACAACGGCCATCCCGATGTGCAAATGGAAGCCCATCACTACTGCGCAATCCTCAACGAGGAGGTCATCCAGTGTGTGATCTACGACGGCAACCGCAAGGATGCCAAGTTGATGGGCGTGGAGTACATCATCAGCGAGGCGCAGTTCAACACGCTGCCCGCGCCTGAAAAGGCGTTGTGGCATAGCCATGTGCATGAAGTGAAGTCAGGGCAACTGGTCGCGCCGGGCATTCCTGAGGCGGCGGAACATGCGCTGATGGAGAAGCTGGTGCACACCTACGGCAAGACCTGGCACACCTGGCATACCGATCTGGATAAACGCCTGCCGTTAGGCGTGCCTCAGTTGATGATGGGGTTTACCGCAGACGGCCAGGCTGACCCGCGTATGGTCGCCGAACGAGATAAACGACTGGGCATCGACAGTGCCGACAAGAAAAAGACGCGTGCCGATATCCCCGCGCCGCCCATCGCGCCCGGCGCGGACGCATGGCGCCAGGGCACGGTTATCCAGATCGCCGACCCGACCCTGAAGGCCCATCAACATTGACACCGCCATTCAGTCATTTGGATTGAACGATCATTTGCGGGCCCTTCTCTACCCCAAGACCAGCCAAAGGAGGATGTCATGATGATTGATACCGCAACCGGAATGAGGCCTGGCGAGCGATACGCCGTGGAAAACCTGGAGCGCACACCGAACTTCAGCGGGTTTTTCCTGGACGGAAAGTACTACCTGGGCCCTGAACTGATGACAGCAGTCGGATGGCTTGAGGGCCAGACGTTTATCTATGATGAGCTCGACGCCACAGGCGAACCGGTATTTCCCGACCGCGTCGCTGGCACCCTCGAGAACCTGACCCTGGTACTGACTGACGGTACCCGCCTGCAACTGCACCCCGTGCCCGTCCACGTGCCCGAGGATTCGCCTGGCGTCATGCAGGCCAAGGGGAAACTGCACGGCAAGACCGTGGTGATCACCGGCGCCTCCAGTGGCATTGGTCGCGCGGCTGCTCACGCCTTTGCCGAGCAAAGTACCCGCTTGGTATTGGCGGCCCGAGATGAAAAGGCCTTGGGAGAGGTCGTCGAGGAATGCGCTGCGCGTGGCGCCGAGGCCATCGCCGTTAAAACCGATGTAACCCAGGGCGACCAGATGCGCGCCCTTGCCGAACAAGCGGCGGCCTTCGGCAATGGCCGCATCGATATCTGGATCAACAATGCCGGAGTAGGCGCCGTCGGCAGTTTCGAGGACACGCCCCTGGAAGCCCACGAACAGGTGCTGCAAACCGACCTGCTCGGGTACCTGCGCGGCGCCCACGTGGCGTGGCCCTATTTCAAAGCCCAGCACCGCGGCACTCTGATCAACACCTTGTCGCTGGGCAGTTGGGTAGCCCAGCCCTATGCCGTCGCCTACTCGGCCAGTAAATACGGCCTGCGCGGCCTGACTGAGGCACTGCGCGGCGAGCTGACTGACTACCCGGATATTCATGTGTGCGACATCTATCCCGCCGTGATGGACACACCGGGCTTTCGCGATGGCGGCAATTTTACCGGCCACGAGTTGACGCCACCGCCACCGGTCTACGACCCACATAAAGTCGCGCAAGCGATGGTGGCCTGTGCGCTGCAACCGAGGGACAGCACCACGGTAGGCAGCGCTGCCACCGTGGCCCGCGTCGCGCATTTTTTGCTGCCCGGCTTTGCCCGGTTATCCGGTTGGCTCACCCGCCTCGGCCTGGAGCGCAGCCAGCGCGCCGCGACCTCTACGGGCAACCTCTACACCCCGGCAAGCGGCGAACGTCGTGTCGAAGGCGGCTGGCGGCAAACCCGCCGTACGCCCTATGGGATGGTTGCAATAGGCGCAGCGCTGCTAGTGGGCGGCGTTGTCGTTGCGCGCAAATATTCGGCTCGTCACAAATGAAAACGGGGCGAACCCCGAATAGCAGCCAGTCAAGCACAACTCCTCTGTGGGAGCGGGCTTGCTCGCGAAGGCGTCGGTCCATTAAACATTGATGTGACTGATCCACCGCTTTCGCGAGCAAGCCCGCTCCCACATTTGATCTTCGTTGTTCCCTTTACATGAGGTAACCCAGCATGTCTTACGACTACCAAGGTATTGCCAGTGTCATCACTGCCTCGCGCCATCTTGGAACACCCTCAGATGAACGCCTTAACGAATCAAAAAACATTCAAATGACCAGTAGCGGTAAACCGACCATCGCGCGCCTGGACTTTGACACGCCAATGGATTGGCCTGGCAATCCCAACTTTATCACCGTCAATTTGCCCGACGGATCCTCCGTCAGCGGTGTCATCGCCGAACTGCAACGCCCGGCCGATGGGCCTGGATGGGTCACCTTTACGGTAGATGATTAGGCTTCATCCATGCCTTGCGCCCAGTCATCGAATTGTCGGACAACTTATTTGAATTATTTTTGACGTCAAATATCTGTAGTTCATGAGTATCAAGGAGGCCTCATGAAACACAACGACCTATTCACTATCGAGTACCAGCTGCATGGCGAGCCCAAGTCCTTCATCGTGCGCGCACCGCGCATGGACAATGCCGAGGCTTGGCATTGGGCCAGTTGTGACGCTGGTGTGGCGGTGATCCCCAAATTTGGGCAACACACGTTCAAGCGTGTGTCCAAACCGATGGCGGAGAAATACGGCATTACCCAGGTGCGCTGGAGTGGCGCGGCACAGATTCAATGGGCGGAGGGCCTCAGAGGATGAACAGTCAGACTCTTGGTTACACAACTACAAACAGGCGGGACGACGAGGTCACGCGAAACGCCGAGATGTTCTTCGAAGCGGATCGATTGGACGCGTTGGCGTACGAGATTATTGAGTCCTACAGCGGCGATGCGCAGACGTGGGCGCGGTTTACCGAGGCGAAGAAACGTGCGGATGCGCAGCGTACAGTGGCCTATCGGGAGTGGATGCGAATTCATCGTTCCAAGCGCAAATAACGTCAGCCTGCGATAGCGGCCTGACAACCCATCAGGATGTCAGGCCGAGTGTATATCCCCTCGCGTTCACGCCCCTGACTCAGGGTCTGTCGAAGGCCCTCCGGGAGCAACACCGCCTTGCTCCTTTGCCTGTTGTCCGCCTGCCGGTGCCTGCGATTTATCGTTTCGCTTAGCCGCCGGCGGGCGCACCTTGCGCTCAGAAGGATTCGGCTCGTGGTGCTTCGAGGCTTCGCTCATACCGCCCTCCTCAATCACTGATCAAAGTATCGGCTTGCCACCCGTCACGCCGTAGCGTTCGCCGGAGATGTAGCTGCCTTCATCCGACGCCAGCAGCACATAGATCGGCGCCACTTCCACTGGCTGGCCTGGGCGTCCCAATGGGGTGTTGCCGCCAAAGTTTTTCACCATGTCCGGCGTCATCGTCGAGACGATCAACGGCGTCCAGATAGGCCCGGGTGCCACGCTGTTGACGCGAATCCCCCGCTCGCCGAGCATCTGCGCCAGGCCGGCGGTGAAGTTGGCAATCGCGCCCTTGGTGGCCGCATAGGGCAACAGGCTGGGGTTGGGCATATCGGAGTTGACCGAGCTGGTGTTGATGATCGAACTGCCTTCGGCCATATGCGGCAGCGCGGCCTTGCAGATGCGAAACATCGCGGTGATGTTGACGTTGAAGGTTTTCACCCAGTCCTCGTCGGGGATGTCTTCCAGCGATTGATAGGTCATCTGGAACGCTGCGTTGTTGACCAGCACATCGATGCGGCCGAACTTCTCCACGGTGTCGTTGACGATGGCCGTGCACTGCGCCGCATCGCCCAGGTCGCCGGGCAGTAACAGGCATTGACGACCCGCCGCCTCGACCCAGCGTGCGGTCTCCTTGGCGTCTTCATGTTCATCCAGATACGACACCGCCACGTCCGCGCCTTCACGTGCGAAGGCAATGGCCACGGCCCGTCCGATGCCGCTGTCGGCCCCGGTGACCAAGGCGATTTTATTGGCGAGCCGGCCCGAGCCTTGGTATGACTGCTCACCGCAATCGGGCATCGGGTCCATCTTGCGCTGCTCACCGGGTACGGGCTGTTGCTGGGCGTTGAAGGGTGGTTTTGGATAGCTGTTCATCAGAACGTCTCCTGGGTGGGTTTCTCTTTGCGAGGGTTCGCCAGGAAGCGAAGTTCAGACGGATTTTCAGAAAATCGGATAACCGTGCAACCGCGATGGCCACTCGTCAGTTTGATTAAACCTTCCGCAGGTTGCGTGCCTCAACCGGCAGTAAGTGGTCCGTCGAATGACCGGGTGGCTTCAAGGCTTTTTTTGTTGGCAGCAGGTTTTCAGCTATATTTCACTGTCGGTTCAGCCCTCGCCCACGTTGTTCAAGTTCTTCCCTCTACACCCGTCTTCCTGTGCGCCGTTATCCAAGGTTGGTATTTATGAAGTCTGCCCCCCCGCGGTCCCCCAACGTTCCGCAACGCAAAGATCTGACCCCCAGTAACTTGAATTTCCCGGTGGTGGGTATCGGTGCCTCGGCGGGCGGGCTGCAAGCCGTGAAAGCGTTCTTCGAGCACATGCCCAAAGACTGCGACATGGCCTTCGTGGTGGTCCTGCATCTTTCGCCCGACCATCAAAGCGTGGCAGACAAGATCATCCAGGAAACGACCCGCATGCCGGTGTCGCAGGTCAATGACGCCACGCCCATCGAAAAGAATCACGTGTACGTCATCTCCCCGGCGCAGCTCTTGAAGATGAACGATGGTTACCTGGCGGTCTCGCCTGCCGTGCGCGAAGGTGGATCGCACATTGCCATCGACCTGTTTTTTCGCGACCTGGCAGACACCCATAAAGAACGCGCGTTTTGCCTGATCCTGTCTGGTACCGGCTCAGACGGTGCGGTGGGGCTGTCGCGGATCAAAGAACAAGGCGGTATCACCCTGGTACAGGCGCCGGAAGACGCCGAGTACGATGGCATGCCGCTGGCGGCCATCGAAACCCAGATGGTCGATCTGGTGCTGCCGGTGGTGGAAATGCCGCAAAAGCTGCTGGAACTGTGGCGCAATGCCCAGTCGATTGTGCTGCCCACCGCCAACGATCCTGAGATCAAGACCATCCCACCCAGCTCCGAACGCGATGCCGCCGTGGCCGAGCAGCTGTTGCTGGATATTCTGATCCAGTTGCGCGCCAGTACCGGGCATGACTTCAAGCATTACAAACGCGCCACGGTGTTGCGTCGTATCGAGCGGCGCTTGCAGGTCACGGCTCAACCCGACCTGGCCACCTATTACAACTTCCTCCAGGCCAACCCGGACGAAACCAAGGCGTTGCTGGGCGACATGCTGATTGGCGTGACCAACTTCTTCCGCGACCGCGAGGCCTTCGAAGCCCTTGAGCGGGACGTGATCCCCAACCTGGTGAAGTCACTGGAAGACAGCGTGCCGCACCGTGAGGAGGTGCGCATCTGGTCGGCGGGTTGCTCCACCGGCGAAGAGGCCTACAGCCTGGCGATGCTGGTGGCCGAGCAACTGGCGCTGGACGCCAGCGGTGCAAAGATGCAGGTGTTTGCCACCGATATAGATGAGCGGGCCATTACCCATGGCCGCAACGGCGTGTACCCCGAAGCGATCATCACCGACGTACCGCCTCAACGGTTGCGCCAGTACTTTGCCAAGGAGAAGAACCAGCACTACCGGGTGCGCAAGGAAATTCGCGAAAAGGTGCTGTTCGCCAAACACAGCCTGTTGGCCGACCCACCGTTCTCGCAGATCGACCTGATCGTGTGCCGCAACCTGTTGATCTACCTGGACCGCGAAGTGCAACGCGACATCCTGCAAATGTTCCACTTCGCGTTGCGTCCCGGTGGCTACCTGTTCCTCGGCTCCTCGGAGTCGGCCGACGGCTGCCTGGACCTGTTTGTACCGGTGGACAAGCGCAACCGCATTTTCAGAGTGCGTGCCGGCTCGTCCGCCGTGCGTCGCGCCCCGACCATGCCGCGAGGCGGCTATCTGCGCCCGAGCGCCACGACGCTGGCGATTGAAACCAAGGCGCCCAGCAAGGTCTCGTTCGCAGACATCCATCTGCGCGCCCTGGAAAAAGCCGCGCCGCCCAGCGTCATCGTGAATATGCAGGCCGATATCCTGCACATGAGCGAAGGCGCAGGTCGATTCCTGCGCTACGTGGCCGGCGAGGTGACGCACAACCTGCTGACGTTGGTGCATCCCGATTTACGCCTCGATATCCGCACCACCTTGTTTCAGGTCCAGCAATCGAATAGCCCGGTGTCTTCGCGCAAGATCCGCATCCAACGCGAGCAAGGCCCCTTCCTGGTGGACATCAGCGCCCGCCCCTACCGCGATGAAGCGACCGAAAACGACTACGTGCTGGTGATCTTCCAGGAAACCGCCGTCGACCCGTTGCTGCCCGACATCGACACGGTCACCCAGGCCGAAAACGCGATCATGAGCAACCTGGAGCGCGAGCTGCAACGCACCAAGTTGCACTTGCAGGACACCATCGAACAGGCGGAAGTCTCCAGCGAGGAACTCAAGGCCTCCAACGAAGAAATGCAGGCCGTCAACGAAGAACTGCGCTCGGCCACCGAGGAGTTGGAAACCAGCAAGGAAGAGTTGCAGTCGATCAATGAAGAACTGCTGACCGTCAATTTCGAGCTCAAGACCAAGGTGGAAGAGACGGACAAGGTCAACGATTACCTGACCAACCTGATCGCGTCCACCGACATCGCCACGGTCTTCGTCGACCGCAACATGCGCATTCGCTGGTTCACGCCACGGGCCACGGATATTTTCAGCATGCTGCCGGTGGACACCGGGCGCTCGTTGCTGGACATCACCCACCGCCTCAATTACCCGCAAATGACCGAAGACGCCGCCACCGTGTTTGAGTCCCTGAGCATGATCGAGCGGGAAATCAGCAGCAACGACGACCGCTGGTACATTGCGCGGTTGCTGCCCTACCGCTCCAGCGAAGATCACATTGATGGCACCGTGCTGACCTTCATTGATATCACCAAGCGACGTCAGGCCGAAGAGGAACTGCGCCTGGGCGAGGAGCGCATGCGCCTGGTCGCCGAGAGCACCCATGACTTTGCCATCATCATCCTCGATGACCATGGCGCCATCACCGACTGGAACACCGGTGCCGAACTGATCTTCGGCTACACCAAGGACGAGGTGCTGGGCGCTTACTACGATCTGATTTTCTCCCCGGAAGACCGCACCGCTGGCGTGCCGGAGAAAGAACTGCGCACCGCCCGCGAACATGGGCGTGGCGAAGATGAACGCTGGCATGTGCGCAAGGACGGCAGCCGCTTCTATTGCAGCGGCGAGGTCACCCAGCTCAAGAGCAGCAGTTTGCGCGGCTACGTCAAGATTGCCCGCGACCTCACCGGCCACAAGCGCACCCAGGATGAACAGAGTCAGCGTTTGAAGGAAACCCAGACCAACAGCCACCTCAAGGATGAGTTCTTCGCGGTGATGTCCCACGAACTCAAGCACCCGTTGAACCTGATCCAGCTGAACGCCGAACTGTTGCGACGCCTGCCCGCCACCAAGGTCGCGGGCCCGGCCATCAAGGCGGTCAATACCATCTGCGAAGCGGTGTCCAGCCAGGCGCGGATCATTGACGACCTGCTGGATGTCGCCCGGGTTCGCACGGGCAAGCTGAAGCTGAAAAAGCAACCGATCGACCTGATTCGCACCCTCAAGGACATTCATAGCGTGGTGCTTGCCGACGGTCATCGTCGCCAGGTCAGCCTTCAAACCCCTTCGGTGCCGGGCCCGTTGATCGTTGACGTAGACCCGACGCGCATCGAGCAAGTGATCTGGAACCTGGTCAACAATGCCCTGAAATTCACTCCCGAGGACGGCCAGGTGCAGTTGGTAGTCAGTCGAACGGACGGGCGCGCACAACTGGATGTCATCGACAGCGGCGCAGGCCTGGCCGCAGACAGCCTGGAGAAAATCTTCGACCTGTTCGGGCAAGCGGAAAACCAGCACCAGACCCACCAGCGTGAAGGCCTGGGCATTGGCTTGTCGCTGGTACGGCAGTTGGTGGAGGCCCATGGTGGTTCGGTGAGTGTGCACTCGCGAGGGCTGGGCTTTGGTTGCACCTTCTCGATCTGGTTGCCGCTGTGCGAACAACAGAATCATCTGCTGGATAGCGGCGCTACCCAGCACGAAGATCAGCGCCTCAATGGCCTCAAGGTTTTACTGGTCGATGACTCAGCCGAAGTGCTTGAGGTGCTGAACATGCTGCTGGAAATGGAAGGCGCCCAAGTGAGCGCCTTCAGCGACCCGTTAAGCGCACTTGAAACAGCCCGGGATGCCCAGTACGACGTGATTATTTCGGACATCGGCATGCCTAAAATGAATGGCCATGAGCTGATGCAGAAGCTGCGTAAAGTAGGCCACCTTCGACAGGCTCCCGCCATTGCATTGACCGGCTACGGCGCAGGCAATGACCAGAAAAAGGCGACTGAATCAGGCTTTAATGCGCATGTCAGCAAGCCCGTGGGCCATGATTCGTTGATCTCCTTGATCGAAAAACTGTGCAGCTCACGCCGTTAGGGTCGGGGCTGACGGTCAAGGGTAAATAAACTGAGAAAAGCGCACGGACGCCCCTGTGGGTCGCGACACCTGGGTATCCACGCTGCCCACCGTGTCGCTGCGCAAGGTCAGGTACAGCACGGCCTGGCCAGCACTGTCACTCAGCATCCAGACGCTTACACCCTCCCCGGCCGCCCTGGCCTTGAGCGGCTGAGGCTGCAGCATCTCGATATTGAAGCCGCGCAGCAGTTCACCGCTCAACTCGACCTCCAGGGGTTCTTGGGCCTTGCCTTGCAGATGAACCACCAGCCCATCGGAGGCGCCATTGCGCAAAAAGCGTTGGTACTCCACGCGCAACTGTCCATCGGCACTGCGCACTTGGCGGGTGCTCAGCGGCCCGCTGGAAAACAGGCCCGCCAGGCTCAGCCCCATCAGCACCAGCAGCGCGTACCAACCCACCCTTTCAAAGCGCCAGACCTTGCGCTGCAAGGCCATATCTTCCGGTACCGGGTAGTTGCGGCTCTGTAAGTCGTCGGGGTCTGGGTTGTTCATAGCGCGGCCCGGACTCAGCCCTTGCTGTGCTCGGGAGAAGACGGCCCCTTGGTGACACCCCTTGGGCCGGCAATCGCCCATATTGCGGCGCCCAGGAACGGCAGGACCACGACTACCGCACTCCAGCCTGCCTTGCTCGCCGAGGCGTTATCGCTGCGCCAGATGCTGTTGATGATCCACGCATCAAGCAGTACGAGGATCACTGCCAGGCCTATCCAGAAGTAAGTGGTTTGCATGATGCACCTCCAGGTTATGTAACTTTGGGTGCACAGGCGCAGGCAGGGTTCATTATTTTTAAGGGCCTACCGTTGGACTCATCGCCACTGAGCAAGCAGACACCCAACAGCCCCATCGGACTCGCCGTCTTCGAGGCTGCTTTTGACAATCGCAGGGTGCCATTGCTGGGTCTCACCAAACTTCTTCATCACGCTTCAGGCGCGTTGTGCACGGCGTTCAAAACAGCGGAGAATTCAACCATTGGCATCGTATGACCCTTTGAATAGACAGCCCGGCGATCCCGACATCAGGGGTGCCGGGATCGGTTGATGCTTACGCGTCGAACTGGTGATACACCTTGGCAATCACCTTCCAGACACCCTCAATTTTGATCAGTGTCAGGTAGTCGTTGTAATCGGCGCCAATCGCATCGTTTTCCATATCGACACGTACTACTGCGGTGCTCGGCGTAATTGCCAATACGTCAAGGCGAGTGGTGATTTGGGGTGCGCCGCCGTTCTTCGCAACGAAATCAAACAGCTTGTTGATCGGGCCGCCGAGCAACTCGCCATTGGTGAACCCATACATCACTGCGTCTTGATGGAAGGCTTGTGCAACGCTTTGAGCATTACCGGTACGCAGACCTTCCACGTACTGATTGGCTGTGGCGATGACAGCGTCGTACTCGTGGGTGGGTACTGCCTTGATATTCTTCGACATGCTTGTTTTTCCTTTCATGGGGGATGAGATGCCACACCGCTCGCCTGACATAGCCGAGGGGTCTTGCTGAATGAGTCAATGACCGCCGCCCGCTACCAATCCTGGCGCGTCGGCGAGATGATCAAGTCATTGACGGTGACGTTTTCCGGCTGGTTGAGCGCGTAAATCACTGCACGGGCGACATCGTCAGGCCCAATAGCAATCCGGTTCAGCGCCTGGGCAGCCTTGCGCCCCTGCGGATCACTGACCTTGTCCGCCCACCCTGTATTGATGACGCCAGGGCTGATCGTGTTAACGCGAATACCGTGCTGCACGCCAAGTTCTTTGCGCATGGACTCGGTCATGGCCTGGACGAAAAACTTGGTCGCACTGTAGACACCCGCAGACGGCCCTACCTGATGCCCTGCAACAGAGTCCATATTGAGAATCTGCCCGGACTTCTGTTCCAACATGAACGGCAATACTGCAGCCGTCATGTTGAGGTAACCCTTGATGTTCACATCGATCATCTTTTCCCAATCCTGCACGGCCAGATCAACCCAACGGGAAAAAAGCATCAGGCCAGCGTTGTTCACCAGAATGTCGATGGCGCCGTATGTTTCACGGGCAAACCTGGCAAGTGCCTGGGTTTGATCCGGTTGAGTCACATCAGTAGTAAACGCGACCACCTCACTTGCGGCCTCGCGCAGGTCAGCGACGAAAGACTCCAACGCCTCTTCATCAAGGGCGGCGGCAACCACACGCGCACCTTGCGCTACCAGCGCCCGGGTGGTTGCCGCGCCGATGCCTGAGGATGCGCCCGTGACGATGACTACCTTGTTTTGCAGGTAATTCATGTTCAATACCTTTTTGCAATGACTGCTATTGCGACGCCTGCGCCTTAATTAGCGCGGGACCTTGCTAGTGAGGCGTCAGCGGTTGGCCAATCGATGTAACCTTTTGCACCCCCGCCGTAGTAACTCTCGCGTGGAGCGATGGTCAGCTCAATACCGCGACGCAGACGCTCGACGAGGTCGGGGTTGGAAATGAACAAGCGACCAAATGCAACCGCATCGATCCGGCCCTGCGCCCGGCGTTCGATTGCCATCGCCAGGTCATAGTTGTTATTGCCTATGAATGGCCCTTCAAACTGGGCACTCAGTGCATCCAGGTCCACGCCTTCGGGCACGGTGCGGGAGGTCGCCGTGGCGCCCTCAACAAAATGCAGGTACGCCAGGTTCAATTGATTGAGCTGCTGGATCAGGTAGCCATAAGTCGCCATGACATTGCTGTCAGGAGGCGTATTACCGGCATCAGGGGTCACCGGTGAAAGGCGAATACCGACACGGTCGTTACCCCATATCGAAACCACGGCTTCGGTGACTTCCAAGGTCAGTCGCACCCGGTTCTCAATGGAGCCACCGTATTGATCGGTGCGTTTGTTCGTGGAATCACGCAGGAATTGATCGAGCAGATAGCTGTTGGCCGAATGCACTTCTACGCCATCAAAACCGGCTCGCTTGGCGTTCTCGGCGGCCCGCTTGTATTGCTCGATGATCCCTGGGATCTCCGAGGTTTGCAGCGCACGAGGCGTCGACACCTCGACAAAGCCATTTTCGGTGTAGGTGCTACCTTCAGCCTTGATCGCCGAAGGCGCTACCGGCGCTTCGCCGTTGGGTTGCAACTCGACACTGGAAAAACGTCCCACGTGCCACAACTGACTGACAATTTTGCCGCCCGCCGCGTGCACTGCGTCGGTGACCTTTTTCCAGCCGGCCACCTGTTCTTGCGACCAGATTCCCGGAGTCATGGCATAGCCACGTCCTTGGGCAGAAATGTTCGTCGCTTCGGCAATGATCAAGCCGGCACTGGCACGTTGAGCGTAGTAAGTGGCGTGCATTTCATTTGGCACACCGTCGTCGGCCATCCGGCTACGTGTGACGGGCGCCATGACTATCCGGTTAGCCAATTGCAGCGCCCCCAGATGCATGGGAGAAAAAAGGTCGGTATCCGTGGTGATATCGGTCATAAAGCCTCTCGATAAATTAGACCGGTCGTCTAGTAAAGTGGTAAAAAAAAACGCCCCTATGCCAGCAGGCGCTTACTCGTGTTCAGCGCTGTTTCGAAAGCAGCCGTTGTGTTTCGCACCTTCACTAACAGTGAAGCCCCAAGCCACAGTTGATACAACGATTCAGCCAATGTCTCGGCGTTCTGGGTCGACGTGATGGAGCCATCGGCCATCCCCTGTTCAACACACCGGGTGATCCTCTGGATAATCAGTGCGGTGCCCTCTTCAAGTACGCTGCGCATGTCCTCCGAGAGGTCACACACTTCTGCGCCGAGTTTCACCACCAGGCATTTCTCCTCGGGATGATCGAACGCCTGTGTCTTCGCCCAGTAACTCAGGTAGCCAATCAGCCGCTCGGCGCCAGTCCCTTGCGCTGCCATGACGATGTCTACCCGACCGATATACTCTTGGAAATACTCTTCCAGTAGTGCCTGGCCGAACTCCTCCTTGGAGCGGAAGTAGTGATAAAACGAGCCCTTGGGCACGCCCGCCGTCGTCAATACTTCCATAAGACCGACGGCGGTATAGCCCTTGTGGGTCATCAGTGTCTTCGCTACATCGATGATGTGCTGTCGCATGTCCAGATTAGATTTTTTCATAATGACGAGAGCCTATCCAAAACTAGACCGGTCGTCTACAAAACATTAGCAATACCTGACGAATGACCTCCTGCGTTCTCGCCTATCGTTGCTCCTGCAAACGACTAGACCCGTGCGGCTGGATAATCCGTTGAAGGTCTGAGCTCGACCTTTTCCCACTTGGCGATGACTAACGGCGCAATGGCATTGCCCAACACGTTCAACGTAGTGGTACCACTGTCGATGATCCTGAAAATGCCAGCGATCAACGCGACGCCTTCCAGTGGAAGACCTGCTGAGGCCAATGTCGCTGACAAGATGATGATGGCGAAACCTGGCACCCCTGCTGCGCCCTTGGAAGTCAGCACCATGGTCACCACCAACAGGATCTGCTGGGATAACGACAGGTCGATGCCATGGAGTTGCGCGACAAAGATCGTCGCCACCCCAAGAAAAATCGACGCACCATCGAGGTTGAACGCATACCCCACCGGCACCACGAAGCTGACGATCCGACGCGGCACGCCGTAACTTTCCATCTTTGTCATCAACTGCGGCATCACTGCGGCTGAGGCGGCACTTGAGAAGGCGAGCATCAACTCATCGCGCAAGTACCCGATCAACTTGAAAATGTTTTCGCCTATCAAGTAACAAATACCGCCAAGTACCACCAACGCAAAAACAATCAGCGCCAGGTACACAACACCAATCAACTTGAGCAATGGCAACAAAGAAGCGAAACCAAACGTCGCCACGGTCGCGCCGATCATGCCGAACACACCCACAGGCGCATAAGCCATAACCATGGAGACAACCTTGAACATCGCATCGCAAACACTTTGAAGCAGTGCGATGACCGGTGCGTTTTTCTCTTTCGGCAAGGCGTTCAATGCCAAGCCGAACAGCACGGCAAAAAACAACACCGACAGCAATTTCCCCTCGGACATCGCAGCCAATACGTTATCGGGCACAATGTTCTGCAATATTACCAGCGCTCCTTTCGGCGGCTCCAGCGTGATGGATGCGGCACCGTGCGAAACACCGGAAATATCGGTACCTGTTCCCGGTTCGAAGAGATTTGCGAAACACAAGCCTATGACGACGGCCAGCGCGGTAATCGCAAAGAAATAACCGAGCGAGCGCACACCCATGCGGCCAAATGACTTGCTGTCTGGGCCACCGGCAATGCCCAGAATCATGCAGCAGAACACGATTGGCACAACGACCATCTTCATCATCTTGATAAAGATGTCACCAAGCGGTTTCAGAACCTGCACGCTGACCCATGCCTGATAGTGCGGATGGGTATTGAAGTACCAACCGACAAGCACGCCAAGCAACAGCCCGGCAACGATTTGCCACACCAAGGGAATACGTTTCATGTCTAGCCTTCTTGTTGGTATGAAAGGTCTGCGTTATCAGCAGTTGCTAGAGTCATGAGCTTGCAGCTCACGTGAGCCCCCATGGCACAGCTCAGCTGTGCCATGGGTGTTCTTATTTCGCGAAGAGCTGGCCCATATCCTTGAACGCCTTGAATTCAAGAGCATTGCCGCAAGGATCAAACAGGAACATGGTGGCTTGCTCGCCAACCTGACCTTTGAAACGAATGTACGGTTCGATCACAAATTCGGTACCAAACGACTTCAGTCGCTCGGCCAGCGCTTCCCATTGCTCCCAACCCAGAATGATGCCGAAGTGCGGAACAGGAACATCATGACCATCGACCGGATTGCTATGAACACTTTCTTGAGAGGCGGTTTTGGGATGCTCGTGAATCACCAGTTGATGACCATAGAAATTGAAATCGACCCATTGAGTGCTGGACCGCCCTTCTTCTAAACCAAAAACCTCACCGTAGAAGGTCCGTGTTGAAGCCAGGTCGTAAACAGGTATTGCGAGGTGGAATGGCGAGAGGCTCATCAGATCTCCAGTGCTTTTTTTGTGGGTTTGGCGAACATTCCCCCGTCATTGCCTCGCTTGGCTCAGCCGTTGGCGGGAATGGAAAACATCGTAGGACGGAAAACCCAACATAAAAATCAATATATATTTCTTAGAAACACAATTAATATTTATGAATGATCAAAGAACTCAAGACACTCATCGCTGTTGCGCGGGAAGGCACTTTTGCCGCTGCCGGCAACAGAATCGGCCTGACCCAGGCCGCTGTGAGCGCGCAAATCCAGCGCCTCGAAGCTGAACTGGGCGTCGAAATTTTCGACAGAAAGGGACGCTCTGCGCATCTCAATAGAATGGGCCACCAAGTACTCTTGCAAGCTCAGGAGCTGCTCAATCTTTACGACAACCTGGGTTCCTCGACGATGGGACAACCCACCCACGAGCGGGTGACTATCGGCGCAATCGCGTCGGTGCAGCGCTCATATTTGCCCGAATCGCTGGCCAGGTTTCACCAGCAATGCCCGCAATGTCGCACGCGAGTCATTCCAGGGCTGTCGATGGAATTGGTCAACCTCGTCGACGCTGGCGAGATCGACATGGCCACCATCATTCGCCCACCCTTCTCGCTTCAGAGTGACCTGCACTGGACGACGCTGGCGCGGGAGCCCTACCGGCTAATAGTACCGAGCGAAGTGCCCGGTGAAGACTGGTCGGCGCTGCTGTCCAGCCATCCTTTCATTCGCTATGACCGCTCATCGTTCGGCGGCAGGCAGGTTGATCGTTTTGTGCGGCAGATGCATTTCACGCTGCATGAGGTGTGCGAACTGGATGAGCTGGAGGCCATCCTTCAATTAGTCAAAAAGGGCGTAGGCGTCGCATTGGTGCCGCAAACGTGCAGAGATCCGGAGTGGCCTATGGGTGTTCGAGCACTCGATCTGGGCATACACACCTTTCACCGGGATATCGGACTCATACACCGTTCTCGCCAAAGCCTTACCGAACCCGTGCGGATGCTGGCTGACCTGATCAGTGACCAGTTCATGCGTGGCTTGAACTAACCACCCTCTCGCTCATGGCCATCACTGCGCCACGCCAACGGAATAACTTCTGTAAACGGGACAAGGTGAAACGTATCAGCTAAATGAAAAACTCAAAAAATGCATAAATGCATTTTTATCCTTGACCCACAGATCCGAGTCTTTTAAATTCGAATCACTGTATATAAATACAGTGACTTGAATCCCTACATGGACGAGGTTTCCTATGAAAAGCACCCCTTCGAAATTTGGCAAAACACCCCATCAACCCAGCCTGTGGACCCGAGCCGATGCGCTTAAAGTGCGTGCGGACGACCCCACCACCACCCAGCCACTGGTCAGTGCGAACTTCCCGGTATTGAGTGACGAGGTTTTTATCTGGGACACCATGCCGCTGCGTGATATCGACGGCAACATCACCTCCGTTGACGGCTGGTCGGTGATCTTCACCCTCACTGCGGATCGCCATCCGAACGACCCGCAATACCTCGATCAGAATGGCAACTACGACGTCATCCGCGACTGGAACGATCGCCATGGCCGGGCAAAGATGTACTACTGGTTCTCTCGCACTGGCAAAGACTGGAAGCTCGGCGGCCGAGTGATGGCTGAAGGGGTTTCACCCACCGTGCGCGAATGGGCTGGCACACCGATCCTGCTGAACGAACAAGGCGAAGTGGACCTGTACTACACCGCCGTCACGCCCGGCGCGACCATCGTCAAGGTGCGTGGCCGCGTGGTGACCACCGAGCATGGCGTCAGCCTGGTGGGCTTCGAAAAGGTCAAGCCGCTGTTCGAGGCGGACGGCAAGATGTACCAGACCGAAGCGCAAAACGCCTTCTGGGGCTTTCGCGATCCATGGCCGTTTCGCGACCCGAAAGACGGCAAGCTGTACATGCTGTTCGAAGGCAACGTGGCCGGCGAACGCGGCTCGCACAAGGTCGGTAACGCCGAAATCGGCGACGTGCCACCCGGCTATGAAGAGGTCGGCAACTCGCGCTTCCAGACCGCCTGCGTCGGGATCGCCGTGGCCCGCGACGAAGACGGTGACGACTGGGAAATGCTGCCACCGCTGCTGACCGCGGTCGGCGTCAACGACCAGACCGAACGCCCGCACTTTGTGTTCCAGGACGGCAAGTACTACCTGTTCACCATCAGCCACACCTTCACCTACGCCGACGGTGTAACCGGCCCGGACGGGGTATACGGCTTCGTCGCCGATTCGCTGTTCGGCCCGTATGTGCCGTTGAACGGCTCTGGCCTGGTACTGGGCAACCCGTCCTCCCAACCGTTTCAGACCTACTCGCACTGCGTCATGCCCAACGGCCTGGTGACCTCCTTCATCGACAGCGTACCGACCGACGACACCGGCACGCAGATCCGTATCGGCGGCACCGAAGCACCGACGGTGGGCATCAAGATCAAAGGGCAGCAAACGTTCGTGGTCGCCGAGTATGACTACGGTTACATCCCGCCGATGCTCGACGTTACGCTCAAGTAACGGAGGCTATGAGGTAGCGGGTTTGAGCTCGATGACAAACCCGCGGTAGATATCCGCTGCTCCCGTAGCGGTCTGACAGCCGCCATCGCAGGCAAGCCAGCTCCCACATTTTGGTCCGTGGGGCGTCAGGTAGGTATGTGTCGGCTGAGGGGCCGTCACGGGAGCAAGCTCACTCGCCACAGGTTCAACAGCCCATTGTGTGGGTATTCAGGAAATATAAATGCCTGCACCATTGAGTTGAGTCATGTTCACGCCAACCAACGTCACCGAGTTGTCGCCAAAGGACAACAGCGCATTGTCCTCGAACATCGAGACATGGGAACGGTAATCGTATTGCTGGCCCAGGTCAGGAATCCCCATGAACACCAGCTTATCGCTGGCCTGGTAGCCCTCGACCCGATCATTGCCAAAGAGGCCGTTGAACAGGAAAGTGTTGCTGCCCCCGCCCGACACCATCAGGTCATTGCCCGCCCCGCCGACGAACACATTATTACCCTGCCCACCGATCAAATGATCGTCGCCGCCCAGACCGAACAACCATTCCCCCGCAGCATGAGCGGTGAGGACATTGTCCTGCGCATCGCCGTTGGCAGAGGCCGTGTAGGGCGTCAAGGCTGTGCCGGCCAGCAGGCCTTGGCCGGTTACGTTATAGGTGACGTCGTGGGTGCCCCAGGGGATTGAATTCCACATGATGTAGGACTGCTCTTGGCTCACCAATGCACCGATATCGCGGGTCATACTGATGCCGCCATAGGCGTCGTTGATGTAGAGCGTGCCATCGCCATCGTTGGCAAAGCCGAAGCTGGCCAGTGGCTTGTGCAGTTCGAAGACGTTATCGCCCTGCCCGCCCAGCAGGATGTTGTAGCCGCCATCATCGCGAAAACGATCATGACCGGCGCTGCCTTCCAGGAAGTCGTTGCCGACACCGCCCTTGAGCAGGTCGTTGCCCTCGGTGCCGAGGATGAAGGTATTGCCAGTGTGTTTTTCAGCGTAACGGTTCAGGTCTTGTACCCAGGTGGTTTCACGCGCAGCCTCGGTCAGGCTGGAGACCACGATGGTCGAATCCTTGCTGGTCAGGTCGTAGAACTCGGAGGACGCGATACGCCCCAAACCTTGGATGTAACCGTCCAGGGAGTGAGCCTTGGCCACGCCCCAATTCAGACTATTAGGTAAATGTGCCGAGAACGACGCGTAATTATCGGTAAAACTGACGAGGTTGTTGGCGGCCGCATCCCAGCCCCGGTCGTTGCCCCAGAAGAGTGCCGAGGTATTGATGCCTTTGCCATCAATGGCTTTGAACACCGGGTCATTTTCATAGCCAATATTCAACACCGGGGTATCACCCGAGCGTTGAGCGGGTGAGGCAAAGGTTACGTAGTTGGCACCCTGATAAAAGCCGCCCCAGTGATCGTGGCTCAAGGTCGCCAGGCTGTTGGCGCCCAGTGCGCCGAGGCTATGGCCGGTGACCAGGATATCCTTGCCGCTCAAGCCCTGGCTCGCGGCGTAACGAGCGACGTTTTCGAGCAAGGCGCTGAAGGCGAACTTGGCGTAATTGGCGGCGTATCCAGGCAGTGCTGCGGCCGCCAGGTCGCTGGCCACGTCGCCCGCGCCATCCCAGGTCAAGCCAAAGGACGTGCCACGAAAGGCAATCCCCATGGCGATCAGCCTGCCAAGCCCATCGTACTGCCCCAGAATCTCGACGTTGGCCGAAGGGGCCAAGGCTGTCTCGCCCCAGAAGGTGCCTTGCTTGTCCACATGCTGCGTCACGCCCAGGGCCTGCGCACCGATAGGCGCCCAGCCACCGGTTGCCAGGGGTTGGCCGGTGGAGTCATACGCGTACTCGGATAAAGCCAAGGCGTTGCTCAGCAGCGCCTTGGCGGGGTCGCCCTTCATGCCCTTGTAATCGAAAACGCCCATGCCCTTGGTCCCTTTTCAGATGACGTGCCAGATGGCCTCGATTCGGATGGCCGGGGTCGATTGAGTGCGGGTCACGGGGGCCTGTCAAGGGTTACCTAGAAATTCAATAGTGCTCATTTTATTGAGCGCTAGCCCTCCCAGCATTGACGACATGGACAGAAGGCACCCGTACACGCAGCGCAATCAGCAACGCAGCCAGCAACATCAGCACCGCCGCCGCTATAAATACGCCCGCGCTGCCACCGAGGCTGAACACTGCACCGCCAGCGGCGGCGCCCATGGCTATGGCGGACTGCACAGAGGCCACCACCATACCCCCGGCGCTTTCCGCCTGGTCAGGTACCGCGCTGGCGACCCAGTTCGACCACGCCACCGGCACACCGCCAAAGGCCAAGCCCCAGATTGCCAGCAGTACCGCCTGCCCCGGCAACGAGGGTGGCAACAGCACCAACGCCAGTGCTGCAACCCCGACCAGCGCAGGCATTAACACCAGAGTGGCCAGCGGGCGGTGCTCCAGCAGCCTGCCAGCCAACAGCGTGCCGAAGAAGTTCGCCACACCGAACCCCAGCAACATCAGCGACAGCCCTTGCGGGCCGATGCCGGTAGTGCCTTCAAGGAATGGCCGAACATAGGTGAACATCGCGAAGTGGCCGCTATGCACCAGCACACAACCGAACATCCCCATGGCGATGCCCGGGCGCTGCAACACGTCGAAAACCGTGCGCAGACGTGCCGGCCGGCGCGGCGCAAGGCGTGGCAAAGTCAATGACTGAAACGCCAGGGTCACCATGCCGACCGCCGCCGCTGCAAAGAACGCACTGCGCCAGCCGTACAGCCCGCCCAGATAGCTGCCCAGCGGCACTGCAACGACCGTCCCGACGGCAATCCCACTGAAAATAATCGAAAGCGCCCGAGGCAACAGCGCACTCGGCACCAAGCGCATCGCCACCGCCGCAGCCATGCTCCAGAACCCGCCAAGGGCAATCCCCAGCAAGATGCGCATCAACAACAGCACCGCGAAGCTGGAGGAAACGGCGACCAACAGATTGGAGGCAACCATCAACGTGGAAAACCCCAACAACACCCAACGTCGGTCGATGCCGCGGGTCAGGCCTGGCACCAACAAACCGGCGAACAACGCTACCACTGCTGTCACCGTTACCGCCTGGCCAGCCAGCGCTTCGGACACGCCCAAATCAGTCGCCATCAGTGTTAACAAACTGGCCGGAAGGTACTCCGCAGTCAGTAATCCGAACACCCCCATTGCCAGCGAGAAGACGGCCATCCACGCGGGGGCCGCAGGCTCTGCATCCGAGAAGGCGTCGGGATGGCGGTTGGATACGGCATTACACACACAGTCAGTCATTACAGGGATCTCCCAATCATCATTGCGACCCGCAGTCTAGGCGCGCGAATCTGGATGATCTATGATCCAAAATCTCTCATTTTTGACTAAAACACCTGAACAATGTCTGCAGAACAGTTTGCTCTTTCCTCGGATCTCATCAACGAACTGTTGCGCGGTATGCGCCTGCGTGGCGTCGAATACCGGCGTATACAAACGAGTCCGAGTTTCGGTTTGGGCTTCGCTGAAAAACCTGGGCATGCCTGGTTCCATTTCATGGCCGTCGGCAATGCGGTACTGCGAATGGAGGACGGCACCACCTACGCGCTGTCTGCCGGCAACGCCGTGTTCATCTCCCACGGCGCGGCCCATCAACTGTATTCCCATGCGGACGTACCCGTTCAGGACATCGACCGCCTAGACGGCGTCCCCCTCGGTGACACCGTGAGCGCGGTGCACACCGGAACTGATGCCAGCCCAACGCCGAGCACCATTTTGTTCAGTGGTTGTATGGAGTTTGAACTGGGCAGCATCCATGGCCTCGGCAAACTGATGCCGGGCCTGATGTTGATTGATGCCGACGGCCAGCGCTACCCTGGACTGGTGCCTATCCTGACCACCATGGAGCGCGAGGTCAGCGCCGCACGTGTGGGCTTCGCCGGTATCCTCGCGCGGTTGGCCGACGTGGTGGCCGCCATGGTCGTTCGCGGCTGGGTAGAGTGCGCTTGCGGTAATGCCTCTGGCCTGGTCGCCGCCTTGCGCGATCCACGCTTGGCCAGTGCACTGCTCGCGCTCCATCAACAACCGGGCCGCGACTGGACCGTTGCGCAGTTGGCAGAGCAATGCAATACCTCGCGCTCAGCCTTCGCGGATCGCTTCCAGGTGACGATTGGCATGACGCCGCTGCGCTATGTCACCGAACTGCGAATGCGGCTCGCAAGCCAGTGGCTGACCCTCGAAAGGCTGCCGATCGAAGAGGTAGCACAACGCTTGGGCTATACATCCCAGGCCGCTTTCAGTCGCGCGTTCAAACGTGTTACGGGCAAGACACCGGGGTTAAGTCGCAAGGTGAGGCAGCCCATTGTTACTTGACGCTGAGCGCACGTACTCGACGGTCTGTGCCTCTGAATCATTTAATGAAACCGCTCGTGACTACCTGATCGAAAGCCAGCACTGGGACCTCTCAGGCACCGCATAGGACCCGATCCGCGGTAGCGTCCCCCTATCGCGTGTTTTCCACCGCCTTTGAAAGATCGCTCCTACACTTTCTCCAAACACTTCCGACGGCCCCATCTGAAATACCCAACAGTCACGAAAAACGACAAGCCCTTTTCTAAAATAAACGTTATGTATTCAGTTGTTCTGGGCAAGAAGCCCACGTCTCCATTCACCTCATGAAGAACTTGGATCATGCTAAATACCTCATTTTTTCCCTCATTGCGTACCGCCGTCAGTACAGCCCTGCGGTCCCGACAACTCAATCGAGAAGAAGAGCGCCTGGTCCACTACTACCGTTGCTTGTCGGAACAGGATCGTGAAGCGGTGCGCTGCCTAATGTTTACGGTCAGGGAAACCAGCGAGGCGAACACCCTCCCCCATAAAAAGTGATGCCGTCATGGGTCAGCGAACGATGGAAGTACCTGCGGGTTTGACATCTAGCCGGCAGCCTGTCACTAACACCCTCGCGATGGATTTTTCTACCCAGCTAGAGCATGCCTGCGAAAGCCCCATCGCCGTGGAGGATCTGCATATCCCCATGCCCACCTTCGTCACCCTTCAGCCTCGATTTTCCCTCGGTGGCCTGACCCTCTCCCGCTCGATTTCCGTCAGCTCCAACACGCTCCACCGTAGCCTCCGTCTCGATTTCCTCCAAGTGATTGTGGGGGTCTTTTACGCGCTCCTAGACTCCGCCGCCGTAGGGCAAATCCCTGTTCCCTCATGATTCCCACAGGCGGCACGCGCGCAATTTTTCTGCCGCCGCCACTCGCAAGGAGCCTCAACGATGACCAAGACCTCAACCGCCCTCCTCCTGCTTGCACTGGCCAGCCTGCTGGCGGGCTGCACCACCAACCCCAACGTACTGCAGATACACAAAGTCACCGCAGAGGCGATTGGCTTGGCCTCTACGGATGAGCTGACCATGGGCCCGGTCACCAAGAGCAAGGAGGACTTCCTGGGCGGCGCTGAACTGAACTTCAAAGCCACGACCGCCAAGGGCCGTGTGTTCAACTGCTCGACGGTCATGACTCCAGGCATCCTGCTTGAGCCGCCGAAGTACTCGCGCCTGACCTGCACGAAGTAACCCTGACAGCCGGTGCGGGCATCGCGCGCACCGGCCTATGGGAACGGCCGTCGGCGTGCCGGGCGCGCCACATGGCGGCGTTGCCGGCAAAGATGGTGTTCATGCTCAGCACGCTAAACCTGCGTCAGCGCTCAGCATTCGATAGATGGCCGTTTGAGGCATAAGAGTGCGCGCAGTCGGCTACCGAGGGTGAAGGGCGCCCCCAACACTTAGACACCCATTCAATTTCTGGGGCGTTTTCAATGCTTGGATAAGTCACGCACAACGCTATTGAAAGACACCTCCTACAGACCCAGCGCATGGGTTCGCAGGACGCGTCCTGATTGCGCCCACATTATTGAATGGCACGGGCGACGCTGCCTAGGATGTGCCCGCTCGCTCATTTCGTTGAGCTCTAGCCCTCCCCGCGTCCACGACAGGAGTCGATTGACCATGTACAACAACATCCCCCTCGGTTTGCGAAAGCGCCTGCTCGCAGGTTCGACCTTCGCCCTCTTATCGCTAAGCGCAGCCCCCGCAGTGGCCACCGACTGGTGGATGATCTTTGGCACCGGCGACACGCCCAACAGAGACCTGTTCTTCGCCGATGCACAGTCGGTAAAAGCCACACAACAACACCCGCAAAACACACAGCTGACGGTCGTGCAGGTATTCGAAAGCCCCAACAGCCCCAACTACGTGAGCTACGCGCTGGAGCTGCAATGCCCGGAGCGACAGCTCAGGGTGAACTCTGCCACCGCCTACCTGCGCGCCGGGGCGACCACGGTGCTGCCGGCGCCTAAACGTTGGGTGCCGGTGCCCAAGAGCTGGCTGGAGCGTGGCTATGACTTCGCCTGCGCACCGGGCAAACGCAAGTCCAACGCCATGATGCCGATGGGCGTCGGCTCGATCGACAACACTCAACTGGTGGCGATCACGCAGCAAGGCCTCTTCAATCAGTTGCCGGGTAATCAGCCGATCCGCATTGAATCCAGGAAGAGCAGCACCGAGGACGTGATGCGCGACCTCAACTTCCTCTTGGGCGCACCTGAGAAAAAATGACCTCCGGCGCCAACCGGCACGCTTGAATAATGAGTGATCGACATGAAATACACAGGTGCATTGGCCTTGGCCCTCGCGCTGCTGCAGACCGGCTGCGTCAGTTTTGACACCGTCCCGGAAATGTACGCGCGCAGCCAATGGAAAGGCCGCCCGGCGCAGGACGCCATCAATCTCTTTGGTCCACCCCAAAAAATGGATCGCACCGCGGACGACCAGCATGTGGTGATGCAGTGGTACCGCGACACGTCTTACAACAGCAATGAGGTGGTGGCACAAAGCGCGGAAAGGCAAGGCAACGTGATGGTGCACACCAACTATTGGGCAACCGTCAATAACCCGAATCGCTGCATCCTTTCCATCACCGTCGATCAGGACAGAAAGATTGTCGGGTTTGAGGCCGATGAAGGCGAATTGCTGCTCTCCAGTGGCTGTCAGTCGGTCAAGTTTGGGCCGCCTTAAGGCGACCTACGCTGAGGCGGGCTAAAAAAGACACCTGACAAATGTCATTTCCATGAAGGATGGTCCTCGACAATGAAATCCGTCATCGTCGCCATCGCCCTACCGCTCATTGTAGGCTGCGCAACGCCGAAATATTGGGAGGCCACCGGCGGCAACCCGTCCGACGGGCTTGTGCAACTCTTCTACGTCCATACGCCGTTTGAGTACGGCCAAATCCGGGCATCCCAAGGGTTGGCGATTGCCACGGGGCGTTGCCAATTTTGGAACTACGCGCGCGCTGAGCGCGCAGGCGCACAAAAATCCGTGTGCCGCACGATGGGGCAATTCCACTGCCTGGAAACCACCGTCACTTAGGATTATCGGTGCCAGAAGTGACGCCCTCCCCAAGCGTCGAGGCGCGTCGGGAAGTTGAGCGAACAGTAGTTCGCCTGGCGACCCAGGCGAACTGAGCGGATCTAGTAACAATACGAATTTGAGCGCGCGCCCTACGGTTGTGCGCACAAACAAAAAAAGACGCCTAAGCGTCCATTCCGTAAATCACACAGGCAAAAAAAAGCCACTCGTTAGAGTGGCTTTTTCATTAATGCTTGGAGCGGGAAACGAGACTCGAACTCGCGACCCCGACCTTGGCAAGGTCGTGCTCTACCAACTGAGCTATTCCCGCTTGGTGATACGCATTCTATAGAATCCTCAGCACCCGTCAACCCCTTGATTCAAAAAAGTTTTATTTCTTTTCAACGGTGGTTCGCAGATGGGGCCAGGCCGCACGCAGATATTGCAGCATGGACCACAGGGTCAGGCCGGCCGCGACCAGCAGCAAGGCGTAGCCCGTGAGGACCCAGAACGAGAAGTCCGACGGGTTGGCCAGCAGGATCACCAGCGCGAGCATTTGCGCGGCGGTTTTCCATTTGCCCATGTTGGAGACGGCCACGTGGGCGCGGGCGCCGATTTCGGCCATCCATTCGCGCAGGGCCGAGACGACGATCTCGCGGCCGATGATGACGGCGGCCGGCAGGGTCAGCCACAGGTTGCCGTGTTCCTGTACCAGCAGCACCAGGGCGACGGCCACCATGAGTTTGTCGGCCACGGGGTCGAGGAACGCGCCGAAGGGCGTGCTCTGCTCCAGGCGGCGGGCCAGGTAGCCGTCGAGCCAGTCGGTGGCGGCTGCGAAGGCAAATACCGAACTGGACGCGACGTAGCTCCATTCATACGGCAAATAGAACAACAATATGAAAATCGGGATAAGCAGGACGCGTAGTACGGTGATCAGATTAGGGATATTCATCGGCACAACTGGCTACGAGGTGAGAAGGCATTCTATTCGCTGTGCAGATTGGCATAAATCAATTCAGCGAGCTTTTTACTGATACCGGGTGCTTTGGCTATCTCGTCAATGCTGGCACGGGAGAGCTCCTGCAAGCCACCAAAATGTTTAAGCAAGTCGCGACGCCGCGTCGGGCCAACCCCTGCCACCCCTTCCAGGGTTGAAGTTCGCCGGGTTTTGCCACGGCGGGCGCGGTGGCCGGTAATGGCGAAACGGTGGGCTTCGTCGCGGATTTGTTGAATCAGATGCAGTGCGGGTGAGTCGCCCTTCAACGTGAACTCATGGGCGGCATCATTCAAGTACAACGTCTCGAAACCGGCCTTGCGCGTGGTGCCCTTGGCCACACCGAGCAGGATCAGGTCGGGCACCGCCAGTTCGTTGAGCACGTCACGGGCCATGGATAACTGGCCCTTACCGCCGTCTACCAGCAGGATATCGGGGAGCTTGCCCTCCCCGTCCTTCAACTTGCTGAATCGCCGCGTGAGCGCCTGGTGCATGGCGGCATAGTCATCGCCGGCGGTAACGCCTTCGATGTTGTAGCGCCGGTAGTCGGCCTTGATCGGCCCTTCCGGCCCGAATACCACGCAAGAGGCCACTGTGGCCTCGCCGCTGGAGTGGCTGATGTCGTAGCACTCCAGGCGCTGGGGCGGCTCGTCCAGGTTGAGGACCTCGGCCAGGGCGTCGAAGCGTGCAGCGACGTGCTGTCGGTTCGCCAGCCGCGCGCCCAGGGCCTGTTCGGCGTTAGTCACGGCCAGCTGCTGCCAGCGAGCACGGGTGCCGCGTACGCGGTGGCTGATGTCCAGCTCGCGGCCGCGCAGCTCGTGGATGGCCTCGATCAAGGTGGGGAAGTCTTCGTGCACCACGTTGACGATCAGTTCAGACGGCAGGTCGCGCTCAGGGCTGCTGACGTAGTATTGGCCAAGGAATGCGGCCATGACCTCCGCCACGTCTTCGTCGATACCGGTCTGCGGGAAGAAGTTCTTGCTGCCTAATACCCGCCCGCCTCGTACGCTGATCAGGTGCACACAGGCGCCGCCCGGGTTGACGAACGCGGCGATCACGTCAACGTCACCGGTGCCGCCTTCCATGCTTTGCTGGTCCTGGACACGGCGCAGCAGGGAGATCTGGTCGCGCAGTTCGGCGGCCTTTTCGAAATCCAGGGTACTGGCGGCCTGCTCCATGGCCCCGGACAACTCATCGGTGAGTGCGTTGCTGCGCCCTTCGAGGAACATCACCGAATGGCGCACATCCTCGGCGTACTCCGAAGGTTCCACCAGCCCCACGCAGGGCGCCTTGCAGCGCTTGATCTGGTATTGCAGGCACGGCCGGGTGCGGTTCTTGTAGAAGCTGTCTTCGCACTGACGCACAAAAAAGGTTTTTTGCAGCAGGCTCAGGCTTTCACGAATCGCCCCGGCGCTGGGGTAAGGCCCGAAGTACTTGCCCTTTTGCTTCTTTGCCCCGCGGTGAATGCTCAGGCGGGGAAAGTTGCCGTCGGATAAAAACACGTAAGGGTAGGATTTATCATCACGCAACAGGATGTTGTAAGGCGGCCGCCATTCCTTGATCAGCGTCTGCTCAAGCAGCAGCGCCTCGGTTTCATTGGCGGTGATGGTGGTTTCGACCTGGGCGATACGCGCCACCAGGGCGGCGGTTTTCGGCGCAAGGCCGGTCTTGCGAAAGTAGCTCGCCAGACGGTTCTTCAGGTTCTTGGCTTTGCCCACGTAAAGCAGGCGCGCCTCGCTGTCGAACATGCGGTACACGCCGGGGCGGCCACTGCAGGTGGAGAGAAAGGCACTCGGATCAAACGGTGTGGTCATGTCAGGCGCTGGCGTCCACCATGCCGTGGCGCACTGCGAGCAGGGTCAATTCAACATCACTGCTGATGGCAAGCTTCTCGAAGATACGATAACGGTAGGTATTGACGGTCTTGGGCGACAGGCACAGCTTGTCAGAGATGGTCTGCACCTTCTGGCAACCGACGATCATCAGGGCGATCTGGATTTCCCGCTCCGACAGCGCATCAAATGGCGAATCGCTGGTGGGCTGGAACGACTTGATCGCCAATTGCTGGGCAATCTGCGGGCTGATGTAACGCTGGCCGGCAAATACCAGGCGAATGGCTTGCACCATCTCGGCCAGGCCTGCGCCCTTGGTGAGGTAGCCGGCGGCACCGGCTTGCAGCAAACGGGTGGGAAACGGGTCTTCCTCGCACACCGTGACCACCACGACCTTGATGTCCGGATGGCTGCGCAATAACTTGGTCGTGGCACCAAGACCGCCAATCCCAGGCATCTTGACGTCCATCAGTACCACATCGGGCTTCAACTCCCGGGCCTTGATCAGGGATTCCTCCCCCGACTCCGCCTGGCCGACTACTTGCAGGCCGTCGATGTCAGCCAGCATTCGTGTAATGCCTGTACGAACGAGATCATGGTCATCGACTACTAGCACCCTAATCAAGCAGACACCTCGCGATATGGTCTTATAGGTTGCTGAACACCTTAGCAAAAAACCAAGGCGCAGACCTAGTTGCAAGTGTCATATATATAGAGATTAAACGTGCTGCGGCTGTTCGCCGGCTGGCGAACAGCCCTGTTTCCTGGGCTAAAGGTCAGGATTCCTGGGGGGGCGACTTGGCTTTTCCGTTCACCACGGATGAATGCTCAGCCAAGGTACTGGTCAAGCGACGGATTGCGTCCTGGTCTTCCTTGAACATCGCTCGGTAATTGCCCAGCACTTTCTCTTCGATCTTGCTCAGGTTATCCAGCTGGATCGGCGTTGGGCTGCCGGTCAACACGTACAGGATATCCACACCTTTTTCGGCGACGCGAGACAAATAGTCGGCCTTGGGTGCACGACCACCGCTTTCATATTTGCCTTGGGCGTTCGCTTCAACGCCTCCAATTTCTCCAAAAACTTTCTGCGACAGGCCAAGTCGCTCTCTTTCTTGCCTTAAGCGCGAACCGATTCCACTCATTTGGATGTATGATCCTAAATTGGCACACCCCAAGAGGTGTCACACCATCACTTCGTTAAACAAACTTGAACGGTTTTGAACTATGCCCGGAATCCGTACTGCTGCACAAGCCAAGGCCTGGCTGGAACATCAAGGAAAGTCAGTTCAAGCGTTCGCCCGGGAACATGGCGTAGACCCGGCAACCACGTATCAAGTGCTCTCCGGGCGCAAAAAGGGACGGCGTGGAGAAGCCCATAAAGTGGCGGTACTTCTGGGCATGAAAGAGGGCGTTATCGTGGATGAGCCAAGAGCTCAATCCCACGACGAACAAAGCACTAACTGACAGCAGTATGCGCTTATTTGTAGGACGTGCATGTTTTAGTCCGATGTGAGTGCGCGACACTCACGCTCCATCCGCCAGAAGCCATCCTCTTCACCGACAATGCTCAACCCCAAGCGCTGATACAGCCTTCTTGCCGGGTTGGTCTTGAACACCGTCAAACGTAGAAAGCCCAGGCCCTCGACGCGTGCCTTGAGCGCCATTTGCTCCAGCACCCATGTGCCCGCGCCCTGCTTGCGCCAGCATTCCAGCAGGTGCAGCTCGCGGATATACAGGGCCTTGCCATCGCGGCTCAGGCTGATAAAGCCCATGACGACGTCATCGTTGCAGATCAGCCAGTTCTCGCGGCCCGCCCAGGCCACGTCGAAGCCGTCGCTGGACCACAACAAGCCGTTCTGACGGTAGTAATGGCTCATGGCCTGCTGGGTCAGGGTGCGGGCAAACGGCAGGTCCTGCTCGATGGCCCGGCGCAAATGAAACCTCATTCAGAGGGCGACCACTTGGCCGGTCCACTGCCCGCCGTCGCGACGGGCGATCACCAACGCGTCGCCGACACCGGGGGCGGCAACAAGCAAGTTGCCATCGGCGGTCCAAATTGCACTGCGGCCCGCACAAGCCCAGCCTCCGGACGGGCCACCATGGTTAGCCATCAGTACCAACAGGCCATGCTGGGACGCATAGCCTTCAAGCAAAGCACTGTCCGCCGCGTAGCCTGCCTCGCTGATCAGTACGCTTGCGGCATACGCTGTGGCGCCCGCTGCCGCCGCTTGGCGTGGATGGCTGGCCTGGGAAAAGTCCGCACACACCGCCAGCGCGATGCGCTCCTCTGCCAATTCCAGGGGCTCGCCGCCCTTCCCCGCAGCAAATGCCAGCTCTTCGCCGGGGTGCAGATGCTGCTTGGTGTAGACGCCTACTGAACCGTCCGCCTCAAGCACCAGCGCGCCGATCAGCACACCTGTTTTTGGCGTCAAGCGCACCGGCATGCCCACCACGGCCGTCAACTGCAGCTCCCGCGCCAGTTCACGCAACGGCGTCAACACGGCGTCTTGCGGGTCGATGGCCAAATCGGCCGCCAGGAACGGCTCGTAGCCTGTCAGTGACAGTTCTGGAAACACCAGGCATTGCACACCCTGTTCAGCCGCGGCCCGCATCAACGCCAGGTGCCGCTGGATATTGGCAGCGATATCGCCCGGGATGGAAACGGTTTGCGCCGCAGCAAGGGTCAAGGCAGTCATGGTCGCGTCCTGGCAATCATTGTTTGAGAGCCGTCAGCATATCCACACTTGCCCCATAGCGGCATAGGTATCGCCGTTACCGCAGGAATGGATATGTACACGGTCCAACTGTGTTGACGGTCCGGCCGTCTTCGCAGGCAAGCCAGCTCCCACATTTGGATCGCGGTGCCTCAGCCAGATCAGCGCCGGCTGTCAGGCCGTCACGGGAGCAGGCTCCCTCGCCACAGGTCCAGCGTCGCAGCAACGTTGTGTAGATACCTATGCCCATAGCGGTAAGTACTGCCACGCGATAGAAATTACTGATTGAATCCACCCGCACGCCTCTAGTAAGCTCCCCCCATCATTTGGAGAGCCCCATGTTGCCACTCACCCACACTCAGGTTTGCCCTGCTGCCAGCGCCTTGCGCTCGGTGTCGGCTACCCGCGTGAATGGTTCGAGCGCACTGGCCGGCTTTTATTTTGGGTATTGGTTTAGCCACTGGCGCGCCTGATACCTGAAATCGGCGCCCACTACTCAAGGGGTCGCCTACCAGAGAAATCTAAACCCCCGGTCGGCTCCCCGACCGGGGGTTTTGTTTTTTCAGCGCCTGACAATTTGTTTTTCACGCTCACTTAAAGGAATCACACCATGAACTACGCCACCTATTACCGCTACGACACTTGCACTGCATGGCGATTTAGCCAGCTCCGTTCGGGACAGCCTGCCGCCTCCGACCGGTCACCCCGTGGTGGCAAGCCAACACACGTAGCCGATACGGCCAATTGTCGAACACCCCAGTAGGCCAAGCGTGCGGGAATCGCCCGCCGCTTGCCCAGGAAGCCTTGAATATGAACTCCTCCGTCGCCGCTTTGCCCGTCTCTGCCCTCAACAGCGCTAATGAAGCCCTGACCCAGCGTTTGCCCAGCGCTCTTGAACTCAAGCACCAACTCCCGCTCAGCCCGTTCCTCAACGAACAAGTCCACGCCCATCGCCAAGCCGTGCGCGCCATCCTCAATGGCGAAGATTCACGCTTGCTGGTGATTGTCGGCCCGTGCTCGATCCACGACCCGGAATCGGCCATGGAATACGCGCGCAATCTGAAGAAGCTTGCGCTTGAAGTCAGCGACCAGATGCTGCTGGTGATCCGTGCCTACGTCGAGAAACCGCGCACCACTGTGGGCTGGAAAGGCTTGGCCTACGATCCGCACTTGGACGGCAGCGATGACATGGCCGCCGGCCTGACCCTGTCCCGCCAATTGATGCGTGAAATGCTGCGCCTGGGCCTGCCGGTGGCCACCGAGTTGCTGCAACCCATGGCCGCCGGCTACTTCGATGACCTGCTCACTTGGGTCGCCATTGGCGCACGCACGACCGAATCGCAGATTCACCGCGAAATGGCCAGCGGCCTGGGCATGCCCGTGGGCTTCAAAAACGGCACCGACGGTGGCGTCGCCATTGCCTGCGATGCAATGCGCTCAGCCTCTCACCCGCATCGTCATTTCGGCGTCGACAGCCAGGGCCACCCGGCGATCATCCAGACGCCCGGCAACCCCGACACTCATTTGGTGCTGCGCGGCGGCCATCGTGGGCCCAACTACGATGCGCAAAGCGTGGCCGACGTAAAGCATGACCTGGCCAAGTCCAAAGTAGCGCCACGAATCATGGTCGATTGCAGCCATGCTAACAGCGGCAAGAACCCGCTGCGCCAACCGGCGGTATTCAATGACGTGCTTGAGCAGCGCTTGCAAGGTGATACCTCGCTGGTCGGCATGATGCTTGAGAGTCACCTGTTCGAAGGCTGCCAGCCGCTGAGCGCGTCGATGAAATACGGCGTTTCGGTGACCGATGGTTGCCTGGGTTGGGACGGGACCGAGCAGTTGTTACGCAGTGCCGCCGAGCGTTTGCGGGAACACGGCAAAGCCGACTGATCGGTGAAAAACATTAGATCGGCCTGGAATTTCTGTTTGGCAAACTCCTGCAGTGGGCGAGCATGGGCCGGTAGTGGCGTGTGCTCGATGCCTTCTCTTGCCTGCTTCTGCGAAGATTGAACTGGCCCGTAGATTTCGTGGCATACGGTAAACACGATGCACCCTTGAATCGCCTTCGTGCAGGAGCGAGCTTGCTCGCAAAAAAACGTCAACGATAACGCGTGCTTCCTGAATAAACGCAGCGCCTGCGAGTTTTTCGCGAGCGAGCTCCTACAAACAATGGCTGTGGACTAGGCCCGGGCCACCGGCATGCGGGACAGCTCTCGAAGCCACGGCAATACCCGCAGGCCGTTGGCAGTCTCGCAGGGGTCGACGATGTCCATGAAGTGTTCGAGGTTGACGTGGTCCGGCACACCCGGCAATCGCACTCGCACAGCCGGCGTTACGCCGCAAGGGGCGCCCAGGTCCAGATGCTCGTAGACGAGTACATGACGCACCTGGGGCAGAGGCTCATGGGCTTGGGCCATCAGCCCCGCATTGATTATCAGCACGTCGAAGGGTTCGGCAGGAATGGCAGTGAGAATCCGCACCTCTTCGAATGTTTGCACCGGCACGATCCGGTAATAACCCAACTGGTTGAGCATTTTCTCGATGTACAAGCGTTGCAGATGCTGTTCATCGGCAATCAGGATGGTCAGTGCTTTGTTCGGCATGGCAAACCCCTGGGCAGGCAGTGCTCGGCAGTGAGCGCAGCCCATTCTCCAGACATATGCCGACGACAAAATCAGGCATGTTCCCGGTTTGTGTAAGAGTTTTCCCAAATTTCCCGAATGGCGATCAACCGCAGTCAGGGCTGATTGCAATAAGCTTTCAAGCCACGATGCAAAACATCAAGCGCTTCGTTCACGCCGTCAACCGCGGGCCCCAATGCCTGACGGTCGCGCTGTTCACATGCGGCCTCCAATGCTTCACACCCACTGATCAATAGGTTTGCCTTGACCATTCGCGCGCCGCCCTTGGCACGGTGGGCCAGGTCGTGCAGCTTGGCAAAATCTGCCTGGCTTGCCAGGCGTGGCAGCAAGGCACGGTCCTCCCCCAGGCTTTTAAGCAACGGCGCCAACAATCCGACAAGCGCTGCGTGATCATCGCCGGTCAGCGCGACGAGTGTGCTCAAGTCGAATGTCGGAACAGGCTGCGGGCCCGCGTCTGCCAAACGCGAGGCCAGCGCCGACCGCAAGTCGTCAAGCCCGGTTGGCTTGAACAGGCACCCATCCATGCCCGCCTGCCGACAGCGCTCAGCTTCCTCCGGCTGGGCGTTGGCGGTGAACCCCAGCAACAGGCAGGGTTCAAGACCCTGTTCACGCTCTTGCGCGCGAATGTCCTGTGCCAGCTGATAGCCGTTCTTGAAGGGCATGTTGCAATCGGTAATGACGCCATCGAACTGCCCCGCTCGCCACTGCTCCAGCCCTTGCACACCGTCTTCGGCCGTGACGATACGGTGGCCCAGAAAGCTCAACTGTCGAGCCAGCAGCAAGCGATTGGCCGGGTAGTCGTCCACCACCAGAATGCTCAGCGCACGGCCCTCAGGCGCCGCCTCTTGCACAGGCTCAATCGGGGCCGGCAGCGTGGCGGTCATGGCCAGGGCCAACGTCACGTCCACCCGAGTGCCATGCCCCAGCACACTACTCAAGTGCAATTGGCCGCCCATCATTTCGCACAAGCTGCGGCTGATCACCAACCCCAGCCCAGACCCGCTGCGTGCCGACTGCTGATTGTTGCTGCCCTGGATAAACACGCTGAACAGCCGCTGCTGGTCGGCGACGCTAATTCCAATGCCGGTGTCTTGCACCCATAATTGCACGGCCAAGCGATCGCCCTCTACCACCGCCCGTGCAACCAGGCTGACCTGCCCATGGGGAGTGAACTTGATGGCATTGCTCAGCAGGTTCGACACCACTTGCTTGAATCGCAGCGGATCGACCAGCACCGCCTGGTCAATCAGCGGGTCCAATTCAACCTGCAGCGCCAACCCCTTGGCTCGGGCCAGCCCCTCGAACACCCGTGCGACCGACGCCAACAGCTCATGCAGGTTGGCGGGCTCCAGGGTCAGCGACAAGTGCCCGGACTCGATCCGCGCGATATCGAGAATATCGCCGATCAACTCCAGCATCCCCCGCGAAGCCACCGAGGCCACCTCCAGGGCGTCGCGGTCGACCCGCCCCTGTTCGGCATTTTTCAACGCCAGCTCAATCATGCCGATCACGGCATTCATGGGCGTGCGGATCTCGTGGCTCATGGTCGCCAGAAAGGTAGTCTTGGCGCGATTGGCGGCGTCGGCATCGTCCTTGGCTTCCTGTAGCTGGCCGAGCAACCGGTGCCGCTCGCTCACGTCGACCCAACCGGCAATCATACCCACCACCTTGTCGTCGCCGTCGCGGTACGGCAGCATCCACTGGTAAATGGTCAGCACATCGCCGTTGGGCACCTTGAGTATTCGATCATGAATCTGCGGCTCGCCCCCAGCCATCAAGCGCAGGTAATCCTCATGAAACGACTGGGCCTGTGGCGGGTTTTCGACGTCGGTTTCCACCACCGTCCTGCCGATCACGTCTTCAAGCTTGTAGCCAAACACGTCGAGGTAGGCGTTATTGCAGGCCATCAGCCTCCCTTGGCGATCACGCACGTAAATCGGGTGCGGCGTGCCGTCAATCAATACGCTCATGAACCGCATCTGATCGCTCAGCGCCCGCTCGGCCTGCAGGCGCTTGCGAATCAGGCTGCGCAGGTAAATGGCCCAGCCCAGCGTGACGGCCAACAACAGCGCCGCCAACCCAAAGCCTTGAAGAATCACGTTGCGATAGCGCAACCAGTAACTGTCCTCGATGATGACCTCGCTGCGCCACTGGCCAATCAACTCGTCCATTTCCTGCGGGGTGATACTCAGCAGTGCCTTGTCGAGGATCGAATACAACTCCAGTTGACTGCGGTTGACCCCAAAGGTCACGCGTGCAGGCTCGGTGCCGACCGTACTGGTGACACGCAAGCGGTCGCGGTAATACCGGTTGATCAGATAGCGTGCGCTAATCAATGAGTTGACCGCGCCATCGGCGTCACCATTGGCCACCAGCGCCATGGCTTGCTGGGGGGTCTCCACGTCGACAAAGATCACGCCTGGAAAATTCTGCGCTATCTCATCGTGCAGCCCATTGCCAACCACCATGGCCAGGCGTTTGCCGACCATGTCCTCCAGCGTGAGCGGGCTGTGCGGACCGTCGCGGGTAACCAGCACAAAGGGGTTGGTCAAGTAGGGCCGGGTAAAGCGCACTTTATCAGCCCGCTCCACGCTAGGCGTGACGACCGCCAGCATGTCCGCCGTGCCCGCGCTGACAATGTTGATCTGGCGCGGCAACGAACTGCCTGGCACCACATCGAACTTCAAGCCGGTACGCAAGCTGATGCGCGACAGCACTTCGGCACTCAGCCCTTCAAATTGGCCTTGATCGCCGATAAACGATAAGGGAAGGAAATCATTGAGCACCGCGACCCTGACCCGTGGATTTTTCTGCACCCAGCGTTGTTCACTGGCGCTCAAGTGCAGCCGGTCAACGCCGATTATGCCCAGGTTACCCCCGCTCCAGCGGCGTAGAATTTCCATCTGCTCGCTGGCGGGAATCGCCTCCAGCGCAGCATTGAGGATGGGCAGTAAACGCGTATTTTCCCGGGTGACGGCAAACGCAAACGGATTGACTTCCAGGCCGGAAAAATCCGCCATGCGTACATTGTTGAGGTGGTTGCGATTGATCAGGTAGTTGCTACTGATGGCATCCCCCAGGTAGACGTCGGCACGACCAAACGCCACGGCACCAATGGCTTCGAAGGTCGAGGCAAACAGTTCCAGCTGGGCCTGGGGGTAAAACGCCCGTACGGCGTCGGGCTGCATATAGTGATACAGCATCGCCACGCGCTTGCCGGCCAGGTCATCATTCAACACTTGGCTGTCACCGCTGCGGGTCACCAGGGTCGGTTGATCGTTGGCATAAGAGCGAGACAACAGCAGTTGCGGATCGGCCGCTTCATAGCCATTGGCGGAACCGAGGAAATCCACCGCTCCCTGCTTCAGGGCCTCGATCACTTCATCGCGTGTGTCGTAACGCCGAACCTCGATGGAGATATGCAGGGCCTGGCCGACCAATGCGGCAAAATCGGCCGTGATACCTTCGAGCTCGTCGTTGTTGTTAGTCAAGTCAAAAGGTACGTAATCGGGCGCCGAGACGCCCATCAGTAATGAGCGCCGCTCACGCAGCCAACGCCAGTCGGCCTCGTCCAGCGTCACTTGCGGGGTTTCGATATGTGAGTGCCCCAACAGCCGCAAAGCGTGAGGCTCTTCGAGGGCCACCGCGATCAGGGGTAACAGGCTCATCCAAAGGACCGTGGCGAACCTCATCAACGCGGTGGTGACCATTTCAGTTCGGATCAGATCAGATGGTTGCGCTGGGCAAACTTGGATAAGTGCACTACCGAGGACATTCGTAACTTCTCCTTGAGTCGAGTCTTGTAGGTACTGATAGTCTTGTGGCTCAGCAGCATTTGCTCGGCGATTTCCTTGTTACCCAGCCCCAGGGCCAGCATCTGCAACACGGTCAATTCACGATCCGACAGGCAGTCGATCATCTGCCGTTCCGTTTCTTGCAGATCGTCGCGACGCACCGAACTGGTCGGCAAACTGGGGAAGCAACTGTAGCCCGACATGATGGCTTTGATAGCCTTTTGCAGCTCATCCAGTTCACCGGTCTTGGCGACGAACCCCATGGCACCGGAACGCATGCAGCGGGTAGAAAAAAACACCGCCAGGTAGGAGGTCAGTACCAGAATCTTGCATGGCAGGCCCAACGCCTTGATGCGGCTGATAACCTCCAACCCGCCTAATTTAGGCATCGCCAGGTCGAGGATAATCAGCTCGGGACGTTGCTCCCTCGCCAACTGCATGGCATCTGCGCCATCCCCTGCCTGGAAAATCTCATCAAACCCCTCCACTTTCAGGAGATATTTGACCGTCGCCCGGATAAACGGATGGTCATCCACAATTAATGCTTTGCTCATAAAACTTCCCTATGTGGACAAAATACCCTTACACATCACACCGGACCTGGGTACCTGTGAGAACTGACAGTTCCGACGAGCGGCGCTGCCTTCTGAGGACGGTAACGAGGCGGTGTCTGGCCCCTTCAATTAACTCAGCATAACCACGGACGCCGGACCTCAACGACCCAACAGCCGCAAGTGCCCAACCTTAGCAACGCAATGATGTTTCAACTGAAGGGATAATCCGGACTACATGTAGGATTTTTCCACAAACAAGCTTAGCCAATCCTGGCCAGCCCAAAGGAGATCAATCGGTGGTACTCGGGCTCCAGAAAGCCTGTACCACCAGGGTTGATGTTGAGAGGCGCGCCACCAGTGCATCCAGTTCATCGCCATCCACCGACGTGGCGGCCAGGATGGCCTCGATTTCCACTTCGTCGCTGCCGAATGGCCGCACATCGACATCACTGGCCGGGTAGTTGCAGCGGGCCAACTCGGCTTCCAGCAATGCCATCACCGCCTGTTGCTGACTGCGGCGCGCAATGACATAGAGGATATTGGTGACCTCTGCCGACACCACGTCCAAGGGTTGGCGGTTGATGTTATTGACGATCGGCCGCAGCAAGGTGTTGGCCGCCAGCACAAACAGCGTGCCCAGCAAAGCCTCGAGGATCAGATCGGCCCCGGCGCAGGCGCCCACCGCCGCCGAAGCCCAGAGGGTGGCGGCAGTGTTAAGCCCGCGTACATTGCCCTCCTCCCGCATGATCACACCCGCCCCCAAAAAGCCGATGCCCGACACCACGTAAGCGACCACGCGCACCGCGCCTTCCGCACCGCCCAGGCGGTTGGCCATGTCGACAAAGATCGCCGCGCCTACCGCCACTAGCACATTGGTACGTAAGCCGGCGGTGCGTTGGCGGTACTGGCGCTCGAACCCGATCAGGCCACCGAGAATAAACGCAGCGCTGAGGCTGACCACGGTGTCGACCAGGGAGTTGAGGTTGATGTTGTTGATTGCCTGCATAAAAAATCTCCATGAATGCAGCGACAAATTGAAAAACACCGCAGGTCCCTGTGGGAGCTGGCTTGCCTGCGATAGCGGTACACCGACCCATGAGTCTGGCGACTGATACACCGTCATCGCGGGCAAGCCCGGCTCCCACAGGGTTTGGCGATGTTGCACGGGACCTGTTACTGCCAGCCAAACCTGCAGATGTAGTAGCCCTTCACCGCCTGTGTCAGCGCCATGTACGCCAGCAAAATCACCGGAAGGAACACGAAGTACAGCGACGGCAGCGCCTGCAATTTGAAGTAGTGCGCCAAAGGCCCCATCGGCAGGAATATCCCCACGGCCATGATCACGCCGGTCATCAGCATCAACGGCAGCGCTGCACGGCTTTGCAGGAACGGGATTTTCGGCGTGCGGATCATGTGCACGATCAGGGTCTGGGTCAGCAGCCCCACCACGAACCAGCCGGACTGGAACAGCGTCTGGTGGTCTGGAGTGTTGGCATCGAACACATACCACATGAGTGCGAACGTGGTGATGTCGAAGATCGAACTGATCGGCCCGAAGAACAACATGAAACGTCCCACTTCCCCGGGCTGCCAGCGTTGCGGCGTGGCAAGCATCTCGTCATCGACGTTGTCGAACGGAATCGCAATCTGCGAGATGTCATACAGCAGGTTTTGCACCAGCAGGTGCATCGGCAGCATCGGCAAAAACGGGATAAAGGCACTGGCCACCAACACCGAAAACACGTTGCCGAAGTTGGAACTGGCGGTCATCTTGATGTACTTGAGCATGTTGGCGAAGGTGCGCCGGCCTTCCAGCACGCCCTCCTCCAGGATCATCAGGCTCTTCTCCAGCAGGATGATGTCAGCCGCTTCCTTGGCGATGTCCACCGCACTGTCCACCGAAATCCCGATATCCGCCGTGCGCAACGCCGGAGCGTCGTTGATGCCATCGCCCATAAAGCCGACCACATGTCCGTTGGCCTTGAGCAGCCGTACGATGCGTTCCTTGTGGCTGGGGGTGAGCTTGGCAAACACATTGGTGGTTTCCACCGCCAGGGCCAGTTCGGCGTCGCTCATCGCCTCGATGTCGTTACCCATCAGCAAGCCTTGTTGCGCAAGACCCACTTCGCGGCAGATCTTCGCCGTGACCAGTTCGTTGTCGCCGGTCAACACTTTCACCGCCACGCCGTGGGCCTTCAGGGCCTTGAGGGCGGGGGCGGTGCTTTCCTTGGGTGGGTCGAGAAATGCCACATAGCCGATCAGCGTCAGGTTGTTTTCATCCGCCAGGCTGTAGGTATCACGCCCTGCCGGCATCGGCTGCGCCGCTACCGCCACTACCCGCAGCCCTTCTTCGTTAAAAGCCGCCGTCACCTGGCGAATGCGCGCCAGCAGTTCGTCGGTCAGTGCCTCATCGACGTCACCATGACGCACGCGATTGCACACCGACAAAATTTCCTCCACCGCCCCTTTGCAGATCAACAGGTGCGGTTGGTGCTCCTCGGCCACCACCACCGACATGCGGCGGCGGTTGAAATCGAATGGGATCTCGTCGACCTTGTGGAACGCGGTACCGACTTTCAGCTCACGATGGATGTCCACATGCTCGAGCACGGCCACATCCAACAGGTTTTTCAGGCCGGTCTGGTAGTAGCTGTTGAGATAGGCCATTTCCAGCACGTCGTCCGACTCCTGGCCCCACACGTCCACATGGCGCGCCAGGAAAATCTTGTCCTGAGTGAGCGTGCCGGTCTTGTCGGTGCACAGCACGTCCATGGCGCCGAAGTTCTGGATCGCGTCCAGGCGCTTGACGATGACCTTCTTGCGCGACAGAAACACCGCGCCCTTGGCCAAGGTCGAGGTGACGATCATGGGCAGCATTTCCGGGGTCAGGCCTACCGCAATCGATAGCGCGAACAGCAACGCCTCGGTCCAGTCGCCCTTGGTGAAGCCGTTGATGAACAGCACCAGCGGCGCCATCACGAACATAAAGCGAATCAGCAACCAACTGACCTTGTTAACCCCCTGCTGGAACGAGGTGGTCGCACGGTCTGTCGCCGTGACGCGTTGCGCCAAGGCACCAAAATACGTGCTGTTGCCGGTGGCCAGGACCACCGCCGTGGCGGCGCCGGACACCACGTTGGTGCCCATGAACAGAATATTTTCCAGCTCCAGCGGGTTGCGCGTGTGGGCGTCCTGCTGGTGGGCAAACTTCTCCACCGGCATGGATTCACCGGTCATCGCCGCCTGGCTGACGAACAGGTCCTTGGCGCTGAGCACGCGGCAGTCCGCGGGGATCATGTCGCCGGCCGACAATACAATCAGATCGCCTGGCACCAGTTGTTTGATCGGCAGTTCAATGCGCTTGGCAGCATCGCGGCGCAGCACCGTCGCGGTGTTGCTCACCATGGCCTTCAAGGCGTCGGCGGCCTTGTTCGACTTGGCCTCCTGCCAGAAGCGCAACAGGGTCGAGAGCACCACCATGGAGAAAATCACCGTGGCGGCCTTCATGTCTTCGGTCAGCCAGGAGATCACCGCCAACAGAGTCAGCAGCAGGTTGAACGGGTTCTTGTAGCAATGCCACAGGTGCACCCACCACGGCAGCGGCTGCTCGTGCTCGACTTCATTGAGGCCGTACTGCACGCGCAGGGCGTCGGCCTCCTGAGTGTTCAGCCCCTCGGTGTGGCTGCCCAGCACGCCCAGCAATTGCACAGTGCTGCGGTTGGCAGACGCCACCAGTGTCTGCGCCAGGCTGGGCGGTACTTCGCGGCTGACACTGGCATCGGTCACGGTCTCTAGCATCGCCAGGCGGCGAAAATGCCGGGCGATATGCCGGGTCCGCAGGAAACCGGCGAAGAACTCTTTGAGCAAAGTGAGGTTCATGGTGTAACTCCTGCGCGAGGAAAAACCGTCGTGCAGGCACTGCCCGTCCACACCGCGCCCGTCACACAGGCACAGCCGAACCTGGCCCGCCCGCCGTAACAGGCAGGCGCGTCCGTAGCATCCAGGCGTTACCCAGGTGCTGGTCAGCGTCGATGAGAGGGAATCAGGCGGGTGCCAGGACTGGTCACCGCCGGGATGCCGCTTCTCGCTTTGTGAGGCGAGACAACGGCATCTGGAAAATGCGCGTTACCTTGCCAAGAGGCCGGTTACCGAAACCGGCCGACGACTGTCACTCGAACAAGTACCCACTGAGGGTCTCCGCTATTGATGAAAACGCGCGAAGCTTACGCCCCGATGTTGCCAGAGTAAACCGTAGGAAAGTGCCTGCATGGTGAATAAGAAAATTCTTCAGGATGGGTTCAGGAACGCCTTTCTCAACCCCACGTTGGGCAATCCCGTTCGACCAGCGCCAGGTAGTTTTCAATGCTCGCGCTAGCCACAACCTTCACTTGGATAGACACCCTATTCACCTGCCGGCCCATCGTGATCCCCTCACGGGTGCGCACCTGTACATAGCCAAGCCTGAGCCAAAAACGCTCGGCTCTGGTATTGCCCACCACTACCGTCAGCCGTAGCCACTGAGCGCCCTTTGCCACCGCCCACGCCTCAAGGCCGGTGTGCAAACGCTGCGCCAGCCCGCTGCCGTGCCAGCGCGCATGCACCAGCAGTAACCCGATGTGCCACACCCCGGTGGCGAGCAAATCAGCGGCGATATTCACCACGGCGACCAAGTGGCCCTGCGCATCGCGGTAACCCAGCCAGTACAGGCGACTGCAATGCCAGCCAGCGGGCAATTGGCCGCGTAACTCTTCCCGTGCTTCGGTCGGGGTAGCCGGTTCGCCATTCACCGCGATGAAGTAATCGGGTGCCTGTTCAAAAAACTGCTGCAACTCAGCCTCATCGCAACCCAAAAGCTCAACCACCCGAATGCCTTCCAAGGAGCTGCCAGGCAACAGATGTAGATCAACGTCCATGTTCAACCTCTTCAATCCCGCGTCAGCACTTCCAGCAATTCAATCTCGAAGCGCAGGTTACTGTTGGGTTTGATATGCGCGCCCATCGAGCGCTCGCCATAGGCCAGGTGCGCGGGTACATACAACGTGCGCACGCCGCCAACCTGCATGCCCATCAAGCCCTGGTCCCACCCCTTGATCACGCGGCCAGTGCCGATCACGCACTGAAACGGTTTGCCCCGTTCCCAGGAGGAATCGAACACCGTGCCATCTTCCAGGGTGCCTGTGTATTGGGTGGTGATCAGCGCGCCCTTGACCACGGCTTTGCCGTCGCCCAGGCGGATGTCTGTGACCTGCAGTTCATCGTTGCTCATGGGGTTCTCATTGAAGGGGTCAAAGGCTGGGGTTTTCCCAGAATCGGATGGGTTTGGCAAGTGCAGGGGAATGGCCAGCGTGATGGTAGATCGTTCGCTGGAATGCATACAGCCGCGTTAACGCAATCCAATGTGGGAGCTGGCTTGCCTGCGAAGGCGGTGTGTCAGTCAATGCATCTGTGACTGCACGACCGCTTTCGCAGGCAAGCCAGCTCCCACAATTGGATCTGCGTGCATCCAAAAGCCTTTACAACCAATGCCAGAACCGGCTCCAGAACCCACGCCCCAACTCATCCTTGCACCCGGCATATTGGCGCGCATACATCTGCGAACGCGCCTGTACCTTGCTCGCTACCGGCGGCAGCCAGGCTTTGCTGGCGTAGGTGCGCTGGCGGTAGCCGCCCCAGCCTTCGTGGTAGTTCAGGTACTGGCCGTAGGCATCGTATTTGTAGACGCCGTTGATGGTGTAGGTCTTATCCATGTACCAGCCGATAAAGTCGATCGCGTCGTCGAAGTCTTCGCGATCAGCGCCGCTGCGGCCGGTGGCTTTGCGGTAGTCGTTCCATACTTCATCCTTGGCCTGGGCATAGCCGGAAGCGGTGGAGACGCGACCCCAAGGGATGATCCACAGCAGGTATTTACGCGGGGTCTTGGCGTCGTGGCGAAAGCCCGACTCCTGATACATGATGGCGAACGGCACCTGGATCGGTACGCCCCAGCGCTTTTGCGTGACCTTGGCGGCGTCGTACCAGTCGTCTTTTTCGCGCAAGATACCGCAGAGGTCGTTGGGCGTGCGTGGCGGCGAGGTGCCGCACGCTGCCAACAGGGAAGTGAGTAATAACAGTCCGACGGCTTTGCCTGCGCTCAAGGGTCACCTTTGTGGGATAAGGGTAAAATGCCAGCATTTTACCCCTTCACACAGGCGGCGTCCTTGCCGCAGACATCTTTAAGCCAAAGGCACGCGACGGGTAGTCAGCGCGATACGACCAATAAAGAAGCTCAACGCCGCACCCAACAGCAGCATGGCCAAGGTGCTCCAGGCGGCGCGGGACAGTTGCTTGGCAGCGACTTCACCGGCTTCACGGGCTTTCTGTTCAGCCTGTTTTTTCAGCTCATCGACTTTTTGCATGGCTTGCTGATAAGCCTGGGCATAGTTGTCGACGATCTGGGTGGCTTCTTCTTTGCTCTTGCCAGTGCGGGCCGCGACGATGTTGACCAGCGCCTCTTTATCCGCTGCATTCAATGCTGGCTCGCCGGACGCTTTCACACGTTCGAACCATTGCTTGAGCTCATCACCGGCCTGGGCAGGATTGGTCGCTGCATCGGTAGCCGACTGCTTGCCATCGGCAGCTGCCTGATCGGCTTTCTGCTCGACATTGGCAGGGTCCAGTTCAGCCTTGCCGCTCTGCTTGAGCAACGTATCCAGTTGGCCTTGCAGGCTGTTCCAGTCCAGCTCGATACCCTGCTCGTTCAACTGCTGTTTGATGCTATTGCCAATCCCCGGCGCGGCGGCAGCAATGCCACTGCCCGCAGCAGACAGACCTTTACCCACCACGTTGCCGGCCGTACCGACTACGCTGGAAGCCAGGCCCGCCAACAGCCAAGTGGTGAGCAAGGTGGTCAAGGTCCAGGTCAGCACCCCATGCAGACCGCCACGATCCGGCGCGGTGCGGCCGGCCACGAAGGCGCCCAACGCGATGGCGACCAGTGTCGATACAAACAGCCAGATACCCGCACCCGTGCCAAAACCGCTCAACGGGTTGCCCGCTTCCATCGGGTCAACGGCACTGGCGCCAATGGCGGTGCCCAACACGCTCAAAACCAGGTAGGTGACCAGTGCGATTGCACTACCGGCCAATACCGAGCTCCACGACACTCGAAACAGCGATCGATTGGTTTCATAGACAGTGGTCATACAAAGGTCCTTTTCAAATTGAGGAGCAAGGCAATGCGCCTTGATGGGTGTGAGTGTGGCGAAACGACATACGTTCAGTCCTGGCCCATATGCACCAGGCGCCCTGGTGCATTCGCACTGCCCCGTGGGCAATTACTCTGCACTATCCTGACGCCAGGATGTCGTAACCCAATGTGCCTTGCCCTGCCCTAATCGGAGACGTTATGACCCAGGATGTTCTCGCCAAAGAAACCAACCGCCGCCAACTGCAGACCATCATCTCGGGACTGTCCGACGGTGTGATTCTGGCCGAGGTCGACCAGACCATTCTGTGGGCCAATGAAGCGGCGTTGGCCATGCATGGGGTCAGCGAGGTCAAGGAACTGGGCGCCAATACCGAGGCGTACGCCAAGCGCTTTGCCCTGCGCTATCGCAACAACCATCCCTTGCCACTGGACAGCTACCCCCTCAGCCGCGTGGCTGCCGGTGAAGAGTTCAGCGATGTGGTGGTGGAAGTCACGCCCGCCGACGACGAACACCGCAGTTGGGTACATCGCCTGCGCAGCCTGGTGCTGACCGATGCCCAGGGTGAGCCGGAGTTGCTGGTGCTGATCCTCAGCGACGCCACCGAATGGGCCAGCGCCGAGCAACGTTTTGAGAAAACCTTCAACGCCAACCCGGCGCCCGCGGTGATCTGTCGCCTCAGCGACCTGCGCTACATCAAGGTCAACCAGGGTTTTTTGGAGATGACCGGCTACAACCGCGACCAGGTCATCGGCAAATCCGTGTATGAACTGGATGTGCTGGAACAGGCCGAGCGCAAGGACCTGGCGATCCAGCGCCTGGGCGAAGGCGCGACCATCCCGCAGATGCAGGCCGAACTGAGACTGCCCGAAGGTGGCAGCAAACTGGTGATCGTCGCCGGCCAACCGTTGGACATGAACGAGGAAGACTGCATGCTGTTTTCCTTCACCGACCTGGAGCCACGGCGTAAAGCCGAGATCGCCCTGCGCCAGAGCGAAGAACGCTTCGCCAAATCCTTCCGCCTGACGCCCGTGCCGACCCTGGTATGCAGTGCCGACAACCGCCAGGTGGTAGACATCAACGAAGCCTTCATGAGCATCACCGGCTATATCAGCGAGGAACTGATCGGCAAATCCATCGAAGACATCAACTTCATCGACAGCCCCCAGGCCGGCGCGCAGTTGTTCGCCACCCTGGAAAAAGCCGGCAACCTTGAAGGCCAGGACCTCAAGGTGCGCAAGAAAGGCAACGAGGTGATCGACTGCGTGGTATCCGCCGACACCGTGATTATCCAGGACGTGCCCTGCTACCTGATGGTGCTGATGAACATCACCGAGCGCAAACGCTCGGAGCTGGAACTGGTGGCGGCCATCGAGGAAGTCATGCAAGACGCGTCCTGGTTCAGCCAGACCCTGATCGAGAAGCTGGCCAACGCCAAGAGCGTCAACAGCCCCAACCTGCCGAATGTTTCCTTCACCGACCTCACCGCCCGCGAGCGCGATGTATTGGGCCTGATCTGCGAGGGCCTGGCGGACAAAGAGATCGCCTCGCGCCTGAAACTGGCGCCCAACACCGTGCGTAACCATGTGGCCACGGTGTATTCCAAGCTGGGGGTGCACAGCCGTAGTGCAGCGATCGTCTGGGCTCGTGAACGCGGGCTGTTTGCCGGTGATTTGCGCCTGAAAAACAAGCCCTGACCCTGCAAATGCACTAGTGCGTCTAGTGCGAATTCGCCTTATTGAGCGGCGGTGCAAGCAATAACCTTCAAGGGATCGTATTTATGCCTAGAAGGAACCCGCATGTTTACCCTCTCTCAGCTGCGCAACTGCATCGAAGAAGGCCTGTCACCGCTGACGTGCGAATTCACCCTGTGCCGGGACGCGTCCTTGACCCTCAAGGTCTATGATGCCGAGACCGGCCGCGTCGACCTGGTGGTCACTGGCATCAGCACCAACCGCCTGCAGACCCCGCAGGAAGTAGCGAAAATGGTGGATGAATTGCGCTACGAGCTGCAAAGCAACAACGTCGGCAAGCTCACGCTGGATGATTTGCCTTTATCGCCGCTCCCATGAAATAAAACACCCCACCTGCGACGATAAACGCCCCCAGCATGTAGAACATGTAATGGGCCGGCAGGCTGGCCAACACCAGCCCACACAGCACCGGCCCCAGCGCGGCACCAAGGTTGGACAGGTTTTGCGCCCCGTAATACATGCCCCGCAGGTGGTCCGGGGCAATTCGGTCGATAAACATGTACTCGGCCGGGAACACGATGATCTCCCCGACGGTGAACACCGCCATCGCCAGCACCCAGCCCACCACGCTGGTGGACAGCCCGAAGCCGATCAACCCCAGCATGAACATGCTCAAGCCAGCGATCAGCCACTGGCTCAGGTAACGGTGCGAGATGCGCCGGCCAATCAGGTACTGCAAGGCAATCACTAGCACGGCGTTGGTGGTCAGCACCGCGCTGATCACCGTGTAGGTGTATTCGGCGGTCGTGGTGGTCACCAGATATTGCGACAGATAGGCCGTGAACTGGCCGAACACCACCGCGCTGAGTAAACCGCCGAGGGTGAAGCACACTAAGCGACGGTCCTGCAGCAAAACGCGGGCGACGGCAAGGAACGGCAGCGGCTTTTGCGTGGCGTCCACCGTGGCCAAGTTACGGTCACCCCAGCGCCCATACGGCAGAAAAAACCCCAGCCCCAACAGCGCCGACAGAATAAACGGCAGGCTGATATCCAGCTTGGCCACCATCGCGCCAAAGAACGGCCCTACGGCATAGCCGATATTGGTGAGGGTGTACTTGATGGAAAATACTTCGCTGCGCGCGTCTTCGGGCAGCAGGCTGGCGAAGCCGGCTTTCACCGCAATATCAATGACGGCGTAGGCCAGGTTGATCAGGATCAGGCAGCCATAGAACGCCCAGATATTCTGCGCCAGCACCGTACCGATAAACCCCAGTACAAACACCAGGCTCAAGCCGAGCAACAGGCGATAGCTATTGATGCGGTCGACCAGGAAACCGCCGTAGACACTGAGTAGTGAACCGACGATCAGCGAACTGCCGATTACCAGGCCGACCTGGGTAATGTCCAAGGCGAAGTGGCTGGTGAGGTAGATCACGAGATAAGGAAAGGTGATGGCCTTGGCCAGCGTCAGCAGCAACGTGGCGCACAGCAACAGGTTCACAGTGCGGGGGTAGTTTCTGATGGTGGCAAGCATCCTGCTCTCGTTCTTCAAAGGTAACGCGACCATTGCGGTCGGTTACCTTAACGCAAGAAACATGAAGCGAGCAGGTGCCCCGGCGGAATTATTTCTTGACTGGCGTAATCTCCAGGATGGTGCCGTTGGTGGTCTTGAGCAGGACGTACTTGTCACCTACACGCGCCCATTGGCTTTCTTCTTCGGGCTGTTTGAGCCCGCGTTTTTTCCAGTCTTTAATCGCTGATTCCTCGCGCATCAAAATGTCCGGGGCGCGATCACCCTCTTTCAAGTCACGGGCGTTGATGTTTGAAGGTTGCACGGTTTCCTGAGGGGTATCGCCGGCCTGCACGACAGCGCTGACGGAGGAAAAGCTGGCAGCGACCAGCAGGCAAGCGGCTAAGGTTTTCGACTTCATGGGTGCTCCTTCAATTAATGGTGCGTACCCAGGTTCCGACCGCGGCGGCGCGTAATCATTCAGCCGTATTTCCTGTGGCCAGAGATTGCTCCCGCTGGGCTGCGCAGCGGCCCCAACCCATTCACCGCATGTTTTCAGTGGGTACGCGGTCGGGCTTTTTGGGGCCGCTTCGCGGCCCAGCGGGAGCAAGCTCCCTCGCCACAGTGGGGGTACACCGTTATAGCCAGGCGGCGTCCCAGAGTGAGTAGTCGCCAACATGCCCGGCCAGTCCGGCTCGCAGTGGGTTGGCGATGATGTAGCGAGCAGCCTTGATAAGGTCTCCCTCGGCTCGCACCGCACGATCGTGATAGCCGTTCTGCCAGAAAGCACCCTGTGTGCGACGGGCTCGGTTGATGGTCAGTGTGCTTCGCGACTTCACTCGCTTCATCACTTCAGACAGCGTCGCGCTTCGCAATTCAAATAACCAGTGAAGGTGATCCGGCATAATGACCCAGGCCAAAGAGTTGACCAGCTCAAGGTCATGGGCTCGTTTGAGCTCGGCAACCAATAGCCGCCCCAGGTAAATATCGGCAAATACCGGACGACGCTGATAAACCACGGTAGTTACCAAATAAGCTCGACCAGGTTCCGAATAACGGCCACGTCGCAACAAATGAGAGTTGGGCTTGTGAAGCAATCCTTTGCTCCCCTGAATGGTTGAATGGTCCATTCAACCTAGCAGGCACCTGAGATGTCCCTGCCCAATACAGTTTCCCCATATTTCCCAATCCTTTGTGGCGAGGGAGCTTGCTCCCGCTGGGGTGCGCAGCAGCCCCAAAAAGCCACACCGCGCATCCACTGAACGCATGCGGTGAATGGGGTGGGGCCGCTTCGCTGCCCAGCGGGAGCAAGCTCCCTCGCCACAAGGGTTTGTGCATAGGGTTTGCGAGCGTGAAAATAATCGTGTAATTTTTCATGAAATTATTCGAATTAAATTTCATGACCCCTCAAGAAGAACTCGCCACCCTCGCGGCGCTGATCCACGACCTGCGCAAGCACAAGAAGCTCACCCTGGCCCAACTTGCGCAAAAAATCGAACGATCGGTGGGATTTCTGTCCCAGGTCGAACGTGGCCTGTCGCGCCCGACCGTGGCCGATTTAACCGCCATCAGCCACGCCCTCGACGTGCCCACCACGTATTTCTACAGCCTGCCCAAACCCAAGGCGGTGGATTGGGTGACCCGCCCCAACGAGCGGCGCACGGTGTATTACGCCAACGGCATCACCGACATCCTGGTGTCGCCGAGCATGAACGGCGCGTTCTCGATGCTCGACAGCCTGTTGGCCCCCGGTGCCAACAGCGGCGAACAGACTATGAGCGACCGCGCCGAACAGGCTGGTTTTGTGCTCGAAGGCGAGTTGACCCTGTGGGTGGATGACGAAGCCGAGCCAGTCACCCTCGGCCCCGGCGACAGCTTCCACCTCGCCAGTTTCGCCCACTGCCGCTACGCCAACCTGACCGACCTGCCCGCCCGCGTCTTGTGGGTTTACAACTAGGAGCTGCACCCGTGAAAAGCCATTCCTCCACGTTGCTGGCCGAAGTACGGAGCTTTCGCCAGAACCACCCCGACGTGCGCTATGTCGACCTGATCGCCCTGGACATTCCCGGGCATTTCTACGGCAAGCGCTACCCAGTGGAGATGCTTGAAAAAATCGCCGCCGGCAGCCCGCTGAAGCTGCCGCAGAATGCGGTGCTACTGGGGGCCCAGGGTGGGCTGTTCAAGATTGGCGACTACTGCTTCAACGATGGCGACCCGGACGCCAATCGCCGATTGGTGCCCGGCACGCTCAAACCGGTGAACTGGGAGTCGCAGCCATTGGGGCAAATGCTCATCACCTCGGACGGCACCGAAGCGCCCATCGAGTTCGAACCCCGCGAAGTCCTGGCCAAGGTGCTGGAACGCTTGCAGCATCAGGGCATTCATCCCGTGGTGGCGTTTGAGCTGGAGTTCTACCTGTTCGATAAACAGCTGGAAAACGGCCTGCCGCAATTTGCCCGCGACCCGCTCAGTGGGGATGCCGACGACCAGCCCAACCTGCATATCGAACGGCTGTCGCGTTTCAGCGACGTGCTCGACGACATGGCGCAAACCGCCAAGGACCAAGGCATCGACATCACGGTGATCACCGCCGAGATCGGCCCCGGCCAGTTCGAGATCAACTTCGGCCACTGCGATGACGGCCTGCGCGCCGCCGACTGGGCCGCCCTGTTCTGCCGTAGCACCCGTGGCGTCGCGCTCAAGCATGGTTACCGCGCCAGCTTCATGGCCAAACCCTACCTGCAATTTCCCGGCAGCGGCATGCACGTGCATGTCAGCCTTTACGACGCAGCGGGCAATAACTTGCTAGCGGCCCATCAGCAGCAGCCATTGCGCCACGCCGTAGCCGGTTGCCTGGAATTACTGCCCCACTGCATGCCGATTTTCTCGCCCAACCACAATGCCTTCCGCCGCCTGGGCGGCACGGTTAACGCTGCGACGCGGGCGAGCTGGGGCTTTGAAGACCGCGATGCCTGTGTGCGCATCCCCGAGTCCGACCCGCGCAACCTGCGGATCGAGCACCGCCTGGCCAGCGCCGATGCCAACCCTTACCTGGTGCTGGCGGCGATCCTGGTGGGCCTGGAGCATGGGCTTGAGGCCAAGCGCGAACCCATCGCGCCACTGAACGAGGACCGCAACAGCGGCGCCGATTTCCCGGTGGAAATGCTCGACGCCGTGCGTGCCATGCAGCAACAACCAGTACTGCGCGACAAGCTGGGCGCGGAATTTGTCGAGGTGTATTGCGAGAACAAACGCCAGGACCACCTGGCTTTCCAGCAGGAGATCCAGGCGCGGGAATATCGCTGGTTCCTCTAAGCGCGTGACGCGCTCGCGGCATAAAAACCTTGATCCAAATCAAAGAAAGGCTCTAGCACGGGCCTTTCAGCCCGATAAATTGTCGAACAATCCTGGCCTTTGCCGTTGAGATCCATTATCATCCGGCGCCTTCTCGCTACCCGCCGGGTAGCTGTTTCAATGTGTCACCCGAGGCGCCCATGTACCGTTTTCCGTTCCACCGCCCTTTGATTTTGATCAGTCTGGGGCTGGTTTCCCATTCCGTCAGCGCGGCCCTGCAACCCATAGCCGAAGCCCCGCTGGCCAGTGACACCGAGCTGCACTGCCACTTCAACCGCGACGCCAGCACTGACTGCACCACCACCTACCGCTACACAATTCTCAAGGCCAACGGCCGCGAAATGCTCTCGCGCATCGACTTCGACTACTCCGAAGCCGACACCTTTGAAGTGGTCAGTGCACAGTCCACTCAGCCTGGCGCCAAGCCGGTCGCCCTGGCTGCCACGCAAATCGATACCCGCAGCGCACCCAACCCGGACCAAGGCTTCAGCCGCGACAAGCAAACCTCCCTGGCCTTCCCCAACCTGCGCGTGGGCACGCAGATCCGCTACACGGTACGCCAGCATTACCCGGCCAAACCGCTGATGACTCAGTTCCACTATGTGCTCAAATTCGGGCCCAGCTCAGCCCGCCGCGATCGCTTCAAGGCGCGCTTTACCGCCGAACGGCCGATCCAGTGGCGAAGTGAATTGTTCGACGGTTTCAAGGTAACGCCTTCGAGCAACGGCAAGACCCTGGACGTGGTGCAAAAAGCCCCGACCTACCTCAACTACATCAATGAATCCTCCGCCGCCGCACTGCTGCGCGTCCCACGCCTGGAAGTGGGCAGCGCCGTGGACCGCCAGGCGTACTTCGGTGATTTCGCCCAGCGTTACAACCAGATCCTCGGCGCCACCCTGCCGGCGCAAGCCGCCACCGCGGTGGCCGCCGCACGCAGCCTGGCGCCGGCTGAGCAAGTGGCCGCGCTGATGCAGCACATCAATGATCACTACCGCTACCTGGGTGACTGGCGCGCGACCGAGCGCGGCTATGTGCCGTTCAGCCTGGCGGAAATCGAGCAGCACGGCTACGGCGACTGCAAGGACCTGGCGACCCTGCTGACGGCCATGCTCAAGGCCAGCGGCATCAAGGCTGAGACCGCGTGGGTCAGCCGTGGCGACGTGGTCGATGCCTTGCTGATCCCCGGCACCCAGGCGCCGAACCATGCCATCGTGCGTGCCGAAGTGAATGGACAGGTGTGGTGGCTTGACCCGACCAACCCGGTCTTCGCCCCTGGCCAAACCATGCCCGACATTCAGGACCGCTGGGTATTGGTAAACGATGCGCAGGGCCAGGTGCGCGAAGAACACATCCCACTGGAGCGCCCCGAAGTCTCGATACGCCTGGACAAACAGGTGCAGTACGGCAAAGAGGGAGATGGCGCGGTCAAGGCGACTATTACCTTCAGCCGCTTGCCGTTGATGCAACTGAGCGTCGCAGACCGCCAGCAAGGCACCACCGCCACCGACCAGAACATCTGCGCCAACTTCGGCAATGACATCAGCGACTGCCAGATCACCCGCGAACCCACCCGCTTTGTGGTACATGACGGCTACAGCGTCACCGCCCGCATGAACGATCAGCGCGCCCTGGAAAAACTGGCCAATGACTATGTCTACACCGACCCGTCCTTGAAAGACCGCTGGGAGGGCTACATCAACTATCGCCGCCAGGGGCAACAGGCTGACCTCTACCTGGGCAACCCAGAGACCTACGACTACACCTACACCCTGGCTGGCGGGAAGATGGAAAAAGCCATCCCCGGCTGCAAGGTGCGCTCGCCCTGGTACGACCTCGACCTGGACGGCAAACTTGAGGACGGCTCGCTGCGCTACCACTATCGCCTGAGCCAGAAAAAGCGCTGGCTGACCCATGCCGAAGTCACCAGCGATGCGTTCGGAAAGATGATTGAAGAGGCTCGGGCCTGTGCCGAGCAGGTGCATCAGGTGGTGAAGCTCTAGACCATCCCTGACACAACACAGTCCAAATGTGGGAGCTGGCTTGCCTGCGATGGCGGTGTATCAGCCACTCATGTGCAAGCTGACACGCCGCCATCGCAGGCAAGCCAGCTCCCACCGTTTAATCCGTGTGCGTCAGCGGGATTCACCGAGCAACAAGCCCTGCTCCCGCGCGCACAACCCCACTACATAATCCCACAACACCCGCAACCGCACCGACTTGTGCAGCTCCCGGCGCGAGCTGATCCAATAGCTGCGCTGAATGCCCTCTGCCGGCAACAACGGCACCAACGCCTCATCGCCAGCTGCCATGAAACACGGCAACACCGCAATCCCCAACCCCGAACGCGCCGCCTGGTGCTGGGCGATCACGCTGGTGCTGTGGAACACCACCTTGGGGCTACGGCAGAAGCTGTTGAGGAACTTCAGTTCCTGGCTGAACAGCAAGTCATCGACATAATCGATCCAGGCATGGGCAGCGAGGTCTTCACGTTTTTCGATGGGCGGGTTACGCGCCAGATAGGCACGGCTGGCGTACAGCGCCAGGCGATAATCGGTGAGTTTGCGCGTCACCAGTTGGTCGGCGCTGGGGCGTTCCAAGTGAATGCTGATCTCCGCCTCGCGGTTGAGGATGCTGACAAAGCGCGGCACCGCGACCAGCTCCACCTCCAACCCTGGGTAGCGTTCAAATAGCCCGCCCATGCGTGCGGCCAGAAACATCACGCCCAGGCCTTCGGCTACGCCGAGGCGGATCTTGCCCAGGGGCGCAGCAGAATGGGTGAGTTCATCTTCGGCCAGCAGTGCCACATTTTCCATAGCCTCGGCATGCTTGAGCAACGCTTCGCCGGCGGGCGTCAGTTCATAGCCCTGGGCGTGCTGCACGAACAGCGCCGTGCCGAGGCTTTTCTCGATGGCGTCGATGTGCCGCGCCACGGTGGCATGCGTGGTTTTCAGGCGTTGGGCGGCGGTGAGCAGGCGGCCACTGCGCTGCAACTCGAGAAAAAACCGCAGGTCATTCCAGTCGAACATATCGCCTCCAGAGCCTGGGCCAGCCGGCGTTGTTTAAAAACGCACAGCGGGTGGGTAAAAACTAACATTTTTAAGACGAAAACTAACAACTAGGATGGGCCCAATAAGAAAAACAAGCGAGGCCCCAGATGCCCAATGCAACTGCTGAATACGATTACATCGTCGTCGGCGCCGGCCCTGCCGGATGCCTGCTGGCCAATCGTCTGTCCGCCAACCCGGCTCACCGTGTCCTGCTGCTGGAAGCCGGTGGCCGCGACAACTACCCCTGGATCCATATCCCCGTCGGCTACCTGTTCTGCATCGGCAACCCACGCACCGATTGGTGCTTCAAGACCCAACCCCAAGCCGGCCTGCAGGGGCGCGCCTTGAGTTACCCACGGGGCAAAGTGCTGGGCGGCTGCTCGTCCATCAACGGCATGATCTACATGCGCGGCCAGGCCCAGGACTACGATGGCTGGGCGGCGGCGGGCAACGCGGGCTGGGCTTGGAAAGACGTACTGCCGCTGTTCAAACAGAGCGAAAACCATTTTGCCGGCGGCTCTGAATTCCACAGCGAGGGCGGCGAGTGGCGCGTCGAGCAACAGCGCCTGTCGTGGCCGATCCTCGATGCGTTTCGTGAGGCGGCGGCTCAAAGCGGCATCGCCAATATCAATGACTTCAACCAGGGCGACAACGAGGGCTGCGGTTACTTCCAGGTCAACCAGAAAGCCGGTGTGCGCTGGAATGCGGCCAAGGCGTTTCTCAAGCCGATCCGCCAGCGCCCTAACCTCACCGTGCTGACTGAGGTAGAGGTTGAGCGTGTGCTACTGGAGAACGGGCGTGCTTGCCAGGTACTGGGGCGTCAACACGGCCAGTCGATGAGCTGGAAGGCGCGCAAGGAGATTGTGCTGTGCGCCGGCTCCGTGGGTTCACCGGGGATTCTGCAACGCTCAGGGATCGGCCCTTCCCATGTGCTCAAGCCGCTGGGTATCAACGTGGTGCACGAGCTGCCAGGGGTTGGTGGCAACCTGCAAGATCACCTGCAACTGCGCCTGATCTACAAGCTGGAAAATGCCCGCACCCTGAACCAGATCGCCGGTACCTTGTGGGGCAAGATGGGCATGGGCCTGCGCTACCTGTACGACCGCAGCGGCCCGCTGTCGATGGCGCCCAGCCAGCTTGGCGCGTTTGCCCGCTCCGGCCCGGAGCAGATCTCGGCCAACCTGCAATACCATGTGCAGCCACTGTCCCTGGAACGCTTTGGCGAACCGTTGCACGGCTTCCCGGCATTTACCGCGTCGGTCTGCGACCTGCGCCCGCAAAGTCGCGGCCGGGTGGATATCCGTTCGACCAACCCGGCGGATGCGCCGCTGATACAGCCTAATTACCTCAGCCACCCCGAAGACTTGCGTGTAGCGGCCGACGCTATTCGCCTGACCCGGCGCATCGTCGCCGCTCCGGCCCTGAGCCAGTTCAAACCGGTGGAATACCTGCCCGGCGAAGCCCTGCAAACTGAAGAACAACTGCACGAGGCCGCTGCACGGATCGGCACCACGATTTTCCATCCGGTGGGCACCTGCCGCATGGGCGATGACAAAGACGCCGTGGTCGACAGCCAGCTGCGCGTACACGGCATTCCCGGCCTGCGCATTGCCGATGCGTCGATCATGCCGCGCATCACCTCCGGCAATACCTGCTCACCCACGCTGATGATCGCGGAGAAGGCCGCACAGCTGATTCTGTCACCCAACACTGCAGGAGCGAGCTTGCTCGCGAAAAACCCACCAGCACCGCGCACCACAGGGCACCCCGCGTAACCATTAACGCTATATGAAGTTGAAAAACACCGGCGCCGAGGTTGGCGCCGACAGTGGAAAAACAATAAATAATCACTGTGAGGGACACCCGATGTCAGAACATGCTCAACCCCTGGGCTCGGCGGCCAGTGCAAGTACCGCCAACGAATCAAGAAAGGTCATCTTCGCCTCCTCTTTGGGGACGGTGTTCGAGTGGTATGACTTTTTCCTCTACGGCGCCCTGGCGGCGGTGATCAGCAAGCAGTTTTTTGCCGGGGTCAACGACACCACGGCGTTTATCTTTGCCTTGATGGCTTTCGCCGCAGGCTTTGTGGTGCGGCCATTCGGTGCGCTGGTGTTCGGCCGGCTGGGCGATATGATCGGGCGCAAGTACACCTTCCTCGTGACCATCATCCTGATGGGCGTGGCAACCTTCTGCGTCGGGTTGCTGCCGACCTACGCCAGCATCGGCATTGCCGCACCGATCATCCTCATTGTGCTGCGCATGCTGCAGGGCCTGGCGCTGGGCGGTGAGTACGGCGGCGCCGCTACCTACGTGGCCGAGCATGCGCCACCGGGCAAGCGCGGCCTGCACACCAGCTGGATTCAGTCCACCGCCACCCTCGGCTTGCTGCTGTCGCTGCTGGTGGTGCTGGCCTGCCGTTACTTCACCGGCGATCAGTTCGAAGTGTGGGGCTGGCGCATTCCGTTCCTGTTTTCCATCGTGCTGCTGGGCATCTCGACCTGGATCCGCATGAGCCTGCACGAATCGCCCGCCTTCTTGAAGATGAAAGAGGAAGGCAAGGCCTGCAAGGCGCCGATTCGCGAGTCCTTCGGCAAGTGGGAAAACCTCAAGGTGGTGCTGATCGCGCTGTTCAGCATCAACGGCGGGCAGGCGGTGACCTTCTACGCAGCGCAGTTTTATGTGCTGTTCTTCCTCACCCAGTTCCTGCGCATGGACCCAGCCCTGGCCAATATGCTGTTGATCATCAGCGTGGTGATCGGCGCACCGTTCTTTATCCTGTTTGGCTGGCTATCGGACAAGGTCGGGCGCAAGCCGGTGCTGATGCTCGGCCTGCTGTTGGCGACCGCGCTGTACTTCCCGATCTTCAAGGGCCTGGCGCACTACACCAACCCCGCAATGGACCAGGCCAGCCAACAGGCGCCGATCACCGTACTGGCCGACCCGGCCACCTGCACTTTCCAGTTCGACCCGGTGGGCAAGGCACGTTTTGACAGCCCCTGCGACAAGGTCAAGACCTTCCTGGTCAAACAGGGGCTGCCCTACAGCAGCGCCGCCGCCCCTGCGGGCAGCCCGGTGCAAGTGAGCGTCGGCGATGTGCGTATCGACGGTTTTGATGAAGCGGCCCTGCGTGGCGCCGTGGCCCTGGCCGGTTACCCGTCATCGGCGGATGTGGCCCAGGTCAACAAGGTGATGGTGGTGGTGCTGATCGTGGTGCTGATCTTCATCGCCGCCATGTGCTACGGGCCCTTGGCGGCGCTGATGGTGGAGCTGTTTCCGACGCGCATCCGCTACACCTCGATGTCCCTGCCCTACCACATCGGTAACGGCTGGTTTGGCGGGTTCCTGCCCACTGTGTCGTTTGCCCTGGTGGTGTACACCGGCGATATCTTCTATGGGTTGTGGTACCCGGTGGTGGTGACGGGCGTGAGCCTGATCGTCGGGTTGTTCTGCCTCAAGGAAACCCGGCATGTGGATATCGAAAAAAACTGATACCTCTCCCTTGTAGGAGCTCGCTGGCGAAGATCCTGAGAGCAACGCGGGGCACCAGGCGCCCCGCGTCATCGTTAACGACCTTCGCGAGCAAGCTCGCTCCTACAGCGACGTATGGCACCCACACAAATTGCTGTACATCCATACAGATAATGGTTGCTCAAACCCCTTCAAATAAGCATCCTGCAAGGCATCAACCCGATCTGATGTGATGACCATGCGGCTGTACCTCTGTGAAAAACCCTCCCAGGCCAAGGATATCGCGGCTGTGCTTGGCGCCAGCCGCCGTGGCGATGGGTGCTGGCTGGGTAATGGAGTCACGGTCACCTGGTGCATCGGCCACCTGCTGGAAACCGCCCCGCCCGACGCCTACGACGCCAAATACAAACGCTGGGTGCTGGCCGACCTGCCGATCGTCCCGGAAAAATGGAAGATGCTGGTCAAGCCCAAGACCGCCAGCCAATACAAGGCCGTCAAGCGCTTGCTGGGCGAAGCCCAAGAACTGGTGATCGCCACCGACGCCGACCGTGAAGGCGAGATGATCGCCCGTGAACTGGTAGAACACTGCCGCTACCGCGGGCCGATCCAGCGGCTGTGGTTGTCGGCGCTCGACGACGCCTCCATTCGCAAGGCCCTGGCGGCGCTCAAACCCGGTGCAGAAACCTTCAGCCTGTATCATTCGGCCCTGGGGCGCTCGCGTGCCGACTGGCTGATCGGCATGAACATGAGCCGCCTGTTTACCCTGCTGGGGCGCCAATCCGGTTACCAGGGCGTGCTGCCGGTAGGCCGCGTGCAAACCCCGACCCTGCGCCTGGTGGTGGACCGTGATCGCAGCATTGCCGACTTCGTGCCGGTGGCCTATTGGGCCATTGATGTCGACCTGCGTCACGAGCACATGACCTTCACCGCCCAATGGCGCGCCCCTGACGATGCCTGTGACGACCAGGGCCGTTGCCTCAACCCGCAACTGGCGCGGGACGCCGCCGACGCCATGCTCAACGCCGCCACGGCGCGACTGGTGAAACTGCGTACCGAGCGCATGCGCGAAGTGGCGCCCCTGCCCTTCGACCTCGGCACCTTGCAGGAGATCTGTTCGAAGAAGCTCGGCCTGGGCGCCCAGGAAACCCTGGACATCGCTCAATCCCTGTACGAAACCCACAAGGCCATCACCTACCCACGCAGCGATTGCGGCTACCTGCCGTTGAGCCAGCACAGTGAAGCGCCGAAGATTCTTCCGGCGCTGGGCCGTGCGGACACGGCGGTCAACGAGCTGATGTCGCACATCGACCCTCGGCGCCGTTCGCGGGCCTGGAACGACGCGAAAGTCAGCGCCCACCACGGCATCATCCCCACCGGAGCCGGTAAGGAGGTCAGCCAACTGACCGGCAAGCACCGTGCGGTCTATACGCTGATTCGTGCGCGCTACCTGGCGCAGTTCCTGCCCAACCATGAATACGACCGCACCCAGGCCGATTTCGACTGTGCCGGCCAAGCGTTGCGCGCGGTGGGCAAAGTCATTATTGAACCGGGCTGGAAACGCGCCTTGCCCGAAGCGCTGGCACCCGCCAAAGGTCGCGAAGCCCCTGCGCCCCAAGCGTTGCCGACGCTGGTGCAGGGCCACGACTACGCCGTGGCCAAGGTCAACCTCAAGGACCTGTGGACCCAGCCGCCCAAGCCCTTTACTGAAGGCGACCTGATCAAGGCCATGAAAAACGTCGCCAAGCTGGTGGAGGACCCGTTGCTCAAGCAAAAACTCAAGGACACCACTGGCATCGGCACCGAGGCCACCCGCGCCGGGATCATCCAGGGCTTGCTGGACCGCGGTTATCTGGTGAAAAACGGCAAGGCCCTGTCGGCAACCCCGGCCGCGTTCAGCCTGATTGACGCAGTGCCCCGCGCCATCGCCGACCCCGGCACCACCGCCATCTGGGAACAGGCGCTGGACATGGTGCAAAGCGGCGAAATGAGCCTGGAGGAATTCGTCGCCAAGCAAGCGGCGTGGATGAGCAAGCAGGTGGCACGCTGTAACGGCATGCGCATGACTATCACTGGCCCCGCCAGCCCGGCTGGACGAGGTGCAACGCCCTGGAAAAAGAAACGCAAGGCCGCCCCGCGCAAGGCCGGCGCCAGCCCCAAACGCGGGAAAAAGCCGGTAAATGCGGGATAGATACCGAAAAAAACCGGCACATGACGTTTTTCGACAGGTTTAACGCCGCATTGGCCCTTGCTCCGGCGAGTTCGGTCTAGGATTCTGTAGGGGATCTGGACTACCAACAACAACACCGGAGTGGCCGCCATGAAGACCGTTGCACAACTGCTGAAAGCCAAGGAGCAGAAAAACCAGGACGTCCACACGATCAAATGGGACCACACCGTGTTTGAAGCGCTGGTGCGGATGTCCGAGAAAAACGTCGGTGCCTTGCCAGTGGTCAAGGATGACGTGGTGGTCGGCATCATCAGTGAACGGGATTACGCGCGCAAAATCATGCTCAAGGGCCTCTCGTCGGTCACCACCAAGGTCCATGAGGTGATGAGCTCGCCGGTGATCACGGTGGATACTCACAAGAGTGTCGAGGCATGCATGAACATCATGACCGACAGTCACCTGCGCCACCTGCCGGTGGTCGAAGACGGCAAACTGCTGGGCCTGCTGTCCATCGGTGACCTGGTCAAGGAAGCGATTGCCGAACAAGCGGCCTTGATCCAGCAGCTGGAACAGTACATCCGCGGCGAATAGGGGGAACCCATGCTCGACACGCTGGACCATCAGGAAGATCACCTCGACACCCTGCACCGGGCCATGACCGGCCGGCGTTTCCTGGTGCTGACCGGCGCAGGGATCAGTACATCTTCAGGTATCCCGGATTACCGGGACGGGGAAGGTGTACGCCGGGGCAAGCCACCGATGATGTACCAGGAATTCCTCGCCACTCCCGAGGCGCGGCGCCGCTACTGGGCGCGGGCGATGCTGGGGTGGCCACGGGTGCGCGTTGCCCAGCCGAACAAGGCCCACCTGGCGCTCGCGACGCTGCAGCACCGTGGCCACATCAGCGGGCTGATTACGCAGAACGTCGACACCCTGCATGACCAGGCCGGCAGCCAGGGTGTGATCGAGCTGCATGGCAGCTTGCATCGGGTGCTGTGCCTGGATTGCCAATTGCGTAGCGAGCGCGACGTGATCCAGCGGCAGATGGAGGTCGATAACCCGCACATGGCACAGGTTCATGCGGTGCAAGCGCCGGATGGCGACACCTTGCTCGATCCGGCCTTTGAACAGCGCTTCCAGGTACCCCACTGCCCACATTGCAATGGCGAACGGCTGAAACCGGATGTGGTGTTCTTTGGCGAGAACGTCGCACCAGCGACGGCGCTCAAGGCAATGACGGCGGTAGAGCATGCCGAAGGACTGTTGGTGGTGGGGTCATCGCTGATGGCCTATTCGGCGTTTCGCCTGTGCAAGGCGATGGTCGATCAGGGTAAGCCGGTGATTGCCATCAACCTGGGCAAGACTCGGGGTGATGAGCTGTTGCAGGTGAAGATCCAGGCCTCGTGCGAGCGGCTATTACCCTTACTGTCCGAGAGATTGAGATAGCGACGCATCAACATGTGGGAGCTGGCTTGCCTGCGATAGCAGTGTGTCAGGCGAACATGTGCTCACTGACACATCGCCATCGCAGGCAAGCCAGCTCCCACAGGGGATCTGCGTAAACTCGCCACCAAAACCCTGCGACCCACCGCACAGAAAATGACGCCCAAGTCACGTTTTCGCGCATTCCCCCGTCCCCGCGGCAATTTATGTAGTGAGCAAAAATAATCACTACATAACCGTTGACGTAACCTTTTTGTCCTTGCATGATCTAGACGTCTCTCGGATCGAGAGCGTTGGTAACAAGCGTTTTGAACAGGCTCGTCTGACCGCCGAGCTGTTTTTCCGGATGTGCACTGCCCACAAGGCAGATTGATGAAGCTGACCGGCCCCGGAAGGGACAGGTACAAGGCGCTCAAACGCGGCTTGTCTTCGTGATCAGAGCATTGCGTAGCAGTCCATCAGCAAGACTACATGCATCAGCTTCAAGACCCTGCCCGTATTCGGCAGCCCGTCGCTGACGCCCGGTTTTAGTGACCGGAGACAACTTACTGGTATTAACGAATCAACTGATAGATCGCCAACTGGTCAAGGGGCTTACACATGAATCTGAACAACCAACCCACTATCGATGAATTGGCTGAGATGTTCGCAGCGCAGAAAGACACACTCGACGACCATATCCTGTGGATTGGCAAATCCGGCGAAGTGCAAATTGACTGCCTGGCGCCCCATACCGAAGAAGCCGAGTTTGACCGTAACAACCGTGAGCTGGCGGCGCGCCTGAAGATGTACCGCCGTGGCCAGGGTTATGTCGGCAAGAAGGCCGCCGCTGATCGCAACTTTATCGAGCAAGTGTTCGACACACTTAACAATGCCTGGGCGTCTTTCAAAGACAGCTCGCAAGTTAAAGTGATCGACCGTTACTACTAAGTAGTACTCAATCAATGTGGGAGTTGGCTTGCCAGCTCCCACAGGTGTATTTACTGATTTAAAAAGTTGGAAACCTGCCCTTCCCCGCCTCATCCCGAAAGATATCAAACAACACCTGCGCCGCCGCCGACAGTTCATGCCCCGGCTTGGTCAGCACCCCAATCGGTCGCTCGATCACCGGGCCAGTCAAGGTAATGCAATGGGCTCCCGCCTCCTCCATCTGCCTGGTGCATAACGCTGGCACCGCGCTAACCCCCAAACCGCTGGCAACCATTTTGCCCACCGTCGCCAATTGATGGCTTTCCAAGGCAACGGGCAATTTCATCTGCAAGGCGCCGAGGTGTTCTTCCAGCATCACCCGCACAGTGGAAGGCCGTTGCAGGGTGATGAACGGCTGTTCCAACAAGGCTTCCCAGTCGATTTCAGCACACTGTGCCAAGGCTGAATCGCCTGGGACCACGGCGACAAAGCGATCCAGGTACAACGGCGTGAACGCCAATGACGAACCATCGGACGGCTCGAACGCCACCCCCAGCTCCACCTGACGGTCGCGCACCATCTCCAGCACCTGCTCATTGATCAGGTCATGCACCGTCACGTTCACCTGAGGGTAACGGGCGCGGAATATCTTCAGGATGGGCGGCAGCAGGTTGCCAGCAAACGATGGCATCGCTGCCACCGTGACACGCCCCCGTTGCAAGGTAAAACGCTGGCGCAGTTCGTCCTCAGCGTTGTCCCAGTCGGCAATCAACCGGCGGGCCAGGGGTAACAGGGACTCACCTTCAGGGGTCAGCGCGACGTTTCGGGTATTACGGCTGAACAGGCGCCCGCCCAAGCCTTCTTCGAGGCCCTTGATGGTCAAGCTCAACGCCGACTGGGAGAGGTGCAAACGCTCGCAGGCAGCGGCAAAACTCAGACTCTGAGCAACAGCGAGAAAGGCACGCATCTGTTTAACGGTCATGACGCAGCTCCGGACGACGACTGGACTATGCTGTTTTCTAAATCAATCAACCTTAAAAAACAACTTAACAAATCAATCCGCTGGCGCAACACTCAACTCACTGGCTGGACCACAAACAATAAAAGAGGTGCATATGGCAGGTTTCGATAAACGCGTGGCGTCCTATGAAGAAGCGCTGGCAGGCCTGGAAGACGGCATGACCGTGCTCTCCGGTGGTTTTGGCCTGTGTGGCATTCCGGAAAACCTCATTGCCGAAATCAAGCGCAAAGGTACCCGCGACCTGACGGTGGTCTCCAACAACTGTGGCGTCGATGGCTTCGGCCTGGGTGTGCTGCTGGAACAGAAGCAGATCAGCAAAGTGATCGCTTCCTACGTGGGTGAAAACGCCCTCTTCGAGAAACAACTGCTCAGCGGCGAGATTGAGGTGGTGCTTACCCCTCAAGGCACCCTGGCAGAAAAAATGCGCGCAGGCGGTGCCGGCATTCCGGCCTTCTTTACCGCCACTGGCGTCGGCACCCCCGTTGCCGAAGGCAAGGAAACCCGCGAATTCAAGGGCCGCCCGTATCTGATGGAAGAGTCCATCACCGGCGACTTTGCCATCGTCAAAGGCTGGAAAGCCGACCACTTCGGTAACGTTATCTACCGTCACACCGCCCAGAACTTCAACCCGCTGGCCGCCACCGCCGGCAAGATCACCGTGGTCGAAGTCGAGGAAATCGTCGAACCGGGCGAGCTGGACCCGGCGCAGATCCACACCCCTGGCATCTACGTCGACCGGATCATCTGCGGCACCTTCGAAAAGCGCATTGAACAGCGCACCGTCCGCAAATAATCCCCGTCCAGAACAATAAGAGGAAACAATCATGGCGCTTACCCGCGAACAAATGGCTCAACGCGTTGCCCGCGAGATGCAGGACGGTTACTACGTCAACCTCGGTATCGGCATTCCGACCCTGGTGGCCAACTACATCCCCGACGGCATGGAAGTGATGCTGCAATCGGAAAACGGCCTGCTTGGCATGGGCCCGTTCCCGACCGAAGAAACCATCGACGCCGACATGATCAACGCCGGCAAGCAGACCGTCACCGCACGCATCGGCGCCTCGATCTTCTCCTCCGCCGAGTCGTTCGCGATGATTCGCGGTGGGCATGTCGACCTCACCGTACTGGGCGCATTCGAAGTGGACGTACAGGGCAACATCGCTTCGTGGATGATCCCCGGCAAACTGGTCAAGGGCATGGGCGGTGCCATGGACCTGGTGGCCGGCGCAGAAAACATCATTGTGATCATGACTCACGCATCCAAAGACGGTGAGTCCAAGTTGCTCAGCCAATGCAGCCTGCCGCTGACCGGTGCCAACTGCATCAAGCGTGTGCTCACGGACCTGGCGTACCTGGAAATCGAAAATGGCGCTTTTGTCCTCAAGGAACGCGCACCTGGCGTCAGCGTTGAAGAGATTGTGAGCAAGACCGCCGGTAAACTGATCGTCCCGGACCACGTTCCAGAAATGCACTTCCAGTGAGGACAGATTCCATGCAAGACGTCGTGATTGTTGCTGCCACCCGCACCGCCGTGGGCAGCTTCCAAGGTTCGCTGGCGAACATTCCGGCCCCGGAACTGGGCGCCGCCGTAATCCGTCGCCTGCTGGAGCAGACCGGCCTGGACCCGGCGCAAGTGGATGAAGTGATCCTCGGCCAGGTGCTCACCGCAGGCAGCGGCCAGAACCCGGCACGCCAGGCTTCGATCCTTGCCGGCCTGCCCCACGCGGTGCCGAGCCTGACGCTGAACAAGGTCTGCGGTTCGGGCCTAAAGGCTTTGCACCTGGGCGCACAGGCCATTCGTTGCGGCGACGCCGAGGTGATCATTGCCGGTGGCATGGAGAACATGAGCCTGGCCCCGTACGTATTACCTGCCGCACGCACCGGGTTGCGCATGGGCCACGCGAAGATGATCGACAGCATGATCACCGACGGCCTGTGGGATGCGTTCAACGATTACCACATGGGCATCACCGCCGAGAACCTGGTGGACAAGTACGGCATCAGCCGCGAAGCCCAGGACGCCTTTGCCGCCGCCTCACAGCAAAAAGCCGCGGCCGCTATCGAAGCCGGGCGCTTTGCCGATGAGATCACGCCAATCCTGATTCCCCAGCGCAAAGGCGACCCGGTGGCCTTCGCGGTGGACGAACAACCCCGCGCCGGCACCACCGCCGAATCCCTGGCCAAGCTCAAGCCTGCGTTCAAGAAAGACGGCAGCGTCACCGCCGGCAACGCCTCGAGCCTGAACGACGGCGCTGCGGCCGTGCTGCTGATGAGCGCCGACAAAGCCAAGGCTCTCGGCCTGCCCGTACTGGCGCGTATCGCCAGCTACGCCAACGCGGGCGTCGACCCGGCCATCATGGGCATCGGCCCGGTCTCGGCCACCCGCCGCTGCCTGGACAAGGCCGGCTGGCAGTTGGCTGATCTAGACCTGATCGAAGCCAACGAAGCCTTCGCCGCGCAATCCCTGGCGGTGGGCAAAGAGCTGGAATGGGACGCGCAGAAGGTCAACGTCAACGGCGGCGCCATCGCCATCGGCCACCCGATCGGTGCTTCAGGCTGCCGCGTACTGGTGACCCTGCTGCACGAAATGATCAAGCGCGATGCCAAGAAAGGCTTGGCAACGCTGTGCATCGGCGGCGGCCAAGGCGTGGCCCTGGCGCTCGAACGCAACTGAACCGGATCGCGGTTGTGGCGAGGGAGCTTGCTCCCGTTGGGCTGCGTAGCGGCCCCCATGCCAATAAGAGCAACACAGAAAAGGCCCGGCTCCACGAAAAGCCAGGCCTTTTCTTTTATCGATATCCCCTGAATGAACTCGATAAAAATGTGGGAGCTGGCTTGCCTGCGATAGCGGTCTATCAGTCAGATCATTGCTAACTGACACACCCCTATCGCAGGCAAGCCAACTCCCACATTTGATCTCACTGCCTGTCAGCTTGCGGCACCGCAAACACCGCGCTCGCCCGCAGCACCACGCGCTCCTCCACTTGCAAACTCAGCGTGGCGAACGCCATCTGCCGTCCGCGCTTATGGCTTTCCAGACGCACCACCATCCACTCCCCTACCTGCACGGCGCCCAGGTAATCCACGGTCATGCTGGCGGTAATCAACGGCAACGGCGGCTCACTGGAAAACGCCATGGCGTACCCCATGCCGATATCGGCCAGCGTCGCCAGCACCCCGCCGTGCACCGTACCTCGCCCATTGGCGTGGCGATGATCGGCGCGCAGGCCGACTTCCAATTGCAAACCTTCGCCACGGCAATACGCCGGGCCGAGCAGTTCCAGCAACGGGCTGCTGCGCGGCAATGGGACAAAGCCTTGGGGGACGGTCTGAGCGTTCATGGCGGATGCTTCCCTGGTGTGAGGCTTGAGGTGTACGCCAGCCTCGACCCGGCAGCCACCACCATCAGCCGGGCAAATCCCGGGCAATGCTTTGCGTTAATGGGCCAGACCCGCTTTAATCTCGGCCAATTTCTCCTGCACATTTCAAGGAAACGCCATGCGCCACCTGGACGGCAACTCCCACCCGCTTCGCGCGCCGCTGTTGATCTTGCTTGCTGGCCTGGCCTTGGCCGGTTGTTCCCCCAAGGACCACTCTCGCGCCACCGTCATCAATGGCGAACAGGGCAAGGCCGGGGCGCAACTGGCCTATGAGCATGAATTGACCCTGGCCCTGCCCGGCGGCCTGCTTGCGCCGCGTATGCAGGCCACTCGTGAGGCGTGTGAAACGGCGCGCTTTGGTGCCTGCAATATCCTTGGCATTACCGAAGACGGCCAAGGTGGCCAGATCATCCTGCGGATCGCGCCCACGGGTGTGGAGCCGATGGTCGCCCTGGCGGCCGAAGGCGGTAAGCTCGGCCAGCGCATCACCACTGCCGAAGACCTGGCCGATGCCGTGGCGGATGTACGCCGCCGCCAGGACCGCCTGCAAGCTCAGCAGCAACGCCTCGATGAACTGGCCAAGCGCAAGGACATCACCGTCAGCGATCTGATCGTCCTGAGCAAAGAGCAAGCCGGCATTGAAAACGAGCTGCAGGAACTGGCTCAGGTTGCCGCCGGCCAGCAACGCCGCCTCGACACCAACCGCGTGACCTTGAACTTCCGTTCCTCGGACGGCGCCAACCAGGTGTCAAGGTTCACCCGGATGTTCAGCAACCTGGGAGACAACCTGGTGAACGGCACCGCAGACGCCCTGGAACGTGCCAGCTATGTGCTGCCCTTCGTGATCCTGGCGTTCCCGGTGGTGTGGTTGTGGGTGGGCTTGTGGCGCCGGTTCGTCAAGCGTCGCGGTTGATCAGCGCTTCATGCAGCGCTGGTAACGCTCATCCACGCGCTTGGCAAACCAGGCCGTGGTCAGGTTGCGGGTGATCTTCGGGCTCTTGAGCACAATACCCGGCAGGATCGCCCGAGGCAGCGGCTTGCCGGCCGCCTGGTCGGCCAGGCTGAAAACGCGCTTGTACAAGGTGGTGTCCTCGAAATCCAACTGCTCGCCCTGCTCCAGTTGGCTGCGGATGCTCGGGTTGCGCATATCTAATTTCGCCCCCAGTGAACGCACCGCCAGCTCGGTGGTGCCGGGCAGCAATGAGCCATAGCGGATCAAATCCCCATCCAGCGCCAGCTCTTTGCCTGAAACACGACTGACTGCAGCCTGGAACGCGGCATTGCGGCTGGCGTACCAACCGGCGTTGAAATCGGCAAAGCGGTACAGCGGCTGGTCGTAGCTCACCGGGTAGCCGAGCAAGTGGGCGATGCCGAAGTACATGCCGCCGCGACGGGTAAACACTTCGCGGCGAATCGTACCGTCCACCGTGTAGGGATAACCCCGCGCCTGTTTCTGCGCAAAGTCGATACTGACCTGCATGGGGCCTGCAGTGTGTACCGGGTTGAACCCGCCAAACAGGGTGTTGCCCAGGGGCACCATGCTGATGAAGTCGTCGAAGATGCCGCTCAAATCCCTTTCCGTACGGGCGGCATTCAAACGATCGGCGTAGGTTTTGCCGGTGGGCGAGCGCAGTTGCAAGGCGCTGCGCACCACGAATGCCGGCACATGCACCTTGGCGGCGCGGCGCAGGATTTCATCCTGGGCGATCTTGCCCATGCCCGGCACCGGCGGGTCGACCTGATAGGTGGACTCCTGCTCGGTCACCGCCAATACCGCACAGATGTTTTCGGTGCTGGGGTAGATTTTCTGGGTGTCGAAGGCGGTGTAGATGTCCTGGGCCCAACCGTTGCGGTCCGACACCTTGGCCGGCAGCAGGCGCACGATCTGCGCCTTCACCTCGGCTTCACTGCGCTCGGGCTGCTGGGGGCCACGGGAAGTGGAGCAACCGGCCAGTACCCACAACGGAATAAGGCAGAACAGCAGACGGGTTGAATACATGAGGCTTCCTTGGTTAACGACGGGCCGGGCAGTGCTGATATCGACAGGTAAGTCTAACCGGGGTTCGTCGGCATGCCGAACCCAGTGCCTGGCAGTAACTGAAACATCCCACACCACTGCCGGATAAGCTCTACTCCTCACCCCGGCAAACCTCTGCAAAGTCCCTCGCCTGATCAAACAGTGCGAGGGAATGCAGATGGTTTTTTTCGTGACGCGTGCGGTTGACGGGGCCGCCACTTGAACCCGGCCATTGGCAGGCTGGCGCTGACGCCAATGAACGTGGAAACGGTCGACGTCGAGGGCGTCTTCCGTGACTTTCGCGATTGCTTGAACACCTTTGACGATTGGGCCAAAAGCTTTTGGAGCTTCTCCGCGCTGGACGTCGAACAGGTGTTCAAGGTCGGGGATGACGTCGCGCTGGTTGCCCCGATCAATCGCTCCCTGTTTCCCAGCAGCACCGTCGCCACCTGCCAGGCCACGGGTACCTTGACCCTGGTGCATATGTTCCAGAGCACGAGGTTCGTACCCATCGGCAACACCCCGGTGATCGTGCAACGCGTTGATCCAAACGGCGGCCCGCTGGGCGAGCCCCTCCACAAGACCATCGGCCCGAGTGGCATCCTCGAAGTCACCGAGTGTGATCGCAACCAGCAATACCGGGTGAGTTTCTACCCCAACGTTTCCCAGGATCACCTCAAAGCACTGTATGCGTCCTACCAGTCAGTGATCGCAGCGTTGGAAGCCCGGCTGCGCAAAGAGTGGACCGACACCTTCCAGGCCCAGTGGAAAAATTATGCAGACGCCCGCCCGCTTGAGCGGCGCCGCTTGCTGGAAGCGGCTTTTGCCAGTGGGTTAGGCAAAGCGCTTTACAGCCTGTGGGACAACATTGGCGAGCTGTCTGCGCTGCTGGCGGACCTCAAGCCCAACAGCGAAAAACTGCTGCAATACCTTTCTCAAACCGAGCTCGATGAACTGCTGACACTGGGCAGTGATGCGATAGCCCAAGGCTTGTTGGTGCTCAGTGATGAGCCGCTGCTGTTTATCTACCTGTCGGCGCTGGTCAGCTGGATGCGCATGCTCCCGCCACCGGAGATGGCTGAACTGTGGGGTGAGATTACCGGTGAGGTGCTGATCAATCTGCTGCTGATTCGCGTGTTGGGTGCGATGGGCGTGATGGTGCGATTGGGGGCTCGTGTGCTCAGTCACGTCAAATCCGGGCGGGCGCGGGCGTTGTTGGAATTGCTGGCCAAGCAAGTAGTGGGGCCTCGGCTGGAAACCCATGTGGAGGCCGCCAAGCCGGTGTTGCTGAGCAGTGCGGCGACGCCGATTAAGAC